>Ga0316225_1003580_pt1 | contig 11732 bp, 3 predicted proteins | sample TBH18015metaG_FD_206010 | JGI IMG/M metagenome (GOLD analysis project Ga0316225, IMG submission 206010) | Freshwater microbial communities from Trout Bog Lake, Wisconsin, USA - TBH18015 | ecosystem: Environmental > Aquatic > Freshwater > Lake > Hypolimnion/Profundal zone | place: USA: Wisconsin... | reverse complement strand
GAACAACCCTTATAAGTATAGGTTTATTTTACAATAAAATTAGCACAAATAACCATTAAACACTTTAATCCCATCTTTTAGGTAAGGTATAAGGAGAAGCAGTTAAACTAATTATCCCACTTGAGTCAATGCCGATATTATTAACTTGTTTTATACCAACTCAACTCCTCACATATCTCGAAGCACCATAAATTAGGAAACCAGGGATGTTGTAGGCTTTTGAATATGTAAATGTATTACACTATGCATACATAAATAAGATTTTACAATTGATAAATAAGATAACTTGATTAATAAGTTTACCTTAATCTTTGTTTTAAGTGATTTTTGCATCAATGCCTTATTAAGGTAACATTCCCTGCTTGTTTAATTAACCTTCCATCTATGTAGGCTTCTATCACCCATACATAAGTTCCCATAGGCTGCTTAATCCCATTAGTTTCTCCATCCCATGTCGCAAACTGATTAGGATTGGAAAATACTTCATGACCGAATCGATCATAAATTTTAAATATTTTAACTTCTACCTGAGATTGATTTGGAATAAAAATTGGAGGCCCGAATATATTATCTTTTGCCTGCTGTCCAGTTCCATCAGCGAAAAAAGCTCTAGGCAAAAGAATGTTTGCGAAATTGTATGCCCAAACTTCAAGTTTATCATTATTCACACAACCAGCCGTATCAGTAATTCTAATTGTATAAACTTCATGATTTGAACCAGGAGTCATTGTGATAATTTCACTAGATTGATTGACACCAGACAAATTATTACTAGGGCTCCATAAATAACTTACAGCTCCAAGTGTATCCGCGTAAACTTGTTTTGGAGTATTGTAATCTAAATTAACAATAGGATAAACCGAATCTTTCCTAGCCGGAATAATCACTATTGGTAAAGTCATAGTATTGGTTAATTGAGGGCAGTTTAGACCACTGACAGTTAGAGCAACATTATATTTTGCAACATTATTAAATGCATGTTGTATTGGATTATTTAAAATTCCATAACTTAATAATGGACTATTGTCCCCAAAATTCCAATTCCAATTTCCAATTTGATCTGCATATCCAGCTTTGCTAGTATCAGTAAATGTTACAGGCAAAAATTCACAATAATTTGAGTCTGTAAAACCTGCTTTAGGAACTCCTCTTACAATTATGTAATTACTATCCTTAGCTGTCATACATGAAACACTTGAATTTGTGGAAAGTACTACAGTATATTTTCCTTCTTTAGCATATAAATGATTTGGTGCAGATAAAGAACTATATGAACCATCCCCAAAATTCCAGTTGTAATTTACAATCTCATTTAATGACATACCAGTACCACTTGAATTATTTAAGAACCCAACTGAAGTTCCCAAACATATAGAATCTGATGGAATCGGACTAAATAATGCAGTTGGACTGCCATAAACAATCTCCTGTTGATTAAATGGCAATGAAGAACAGCCTAATGTATCTGTAACGATCAAACTAATTGTGTATAAATTTTTTCCATTATAAAAATGACTCAATATTGGAGATGTATTTCCATTTATGATTTTAGATGTACCATCACCAAATGAGAAACTCCATTTATTTAATGCCCCTGTTGGAGAAGAATTATCCTTTAAGTTTACAGTAACAGTATCATAACAAGAAGAAGAGGGAGTTAACGAAAAATTAGCCACAGGGATTGGCTTAGTATAAATAGCTTTTGTAGCATAACCAGTGCAACCGTTCAGTGTTGTATCGTATTGAGTTATATAATAAGTATCCATTGTACTCCCTGTATTTGGTAATATGGATAATTGTGGGCTCGGTTGACTTGAATTAGGTACAAAAGTTAAAGAAGGCCCGTTATTTATATTTTGATAAGTCCATTTTTTGTTGGCAGGGACATTTAAAGTATTATCTGTTAATTCAATAGTTTGTTGACCACAGACTGTGTCTTGACTGATTTTAAAGTCTACAATGGGTCTTCTATTCAAAGCGATAGACTGAGCAGCACTATCTTTACAGCCATCAATTGAACTATCTAAGAGTTTTACTTGATATATAATATCTTGATTACTTGTATTGTCACCAAGTTGAAACTTAAATACATTAGGTGTATTTGTTGGTTGGATCTGATATGATGCGCCACTAGGTATAGATGTTATAGACCATATATCATTTAAAACGTTATTTTTTGATACAGAATTATCAGACAATGAATCATAAGTTCCAGAAATAGAACCACAAACTTGAATGTTTTGAATACTGAACTGTGCTTTAGGTGTTGGGAAAACAGTAATTTGCTTTATAGTTGTGTCATTGCATCCACTTAATCCAGAAGGATTGGTAGCAACTAATTTTATGAATACAATAGAATCTACATCATGGCGATTATTGATAAATTTCATTGTAGTATCGGCAGGAGAACCTATATATTGATTATTAATAAACCATTGATAAGTTAAAGCTGTATTGGTTAATCCTATACCGTAACTACCATTATTCAAAGAAATATTTGAATTAGAGCATACATTATTATTACTTACAATCACTGCACTTACTGTATTGGGATAGGTAGTTATTGTATCTTGATACGTACTATTTAAACAACCAAATTTACTATGTGCGATTAATTGAAGCCTGATTTGATCACCGGGTGTATTTATTGTATAATTAGGTGCTAATAGATTTCCATTGGTAGTTGTAGAAGATAGCAATACATTACCTGCCATATCGAATATATTCCACACATAATAATTTTCATTATTTGCATTTGAATAATCTTGAAGGTTGATTTTATTTTGAACATTAAAAGGAGCACATGCTTTATTAGGACCTGTAAAATATGCAAGCGCATTGGGATGAACAGTATCGTAAACAAATGAAGTTGTATCCTTACACCCAAATGGATTAGTTACCAATAACCTAACCTGATAAATGCTATCTGCAAAAGATTGGCTGTTAGTAAAAGTGTATTGTAAATTCAAGTTATTATTAAGTTGAAGAATATTACCTTTCGAATCTAATACTTGCCAAAGTGAAATAATATTGCTGGTAGGCAATCCATTTTTAGGATCAGATGTATTGACGAAATTCTTTGTCCAAGGTCCGCAACTATCTGTTAACCCAACATTAAATGAAGCTGTTGGCTTGGGATCAATAATAAAATTATTACTTAACGAATCTGAACATCCATTTAAACTAGTTACACTTTGTTTAATATTATATGTTATAGAATTCGGTGTGGTATTGACCGGTAAAATCAATGCAGGAGAAGATGAAAACCCATTATTTATCGTCACACCGCTACTTGGTATTACAGTCCAAATTCTATTTAAAGAATCATTTGCAATATTAGCTGTGTTATCAAGAGGTCTAAGAGTATCAATACCGCAAGCTCTTAAAGCGTTAATCGAGAAATTAACTAAGGGCCTTCTACTAATTGTATCATTTACAGATAAAGTATCAGCACATCCATAGATTGTTGAAATAACCATTCTTAAAGTATATGCAGTATCAACTTTTCCTTGGGAATCAGGGAATGTAAAATTGGGGCTAGTAGCACTATGTGGAATAGTTAATGAATCAACCAATACTGCATGATCAATGATACCGTTATTAAAGACTTGCCATTGATAATAAGGACTAGTATTTAATTGAAATAAACTTGTATTATTTATACCTGTTGAAACCCCGTTTGCAAGAGCACAAAAACGAGTACCATTATTGATAGTAAAATTGGCTTTGGGCTTTGGATGAATTAATGCAGTAATAGAGGTACTATCAGAACAAAAATTCACATTATCGGTTGCAATGAGTTTTATAGATATTGAACTATCTTTTGTATTACTATTATTATACAAAACAAAAGGGGCTGGATTTTGTGAATTTATATTGGCCAGAAGTGCTGAATTTGCATACCATTTATAACTTAGTGTACTTGTAGTTGCATTACTGTTTGAGTATGTGATGTAGGAATTATTAATTGCTTGTGTAGTTAATACAGCACAAGCAGTATCAGGAGAAACTGTGAAATTAACTTTAGGATTAGGATGTGTATATAAGAATGTATCTTTTTCTGCGCTTGTACATCCATAAATACTATTTACCAATAAATGAACATATACTGTATCATTTGGATTTACAATTGTATAATTAGGAGGATTAACGCTATTATAAATTTTTTGACCGTTGACACTGATGGTATCATGATTGTGATCTAATAAAACCCAATTATAAGAAGAGAGTAGATCAATATTGGAGTATGGTGTATTTTTTATATTACTATTACCAATAGCAATAAATGGAGCACACGCGGAAGTTTTTGTAAAAGCCCAAGAAATAAATGCATTTGGATGAATAGTATACATTTTAGAATAAGAGCTAGGGCAACCATTGGAAGTAATAACATTAAGCGTAACGGTATACACACTATCAATAATTCCAGTATTTGTGAATGAATAAGTAAGAGGAGAACTATAAGGTAAGGTAATTGTACTTCCTACTATACCCCCGCCCTGTTGACTAATAGTCCAAGTTTTAACTCCATTGATAATAGGTTGACCATTAGTTGTTGATCCATCTGTAAAAGTAACTGTATGCGGTTCGCAAAAAGCTGAAACCCCATTTGTGTTATCTGTAAATATTGCGATAGGCAATGGGTCAACACTTATTTGATAAGTCTTCGGATTTCCTGCACATTTATAATTGCTACCAAAATAATACCATGGTGTAACAGTTATAGTGGCTAATTTAGTTGAGTTACTTAGATTAATTGCAGTAAAACTTGGTAATTGAGTAACACTTACATCACCCACAGATGAAGATAACCCAATTGATGGGTCACTTACTGTCCATGAGTAATTAACATGAGATCCAGAAATTGCATCAGTAGCTAAGCTGATCGAACCAACAATATTATTCTGACATGTATTAATATTGGGCAAACTACTGGTAATATTTAATGTTGGAAGTACATAAAAAGTAAACGACTGTGTACCCAGACAAACAGACGCATTTCCTTGTTTTTGATAGCCAACAGTAACATTTATAACTGAAGATTGTACTTGCTTAGGAGAAGAATTATTAACTAAAGTAGCCTGACTAATGGTACTTCCTGTTCCGGAAAGTATACCAATATTGGGATTAGAAGAAGTCCAACTGTAATTTAAAAGAGCATTATCTGCGGACTGAATCTGAGTTGTAATATTAATTGCAGAAGTTAAACTTCCGTTACAAACAGTATCATTTGAAATAGGACTAATTATTGGAATCGGGCTTATAGTGTAATTAAAACTTCCATCATTACCAGTACAAGTTCTTCCACCTTCAGTGTAATAAGGGATAATTTGAATATTACTAGTGTAAGAAGTATAATTATATGGATCAATTGCAAGAAAAGATGGTATCGGCCCACTAACATTTGTTTGATTTGCAAGACCTATATTTGATCCACCAGTCCATGTATATGTTAATACGCCCTGACCACCTGAAATATTGGTTGTAATTGGTATTGAATAAGTATTAATTTGACTACAAACATAAATATCATTAGCCGGTGTTACTGGAGATGTAATTGCCGGTGTTGGAAGTACTTTAATAGTATAAATTGAATAAGAATTACCGCTACAGAATTGAGTATTATTAGAACTCATTTCATAAGATGGAATCACACTAATAGTACCAACAATATCTGATGTACCAATGTTTGTTGTTGTAAAATTTAATTGACCATTACTATTCATTGTACCACTTGAGGCTAATCCAATATTTGTATTACTATTTACCCATTGATACTTTATATTATTATTATACTGGCTATTAATATTAGAACTCCATGTTAGTTGAACATTATTTGCATTACATTCATACAATGTAGAAATGGTATTATCAATGATAGGAACAGGATCAACTGTATAATTGATTATTGAGGTAGAACTTGGACAAGAAATGCCATCCAAAACATATTGAGGGGTCACTGAAATTTGATCATAAATAGGCGTAGCATTAACACCAGTAATATTTATATATGTATTAGAACCTGAGATAGATGAATTACTACTGTAGACTGTTTGATTATTAAATCCTATGTTTTGAGAATTTGACCATATATATTGAACCTGACCATGATAGTTATTACCAATATTTGTAGAAAGTTGAATTGTATTTAAAGGAGAATTAGCACAAACCTCAAAACTGCTGGTAGCGTTAAGACTTATTGTAGGATTTACAACTACAATATCATTTATTAAGCTACCTATACATTGATTATGTGTATTGGGATTTGTATAAGTAGGAACAATAGAAAAAATAACACTATCCTCTGTTAAAGAATTATTTACTCCTGTGAATTGAATTGTTGCATTTGATCCATTAACACTATTGCCAAGTCTTTGATTATCAGAAGTCCAATTATATGATACATTTAAGCTGGGGCTTGAATTCAAATTTATATTTATATAACTATTATTGCAATATACCAGCTTAGATTGCGAAACCATACTTGGTGTAGGGTCAACACTGATTACTTGTGTTACTGAATTAGAACAACTAGTGTTAGGGTCAGTATAAGTATATTGTATTGTTGTACTTCCTTGAGCAATGCCCGTAACTAAACCTGAACTATTAACATTTGCATAGTTTGAATTAGAACTTCCCCATATCCCTCCATTGGGCGATGATGATAATTGCAATGTAGTATTAGAACACAAATAATTATTTCCAGTAGCTGTAGTTATAGCCGATAAAACAGGAAGCGATTTTATAGATATAGTGGCAGAATTATTTGGAGTTGCTGAAAGCGATTGTGAACATCCTGTAGTAGGATTATATATTGAAATTAAATTAATTGTTTCTTGTGTGGTAGCATTCGTAATATAAATTGTTCCAATTCCGCCAGCTAATGTATCATTTTGAATATTACCATTATTTAATGTATAGCTAACAATTGATCCAGAGGTTCCCTGAATTGTAAATGACCCTGTTGAATTAGAGCAAATAGAATTTGTACTACTTATGATACTTGCTACAGGAATTGGATTCACAGTAATGGTTACACTACTTGTTGTTGCGCTACTGCATATTCCACTCGTCACTATTGCACGATAATAAGTTGTAGTTGTTAAATCATTGGCAGTGTATGTTGATCCATTAGCGTTACTTATATTGGTAAATGTAACGTTATCACTTGATGATTGCCATTGTATACTTCCTGAATAACCATTTAACGTAAGTTGTGTGCTATTTGTACCACTACACACCGCTGATGCCCCACTTATCGTACCTGCTACTGAAACAGGAATAACCATTATCATTATACTACTTGTTGTTACACTACTGCACAAACCACTCGTTACTATTGCACGATAATAAGTTGTAGTTGTTAAATTAGTAGCAGTGTAAGTTTGTCCAGTAGCATTACCTATATTAGTAAATGTGCTATTGTCATTTGATAATTGCCATTGTATGCTTCCTATGTTACCATTTAATGTAAGTATAGTGCTATTTGTACCTCCACAAACCGTTGATGCCCCACTTATCGTACCTGCTACTGAAATAGGATTCACTATAATAGTTCCTGTTGCATTTACTATGCCACAGCCGCCAGTTAATGGGATAGTATAATTAAATGTTCCTGATACTGTTGGTGTACCACTAATCGTAATCATATTGGATAACCATGAAGCTGTTAACCCTGCAGGTAAGCCTGTTGGTGTGCCAATACCTGTTGCACCTGTAGTTGCTATAGTAATTGGCGTTAGTGCCGTATTAATACACAGCGTCGGATTTGATGATGGTAACCCAGCCGTGTTGCTTGCATTTACTAAAACATTTGTTGTACTCGCAGAACTTGAACATCCATTAACAGTAACTATTAATGAATAGATTCCTGACATACCTACTGTCGCATTATTACTCACTATAGGGCTTTGGGCAGTTGATGTATAACTAATTGGTCCAGACCATGAATATGTTGCATTTGATACTAATGGCGCGTTTAAAATTAATGTTGTACCTACACACAAAGGACCATTATTACTTATGGTTGGTGTTGAAGGTATGCTGTTTATAGTAAGCAGAACAATCGTTGAATTAATATTCCCACAACTTCCACTAACTATAACACGATAATGATACCCATTCATTTGAATAGTTGGGTTAGTAATATTTAAAGAACTATTATTAGCACCATAATAACTCCCTCCATCGATAATATTACTAAATGTAATACCACCATCAGTGCTCAATTGCCATTGGTATATTATACCAGATCCATTAGCAGTTACTGAAAAAGTAGCGTTACTGCCCAAACAAATTGTTTGATCAGTTGGTTGGGAAGTAATGGTTGGAATAGCAAATACAGTTATATTTCTAGTATAACTAGCGGAGGTCCCACATGAGTTTGATATAGATAGAGAAAGTACATAGGATCCTGGTATAGTCAGAACAGGAAAATTAAAGTTAGGATTAGAATTAGTTGAAGTACTTGAAATAGTTGTAAATCCATTGGGTCCAGTTAGTACCCAATTATATGAAAATGGCGTACAAGAATTGTTTGAAGTTAGAGTTCCAGATTGGTTATAAACAATAAAACTTGAATTATTTGGACAAAATGTTGTATCAGCATTGTTTGTATTTAAATTAGAAACAAGTGCAAAAGCTGCAGCATTTGGAGGGGCTGATTGTACACATATTGTAGAACTATATGCAGATGGTGTACAAGTCAATGAACTATTAGAATAAATAGGATTTAATAAGATTGTATGATTGCCAACAGTTAGATTAGAAACAGTTAGATTAGTGGAAGTGCTGACACGAGAACCATCTACAAACCACTGATATGTTATGTTAGGTAATGTACATCCATTTTGAGTTGTGGGTCCTTGAGATCCAAGGATGGAGGTATTGGTAAAAGTGATAGAACTTCCTAAGCAAGCTGTTGATGGTCCGGAAAAACTAATAATAGGTTTAGGAAAAATCTGAACAGGAGTAATTGCCTGCTCATTTTGCGCACAAATACTGACTTCCTTAACAACTAAACTAGGACCAAATGAATTATAAACAGTAGAATTAGCAGTAATAACCGTATGACCACAAGAACTTTGAGAATATCCATGACTCAAAAGCCCATTATTTGCAATAATCGTTTGTATAGTAACAGTATCCTTCCCTCCATCATCCCAGGAAGCAAAATAAATATCCCCCGGAAAATTAAAATAAGCACTGCCAACTTTCGTAGGGTCTATATCAACTTTAAAATTAAAATCTCCTAACTGACCAGAAGAATAACAAACAGAGTTTAAAAGTGTTGAAAAGGGGGCGCTTAGGTTATTATTAATGAAAAGAAAAGATTTAGTAGAAATTATACCGGTAGTTGGATCGGTAATAGATTGAAAAAATAAGTAATGGGCTGTCGTCGGAGCATTACTTAACAAAATTGTGGCATTAGAATTAATAGTGAGATTTGTATTACTCGAATTATTAGGATACGAAATACTCGCAAAAGGGTCGCTATTATAAATAGCTACTGACGTATTATTAAATTCATTTGTTATTGAGTAATTAACAAGACTAGATGTATTATTTGTTAATGAAACCGAATATGGGTTCGTATTGGATACACAATTTCCAAAATAATTTAAATTTTGATTTATAAGTAAATTATTACCGCTACCAGGTGTAATAAAATTCCCATTTGCATCACCATTTGTACCTCCTGTTAAAGATGAATTTATTTGAATAGCTGAAGAAACACTAGAAGCTACAATATTTTGTGTATTAGCATCTACAGCATCAACTCTTAATTTATAATTAGGTGAAGGTATAAGTGCAGTTGATGGTATTAAACCATTGACATATACAGCATAAAAACACTTCTCAGAACCAATTAAAGTAGGATTAGCAAATGAGCCGTTTTGATCAGAAAGATATAGGTTGAAAACATTGTTGATTGGAAATACACCAGTGGTATTAAAAAGAACGGAAATAGATGAACCTGAACCATACGGACCGCTAGGAATACTTTGAAGGGTTATTGTTTGAGAATATATTTTGCTATTAATAAAAATAATTATCAATAATGCTTTAATAAAATTTCTATTGCAATTTTTCAATTTAGAAAAGATTAATATTAAATAATATAACTACCACATAAACCTAAACTTACATTTTAGCTTTTTTAAATTATTGGCATTAGGATTATCTTTTAACAGCACTCTTAAAGTCATCTCTAAAGCTCCGGCAGCTTTATTAATAGTCACTTGATCAGAAATATTAACATCATAATTTAAGCCAATAAAGTATTTATCTTTCTTAATTCCTATAAATGGGGATATAGCATCTTTAAATCTTAAGTATGTGCCAATTTGAAATTCATCATTATCTTCTGGATCAGCTCCATTTAAATTAAATCCATATGAAACTCCTAATGTTGTAACATTTGATGGAGATGAAGTAGTGTGAGATAAACTTGCATATATACGATCAGATTCCATTGCAGGAACCACCAAACCACCCTGGAAGGTATAAGACCTTGGAAGGTTTATGCTAATGCCAGGTTTAGATGCACTTGGATTATTCAAATTTGTTCCGGAAATGCCAATATAATATCCTACATCCTCTAATGCATAGCTTAAAACTAATCCAGCCCCCCAATCATACATGTTGGTAGAGAATCCAAATCCTTCGGGATTATTACTAGTAGAATATATGCCAAGTGACTGATTAAACTGAGAAGCAAACGAAAGCTTACTATAATCTAAAATGTAATTTCTATAATTTATTTGAAAGCCAGCACCCAACCTAAGATTACCATCTTGATCGAGGGATTTATGATAGGCTATATTTCCACCAATTTGTGTCTGATTAAATCCTCCATTGTTTGAATTATCATAAAAGGCCAACACTCCGATAGCAAAAATGTCATTTGCCCCAACTGTTTTATCACCTATTCTAATCTGCCCGTCAAAGATCCCTGTTACATAAGGATATGTTGTAGTAAATTGATTTTGATCTCTAAAATTTGTTTGTATTTGTGCTCTGCCATTAAACAACCCACAAGAAGCAGGATTAAGCAAAAGCGGAACCGAGCTATTCTGGGTAACAGGTAATGTTTGACCTTCAATATTATTATTAAAAATAACTAACAACAATATTGAAAAAAGTACCTTTAAAAACAACTGTTTTACTTTAATCCTTATCACAATAATTATAATGGTTTACAATAAGATTTTTTTAGCTTCGTAGAATAGGTATGAGGATTATTAATTACAATTCCAATTTGAGCAAAAGAACTAATTGACATAAGTAATGCTTAGGATATGTAATATTTGTTTTATAAACAATCTCTTAAAAAAAAGTTTACCCCTCCAAAATAAAGTGAAAGACTCGAATGAGATTGTAGTTAAACAACTAATCGAGATTCTATTATTGATATTATTCGATTTGATATTGGAACAACATTCTGATATCTACGTTACCCCTTTTTTCTCTAAGAAAGTTTCCTGCATACTTTAATCTTATAAAATCTTGTTTCGCTTCTGCAAATGTGATTTCCTTATTTACTAATATAAAAAGCCACCCTCAGTTGTGAGGATGGCTGTGTTTTCAATTGGTATAGGATATTAATCTATAGTTTCTTGTTTTATCTTCCGATTTAATCATTAATGAAGATCTTTCCAGTTTTTGATGCTATTGATACTGATCAATATTTCTGTTCTCCTGTTTTCCCATTGCTCAGTTTTATTAAATTC
>Ga0316225_1003575_pt1 | contig 11747 bp, 10 predicted proteins | sample TBH18015metaG_FD_206010 | JGI IMG/M metagenome (GOLD analysis project Ga0316225, IMG submission 206010) | Freshwater microbial communities from Trout Bog Lake, Wisconsin, USA - TBH18015 | ecosystem: Environmental > Aquatic > Freshwater > Lake > Hypolimnion/Profundal zone | place: USA: Wisconsin... | reverse complement strand
TTATTTGGTATTCTCTTTCTTAGGAGGTACTTTGGTTGGCCTTGCAGCGGCAGCTGCTTTAGGAGCAGGTTGTCTGGAAACCGCAGGACTTTGGTGTATCTGCCCTTGATTATTTGAAGGTTGTGCTGAAACTCTGATATTTGCAGGTCTGTTCTGTGGTGTATTTGTAGCCGGGCGGGCAAATGTTCTGGCGTTATTTTGATTGCCTGATGGAGTTACGGGCCTGGCAGTCTGTGTCCTTTCAATACTTTGATTAACCGAAGGTCTTGGTTGAGATACGGCCTGTCTGGTGGCCGGGATCGATTTATTCTGATTTACAGCAGGTCCTGAGTTAAATGTTCCAGGTCTGCTTACAGGTCTGTTAATTCCCTGAGTATTGACAGGTCTGTTTCCAATTTGTCTTGATGCTGGAAATGCCCCGCGTTGTTGCTGAATACCGGCCCGGTTCTCAGGATGACTCAAATTAGCGGGATGAGATCTGTTATATTGGATTATACCTTCTCTCCGCAATTCTGGATGAGAATAGGTATTTTTATAAAATCCTGCATTTCGGTGCTGAATAACAGTGGGAGCGACATGTCGTGTTGCATAATAATGTTCGCGAAAGCGATTATCATGATATACAACAGTCCTGCGATAGTTTCCTTCATAGTAATGATTCAGGTTGGAATGGTATCCATAGTAAGAGTGCCAAAAAACAGGATGCCAGGGTCTCCAATAATTTGGATAGTAGCCATAATAATAGGGAGAATGCCAGACTACATATGATGGGAGAAATAGAAATCCTAATAAGGGCCAGGCACTGGATTCCATTATTACGGGTTGTTCAACAACAACGTCCCTGTTTCCGGAATATCCGGGATTGACAGTTTGTCCGGCATTTACATTTCCGCCAATATTCGGCTCGATAATATAGTCTTTGCCGTATAATGCTTCGTCGCCAATCAGTTGAATCTGAATGCGGTTATTTGCATCTTTGCCAACATAAAAAACAGCAACATCCTGATTTTCATTCGCACTTATAGCATCTTTGAGGACAATAGTATGAACTTTCCCATCAAAATTGTCTACCACACTAATGTAATCAATCTGACCGTCTCCATTAAGATCCAAGTTGTTGATCCTTGAGTTTTCGTCATTCAGATTCTTCTCAAATAGCTCCAGGGTCTTCGATTCCTGAAATAACTTCATCACAGCGTATAAATTCAAATTATCCCCCGGTAAACCGAGCGATCCAGCCATGTTATCCTGTGATTGAGCAATGGCACAAATTTGTAGCATTAAAAAGCAGCAAACGAGTAGTACTAGATTTTTCATATTCGTATTTTTAGTAGTGGAGGTAAAGTTAATGAAAATTTTAAACCAAAATTACTCCCAATTCTTAATTTTATGGAGCTTCGAAATATTTTATTAAGTTTGTTTTGAATATAGGAGGTTATATTCCATAAAAATTTAAAATATGAAAAACGATACTTTAATTACAACCAGTACTTTCCTTGATGGATACAGAATTATAAGACAACTTGGTCTGGTGCGCGGAATTACCGTACGCTCACGCAGTATCTTAGGAAATGTGGCCGGAGGATTTATGACTATTTTCGGAGGTAAAAGCGCTATTTATACCGAATTATGCGAGAATGCGCGGGAAGAAGCCTTGCAATTAATGATCAATCATGCCCATGAATTAGGAGCTAATGCCATTATCAGTATGCGCTATGATGCGAATGAGGTTATGAATGGTCTGACTGAAGTGCTCGCATATGGAACAGCGGTAGTCGTGGAGAAAGTTTAGTTGATTTTTATTGCAGAGCAAATTATAATCATTAACTACAGATCTGATTTTAGATCAGTGTAGAATTCTTATTGACTTTAATTCTTGCCTACTATGAACTAAAGTTCTTGAGCGATTGGCAGAATAATATAAAAAGTTGTTCCATTTTCTTCTGAGGTAGTGAAATCAACCGTCCCGCCCAGATGTTGTTCTCCAAGAATTTTCATACTATAGGTGCCTAAACCCCTTTGAGTACCTTTCGTGGAAAAAGATCTCATAAATACCTGCATTTCAATATCTCTGGGTATAAATTTAGGATTATGGACCGAAAACTTCATTTGATTGCCAAACCGGGTTGCTGAAATTGTAATGGTTTGATCTTCCTGACTAGCTTCCAACGCATTCTTAACCATATTGTTCAGGATGCGTCGTAAAAGCACAGGATCGCTTTCAAAACAGATATCTGCTGAGTCTGTGCCGATCACCATATTTTTCCCTTTGGCTACCGAAAGAAATTTTAAATCAACAGCTATTCGTTGAATAAATGGCAGACAATCAATTTGTTGATTGTTGATAATTAATTCCTTGCTTTCAGCTTGTGCGAGCAACCTTTGTGTTCCAATTTCATCAATGATTTGCTGACAAAGTGAGGCTCCCATTTTTATGAATTCCTGTTTTTCAAGTTCATCGATTGAATCAAAGATTTCAAAGAAACCTTGAAGGCCAGAAGCTACATTCATAATATCATGGAAAAATATTTTTTCGATAATTGCTCTGCGTTTTCGGTCAGTGATATCGATCAATGAGAAAATAGTATAATTTGAGTTTTCATAGGTAAAGGGTGTGGCCGTCACCTCAACATCCAGGAAATTTTCAGCCCCTTTAACAATTCTCCGGATTCTGCACTCTTTCGTGGTTTTAAGACCGGTAGTTTGGCATTGCAACATCGCATTGACTGCTCCGCAATAACGGCAATGTTCTGATGTTCCACATCCTCCCTTTTCCTCAAATGAAAACCGGCAATTGATAGCCTCTCCGAATCGTTGTCCCAGGATATCTTCAATATTTTCAACATCAAGGGTTTGCATAAGTACATCGTTTGTGTAAACGATCTGTCGGTTTTCATTCAGGATACAAAATATAAAGGATAAGGAGCAGAAAATATCATTAAGATAGGTGATTTTATCAAGATCAAGTTTGCTTTGTAGGACCTCATATAGAGAACTCCTCTCCGCCGGAGCAAATTTTGTTTCCATAGCCAATTAATTTGTTTTGCAATTTAATATGATTTTTAAAAGATAGGTACAGTACTGCTAAAAATTTATTTAGCTGTTTCTTTGTATTTTTTAATGCTATCGCACAACAATTTGGCTGGAAGACTTTAAGCTTTAGTTTAGATTTTTATGGAAAAATGAATAATTAGACTTCATTTAGAAGAATCTAAAGTATTGCACCAAACGGAAATGAACTGGATATATAGAATTAATCTGTATATCGCCGTAAATGCTATCAGAATTCAGAAAGTAAAAACGAATTATCGCTGACAGCTTGCCCTAACCTTTGTCGATAACAATCATTGATTTTAGTTTCTACGGTAAATTTTAGACAAAATGGTGTCCGCTTCATGAATTTTAGAGATTAATCGGATCGAATTATGCTTCCAAAATTTGATTGGGGAATTATGGCTTAAGCTTAGGAAACATAAGCCATAATTATATGGGCAAATATTTAATTTACTAATTAAAATATGGATAAAAGAATGTTATTGGAATTCTTAATATATTAATAGATAATTATATAAAACATATTAATTGATTAATAAATATAGGTAAATCACTCATTTTGCGGGATAGTTTAATTTTTAAGGATAGTTAAGGAAAGCTTGATTAGGAATATTCCTTCATTTGATGGAACCCATTTAAAATTTAGCTTTTACCCAGATAAAATATAAGCAGCAGGGTTTACAAACTTGTTTTTTTCCTTGTGGGAATATTATTAGGAACGACAACTTTTCATGGTACTTGTTGATTCTCCCAAATAGTATATTACTTCGGATTTATTAATTTGTGTTATACAAAAGTGAAATCCGGTCCGTTATTAGAAAGTTAATTCTCCAATTTTTTTGCTAAATATTGTTGTGAAAATAGTCTTGAATTTTGTTGTCATTTTATTTCGTTTTAAAGTAAAAATGTCTCCCATTCAGTTGATGCGAATAGATAAATATATTAAAATTGGTTAAGTATTCGCAATGTGATTATTTTACTCGATTTGCTTTAATTTTAAATGTGAATTCCACTTATGCGAATGATCAAGATAAATATATAAATAAACCTATTCGCAGACAATAATTAGTTTTAAATAACAGATAATTAATAATATAAACTATTAATTTGGGGTTTGTTTTAAGCACTTAAAAATATGACTAATACGTTGTTCAAATACGGATTTCTGGCAATAATTTAACGTCGTTTTTACTTGTTGAAATGGTGAAAATCAACGAAGGCGAAAACGCTGAAAATTAACTGGATTTCACGAAAGGAAATAAGGCTTGATTGGTGCTAAATTATTTGCCATAAAGGCTGATCAGCGATAAATAATCCTGCCTTTGCTGTCTGATTGTGGTCTTGAGAAATTGATTTCTGTACTTTGATTTTGGATATTTTTAAGGAACTTACAGCAACCGTAAGATTCCAATTTATGTAACTTACAGCTTATCCGGTATAAATTATGATTGGAGGTCACCAAATTAAATTAAATTATCATCAAGGCTTATAGGTGGGCTGGTCCACTATTCAATTTTAGCTTTAAATTACAAATTATGGATTATTTTTCGTGATTTCAATGAAAAAAAAACGCCGTAATCAATTGAATACGGCGCTGATATTTAAGTTAATAATATGATTAAACTGTATAAGTTGTTGAAGCTGTATCACCGCCTCGACCAGTCCAGTTGGTATGGAAGAATTGACCTCTGGGTTTATCAACTCTTTCGTAAGTATGTGCACCAAAATAGTCCCTTTGGGCCTGGAGCAGATTCGCAGGTAATCTTTCGCTGCGGAAACCATCAAAGTAGGTCAATGAGGTAGCCAGACAAGGGGCTGGTAATCCGTTTGTTACGGCAGCTGCAACTACACGGCGCCATCCGGCTTGAGCCTTTTCAATGGTAGTTTTAAAGTATTCATCCAGAAGTAAATGTTCCAGAAGCGGATTTTTGTCGAATGCTTCCTTGATTTTGCCCAGGAATACCGAACGGATGATGCATCCGCCTCTCCACATTAGGGCAATTCCGCCATTGTTAAGGTTCCAGTGATACTCTTTTGCAGCTTCACCCATTAGGTCATATCCCTGAGCATATGAGATGATTTTAGCCCCAAGCAGAGCGTCCTTTAAATCATTTAAAAACTGATCTTTATCTCCCTTAAATTGTTTGTCTGGGCCGCTTAATACTTTGGCGGCTTTAACCCGGAGATCTTTTTGTGAGGATAGGCATCGTGCAAAAACTGATTCCCCAATCAAAGTAAGTGGGATACCAAGATCGAGTGCAGCAACCCCTGTCCATTTCCCGGTTCCTTTTTGTCCGGCGGTGTCAAGAATTTTTTCAACAAGGGCTTCCCCGTTTTCATCTTTATATCCCAGGATATCTCGGGTGATTTCAATCAAATAACTATCCAGATCCCCTTTATTCCATTCGGCAAAGGTGTTATGCATCTCATCTGCATTCATTCCCAACAGCTCCTTCATCATATGATAAGCTTCGCAGATAATCTGCATATCGCCATATTCGATGCCGTTATGTACCATTTTGACAAAATGGCCAGCTCCATTTTCGCCTACCCAATCGCAGCAAGGCTCGTTCCCCACTTTGGCTGCTACTGCCTGAAAGATTTGTTTTACAGCCGGCCATGCTGCCGGAGATCCACCAGGCATCATAGAGGGTCCAAGTAAAGCCCCCTCTTCACCACCCGATACGCCGGTTCCAATGTATAATAACCCTTTACTTTCAACATAACCTGTACGCCGCATTGTATCGGGAAAATGTGAATTTCCACCGTCGATAATAATGTCACCCGGCTCGAGGTAAGGGATTATCTGCTCAATGAAATCATCAACCGGAGCGCCAGCCTTTACCAGCATCATCACCTTTCTCGGACGTTCCAGATTCGCACAAAGATCTGCTATTGAATGACAGCCAATAAACTTCTTTCCGGCGCCACGTCCAGTCATAAACTTGTCAACCTTGTCGACTGTACGGTTGTAGACTGCTACTGTAAATCCTTTACTTTCCATATTCAAAATCAGGTTTTCACCCATTACTGCAAGACCAATCAGGCCAATATCTGCTTTTTTCATGATTCTGTTGTTTCTATTGATTCTATTGTTATTTGTGTTTCTGTGGTTTCCTGAGAACAATGATTGCTTTTGTTTCTTTTATTTCTTTTATTCCTGTTTTTTATAATTCGATATCTTACAATCTGAATCCAAGTTGGTTGAGTTTGTGTATGGCCTTGAGATTATTGATTTTACAAAAGATTCTAAAGGCTGGGAACTCACGTCTTACCGGATAGTCTCCGCGTTGTTTCTCAAACGTGTCGACAGATTGCCGAAGTGTTTGATCATCTTTACGGATATCATAAGTAGCAAGTATGGCCTCTCCAAGGATCTGCTGGGTTGATTTTCCCGTTCCGTCAATATAAATATCGGGTGAAAGTGGTAGCTCAATATCGGAACATTTCCAATTATTAATTCCTAATTTAAAAAACTTGCTTAGTGCCCTGATACTCATACTTGTTCCGTTAGCTTTTCCGTCTCTCGAATATCCTGCAATATGCGGGGTTCCGATATCTGCAAGATTTAGAAGCTCATGATCAAGTTCCGGCTCATTTTCCCAGCAATCAATAACGGCCCCTGAAATCTGGCCAGATTTCAAAGCAGTTTTCAGGGATTTGGTGTCTGTTACCTCACCTCTGCATGAATTGATAATGACCGGACACCTTTTGGTAGCTAAAAGGAACTGGTCATCAGCCAGATGGAACGTTTTGTCGATTCCGTCCATATTCAGAGGAACATGCAGTGTTATGATATCCGCTTCTTCAAGAAGTGTTTTTAATTCCACAAACCCATTATTTCCTTCGGTTCGGGCACGGGGAGGATCATTTAACAACACCCTCATTCCAAATATTTCACAAAGTCTTGCCACCTTGGCTCCAACATTACCGACTCCTACAATCCCTATCGTTTTTTCCCTGAGAGAGAAGTTGCGTTGTTCAGCCAATACCATTAAAGCAGAGGCAATATATTGCTCAACGGATTTTGAATTGCAACCCGGGGCATTTGTCCAACTTATGCCAGCTTTATCACAAAAGTCAGTATCAATATGATCGTATCCGATTGTAGCGGTTGCAATAAATTTTACCGCTGAACCAGAAAGTAACTGTGCATTACAATTGGTTCGGGTTCTGGTAATCAGAGCATCTGCATCTTTGACTCGTTCCGGAGTTATTTTGTCTCCAGGCAGGTAAGTGACTTCAGCAAACGGCTCAAGAGCGCCCTTGATATACGGAATTTTATTGTCTATAATAACTTTCATGTCAATCAATTAGTACGGATTGGAATTATTGTGGTAATAGCTTTTGATCATTTCATCCATTACCCGACTTGTCCGGGCTGCCGTTACACCGGTTGAGGGTGATTCTCCTTCACCGCGCAGAGAATTTACAATCTTCTCCATGAGGTAGCCTTGAACGTGTTTTGGTTTTTCAAGTAGAAATTCGAAGCATCCAGAGCTATTCTCGAGAATTACCGGAACAGATTTAAATGTTGAGAAAATTATCCTCCCCTGATCTCCTATGATCTCAACTTCATCAAGATTATTAAATTCTGAGGTTGTGAAACACCAGGAGCCGGTTCCGGCAATTCCCGATTCATGAACCCAGTTTGCCATCACCAGATCCTCTGCTGGGTAGCGGTGGGCCTGATTGAGGGCATTTGCCTTGATTTTTTCGATTGGACCAAAAATAAAATCCAGAAAATCAAGCGTATGAGAAGCAAGATCGAACAAAAGACCTCCCCCTGAAATCTCAGGATAATAACGCCATGGTGTGACCTGCATCTCGGACTCACTTTCTAATGGACAGTAATGACGGACATTAACCAATCGAATTGATCCTACCGATTTGGTATCCACTAACTCCTTAACTTTTAAAAACGCCGGCAAGGTTCTTCTGTAATATGCTGAATATAAAGGAATACCGGTTTCTTCGGAAACCTTGATCATTTCCAGACACTCCGCGTAAGTTCGTGCCATTGGCTTTTCCACATAAACCGGTTTGCCAGACTTCATTGCTTTGACTGCATATTCCAGGTGAGCATTCGGGGGAGTAGCCACATAAACGGCATTTACATCCGGATCATTGATCAGCTCATCAGCGTTGCTATACCATTTGGGAACATTATGACGTTTGGCGTAATCCTCTGCAAGAAGTGCATTGCGACGCATAACAGCCACCAGACTTGAATGATGTGTCAGCTGGAGCGGCGGACCGCTTTTCACTTCGGTCACATCTCCACATCCAATTATTCCCCATTTTACCTCTTTCAGAATCATAATGCATTAATCTTTAAATCGTTCACGAACTGCCCAAAGCCCCAAAGCCGGATTGGATATGTAATAAAATTCTTCCCCCTCTGCTGTTTTATTCCAGCCATCCTTGAGTTTCTGAGGATTGTATACCTTAACCATTTCTTCAAGGTTTGCGTATTTAAATCCCACACTTTCAATTTCTTGTTGCGTCAGATTTTCTTTTTGACTACCCGGGCAGTAGGTTACAGAGAAACGACCTTCTGAGGAACCATGGATCAGGTGGGCAGCAGCGCTTAGATTATTCTTCAGCTCCTCATTTTCACGGACCGATTTCAACGTCTGTGGTGTTCCGAAATAGCCATATTTTCGAATAAGCCGATCTATTTCTTCGTCTTCGCCAAACTCTTTAAGTGCAGGTGCAAGGACAATCAATTCTCCATCGTCGGATATGGCCATTCGTGTGCGGTAAATGGCCTTATTTCCTAACCAGGTAGATTTAAATTCATTAGGTTCCAGGTAAACGACCACTTTTTTCATGGGTTTTTCAAGCATGGTAAAATTAACCTCTATCGAAAGAGCTGCGGCGGCTTTAAAAACTTCCTTATCATCTCCAATATATAATCCGCGTACTTTTAATGTTCCATCTTCTGCATCCATTCCTACAACCGTCAGTATGTAGAGAATTGGCAAATGTTTTGCGAAGTAATGGCTAGCGTAATTAAAAATCCGGCGAACTGGTGTTTGTGCCCGCCCCATCATTTTTTCCATTCCGAAGACAGCCCCAATGAAATGGCTCTTATTGATACCCTCGGCTCCGCCAGTACCCACGAAGATGTTTTTATTATGATTAGCCATTCCTACGACTTCATGAGGAACCACCTGTCCGATAGAAAGGATCAGGTCGAAACCACCTTCAACGAGTAGTTTGTTCACCTGAACAGGCCACGCAAAATCTACAGCATCGCCTGACACTTCACGAACATATTCAGCCGGTACTTCTCCTAAGGTCACGACATCATTACGCCAGTCGTGATTACGAAATATCGATTGGGGAATATCTCCAAACATTTCGCTGATCTGATTTTTTGTCATAGGCGTGTGTGTTCCCAATGCTGGCAGAATATCGGTTAGCTTATCACCGTAATATTCATAAGTATAGCGTGTTAATTCACCTGCGCGTGAAGGAATCCGGGTAAAATCAGGCGGAATAGCCAGGATTTTTTTCTTTTTCCCAAGAAGGCTAAATGCGGTATATAATCCCTCTTTTAAATCTTCCGGTGAAAGATCTGCCTTTGTCGAACCTGTTTGGAAGTATATCATCTCAATCGTTTAAAGCTTAACTTATTTGCATGAACAGGCCAAGCTGGTTAATTCTTAAAAGTACATGTTTTTTGCCTTTCATGAAGATTGTAAATGGAAATCTTGCATCATCTTCTGACCCTGGCATTTCCTTTCCAGATACTCCAGACCATTTCTTCATCCGCTGGCTGTGCATAATCGGTTAAAAAAGTGGTTGCCAGCGCTCCTGTTGCCCAACCGAATTGAGGCCATTTTTCAGGTGTCCAGCCTTTGAGTATTCCATAAAGCAAACCACCTACAAACCCATCTCCGCCACCTATCCGGTCAAGTACTTTGATGTTTCTTGGTTCGATTATCTGCCAGTTTTCTCCTTCAAGCATGATTGCGCCCCATAAATGTTCATTGGAGTTTATTACCTGGCGCAAAGTCGTTGCAAAAACTGAAGCATTTGGAAATGTCTTCTTCACCCGACCAATCATCCCTTTAAAGCCGTCTATTTCAGCCTCGATTCCTTTGCCGCCTGTTTCTGGTCCCTCGATCCCAAGGCAAAGTTGGAAATCCTCTTCATTTCCGATCAGTATATCAGATAATGCGGCGATTTCTGCAAAAACAGTACTTAATTCGGTCTCTCGCCCCTTCCAAAACGAGGCCCGATAGTTTAAATCAAATGAAATGCGGGTATTGTATTTTTTGGCAATTCGTGCCAGCTGGAGACAAAATTCACTTGTTTCCGGTGACAAGGCAGCAATTAAGCCGGACAAATGAACGATTTGAACCCCCTCTTTGCCAAAGATTTTTTCAAGATCAAAATCCTTGACATTTAAGGTTCTGCCCACTTCTCCTGCACGGTCATTCTGAACCCTTGCCCTCTGGCCCCAAAACCACTGTCGGCGATGTTAAACTGATGGCGGTACCCCCATGGATCCCCCTGGGGAACATCAGGACCTTCAAAAGTCATATTTCTGCTCCTTAAATTGCTTTTTATAAATTGTGCAATCGGGCTATCTTTAACAAAAGTGGTAAGCACCTTGACAGGTAGTCCAAGGTATGAGGCAATGCTGGCAACATTCGTTTCTGCACTGGTTGCGTACATCTGAAACAGATCGCTACTATGGACAGGCTGTCCGTTCATTGGGGTTATCCGGACACCCATACTTGTAGGGACCAGCAAAGACCAGGTAAAATTTTTTCTTAATGTGAGACTCATAATACTTAAATGATTGGTAATCAATTATACACCGCTGTAGGCATTAAATCCTCCGTCTATCGGTACAACGATACCGGTTACGAAAGAGGATAGGTCAGATAGCAGGTATAGGACAGCACCTTGCAGATCATCCGGATCGCCAAATTTACCCATAGGTGTGTTTTTTATAATTTTCTTCCCGCGATCTGAATATTCCCCGGTTTGTTCGTTGATAACCAGGAAGCGGTTTTGATCTGAAAGAAAAAATCCAGGAGCCACTGCATTTACTCTGATACCCGCTTTTGCCAAATGTACTGCGAGCCACTCTGTAAAGTTATTGACCGATGCCTTTGCTGCTGAATAGGCAGGTATTTTGGTCAGTGGGTGGTAGGAATTCATGGACGAAACATTTAACACAACGCCTGATTTTTTTTCCAGCATATCCCTGGTGAATACCATACAAGGCAGCACAGTTCCTTTAAAGTTCAATGCGAAAACGTCATCGAATCCTTCCATTTGAAGTCCGTAAAAAGTATTTTCCGGATTTAGGAGGTCGTTTTCTTCGATTTGTTCGACCTTGGTTGTAGCTTTGGGTGAATTTCCTCCGGCACAGTTAATTAACAGGTCAATCGGGCCAAGCTCGTTATTTATCTCAGCTTTAGCCTTTTCCAGAGAAGTTTTGTCCAGAACATCTGCCTGAATACCAATGATTTTTGCATTGAATTCCTTAGCAAGATCTGCTGCTACTGATTTTGCACGTTCTTCATTACGGCCAATAATAACAACCTTTGTTCCAACTGAGGCAAGAGCCTTTACAATAGAGATGCCTATAATGCCAGCTCCTCCGGTTATGACGCAAACTTTTCCGTTCAAGTCATCAAAGGAAATTTTTTTCATGATTATTATTTTAA
>Ga0316225_1003572_pt1 | contig 11754 bp, 12 predicted proteins | sample TBH18015metaG_FD_206010 | JGI IMG/M metagenome (GOLD analysis project Ga0316225, IMG submission 206010) | Freshwater microbial communities from Trout Bog Lake, Wisconsin, USA - TBH18015 | ecosystem: Environmental > Aquatic > Freshwater > Lake > Hypolimnion/Profundal zone | place: USA: Wisconsin... | reverse complement strand
AGCCATCCATATCAATTAGCTTGATGTGACGTTGTTTGATTTGGATTAAGCCTGATTCAGCAAAGCGAGAGAGCATTCTACTAACGGTTTCAATTTGGATTCCTAGGTAACTCGCTATTTCTATGCGACTCATTGGCAAATCAAATTCGTTATTGAGGTAGCCTCGTGCTGCCAGGCGTTGAGATAGGTTCAGTAGAAAAGCAGCCAATCGTTCTTCTGCGCGCATGCTACCTAAAGAGAGCAAGTGACGTTGGTCTTGTGTCAATTCTCGACTAAGAATCCGATGAAATTGCTGCTGTAGTACTGGAATTTGACGCGCTAGATCCTCAAAGGCCTCGTACCGAATAATGCAGACTTCACTTTCTTCGATGGCAATGGCATCAGATTGGTATTGACCATCGCCAATCCCATCCAGACCCACAATTTCTCCCGGTAAATGAAAGCCGATAACCTGTTGACGACCATCTTCAAGGCCGTATTCAGTTTTGAGAGTGCCAAAGCGGACGCTGTAAACGGAGCTTAAGGGGTCACCATGACGATAGAGGTTTTCTCCCTTTTGGAGGTGCACACGCTCTTTTACTAAAGCATCAATTTTGGTGATATCGCTCGAGGTGAGGCCTACCGGAAGGCAAAATTGTCCCAATACGCAGACTGAGCATTTACTGGAGGGGCTGTCAGAAGTATTGAAATTCATATTGGATCTCATTATCGAACAAGTTTATTCTACTAGGGTGAATCCTCATTCTTTAACTATCTCCACCAAATTTACCGCTCATGCTAACGTTTAGCCTTTTATTGGCAGTCTTCTTGGGGGCTCTTGTTGGAGGTTGGCACTGCGCCCTCATGTGTGGCGGCATTGCAGCAGCCATTGAGCGCCCGGCGCTTACAATTCAGCCCCTGCAAACGCGTTCACAGCTTTTTTATCTGCAATGCATCATGCATCTAGGCCGGATCACAACCTATGTTTTGCTGGGCTTGCTTGCCGGATCCATTGGTGCGGTGGTATGGCAGCAGCAAGTCCTGCTCATTCAGCGGCCACTGTTTGCGCTCACCTCGGTGATTTTGCTGGTGATGGCTTATCGACTCTGGCGTCAAGATCCTCATGGCCCGGCAATCGGGGGTCGGTGGTTAGGTTCGAGGGTGGCAGTCTATTGGTCTCGATATATTGGGCATTTTGCAAGCGGCCCTTCACGCTGGTTTAGTGGAATGTTGTGGGGCTTGGTTCCTTGTGGTCTGGTATATAGCGTCTTGCCGCTGGCCTTCTTGTCTGGGGATGCGTTTACAGGAGGTATGTTGATGTTGGCTTTTGGCTTGGGGACCTTGCCAAACCTGTTGCTCATCTCTAAATTCTCAGCAGCTTTGACTCAATTTGGGCAATACCGCTGGGTGCGCTATCTTGCGGTTGGTTTGCTCATCATTGCAGGATGTTTTGGGTTATATCGCGCTTGGATTCTTCCGGTAGATTTATTGAGGGGTGGTTTTTGTATCGGCTAAAGCTACATCGATCCCTTGCTTAAAGTTGGGGCAGAGGTAGCTTGGTTCCAATGTATTTACAAAGCCACTTCTTTCGGCAATGCTCAAGGGTTGATGGTCAAGCCCGCAGATGATCAATGTAACATTCTTGGTTTTGCAGAGGCGCGCCAATTCTAATAGGGTGTCCATGCCAGATGAGTCAATATAGATGACATTTTTTAGGTCTAGCACCAATGCCTTGCTTGGTAAATGATCCTCAATGGTTTCCAATAATTTAACGGCTCCAAAAAAGAGTGCTCCATAAATGCGGTAGGCATCTACTTTTCCTTGCTCAGCTTGTAGAGCAGGAAAATCGTTGAGATTGGCAGGCTCGCAGCGCGATAAGCTGGAGATCCGGTAGATGAAGGTAATGAATGCCAGAAGTAAGCCCACTTGAACGGCAACCGTTAAGTCTAAAACGACAGTTAAGAAAAAGACGCTCAACATGGTTAATCGGTAGGGAAGTCGGAATTGCTTGAGCTCAAAGAACTTTTTCCAATCACCCATATTCCAAGCTACATACATCAAAATCGCAGCCAATGAGGCAAGCGGAATCTGCTTTGCTAGTGGGGAACCCAATAAAATGATGACCAATAGAACGAGGGAATGAACTAGGCCGGCTACAGGGGTGCTTGCGCCACTCTGGATATTCGTGACGGTACGGGCAATCGTCCCAGTAGCGGGCATCCCTCCAAAGAAGGGGATGAGGAAATTGGCAATACCTTGTGCCATGAGCTCTTGGTTTGGATCATGACGATCATGAATCAAGCCGTCTGCCACACGTGCGCAAAGCAAAGATTCAATGGCTCCCAGCAATGCCAAGGTTAGGGCGGGTGTAACCATAAACTGAGAGGTGCTCCAGTTGATGGGGATCCACTCAAAGGTAGGTAATCCACTGGGAATACCTCCAAAACGGCTGCCAATCGTATCGACTGGAAGGTTAAAAATGGCCGTGACGAGGGTGGCAACAACCATGGCAATAACTGTGCCAGGAAGGCGCCCTAGCAAGCCTAGGCGACCCTGAAAGACGCGCCACAAAATGAGAATACTCAGACTGGCTAGCGCTAGAGCTAGGGCGACTGGATTAACTGTATTGGCGGCTGAGTAAAGCGCTTGAATCGCCCCAAAGAATTCGGCAGGCATTTTTACAATGGATAACCCAAAGAATTCTTTTACTTGAGATAAGCCAATCAGAAATGCAATGCCATTGGTAAAGCCAATAATCACGGCAATTGGAATGAACCGTACTAGCGTTCCTAAGCGAAACAAGCCCATTAAAAATAAAAAGATTCCCGATAATGCTGTGGCAAGCAAAAGATTGCCAACGCCATAGCGCGTCACAATGCCATAGACAATCACAATAAATGCGCCGGCGGGGCCGCCAATCTGCACGCGACTACCACCAAGAAGGGCAACCAATCCTCCGGCGAGGATGGCCGTAAAGATTCCAGCCTCTGGTTTAAGGCCGCTAGCAATTGCAAAAGCCATGGCCAGTGGTAGCGCAACCACGCCTACTGTGAGCCCTGCAAATACATCCTTGATCAACAGTGCGCGACTGTAGTTTTTAAAAGAGCTCAGTATTTTTGGGTGGAAAAACATGCAGGAAGACTAGTAGAGTGAAAGGGGGCAGGCATACGATACGGGATGCATTGTTTGTCCTGTCATGAGTGTTTTAAGGGATCCACAATCGGTATTATGATGTAAGAAACAGATGCAATACGTAATTTATAGGGGGTGCTTATGTTTAAACATTTATTGGTCCCAGTCGATGGTTCGGCAGTTAATAAAAAGGCGCTAAAGAAAGTAGCTGCGCTGGCTAAGGGCGATGCTGCAGCCGTCACCTTGGTCTATGTCTCCGACCCAACCCCACCGCTGGTCTATGCTGATAGTGCCATGGGGTATGGTATTTCTGAAGAGGAGCACTTGGATGCCTGTGAGGCGTTTGCAAAAGGGGTGTTAAAGAAGGCGGTTGCGTTGGTGGGGGTGGATATGAATGCTAAAACATTGCATATTTCCAATCCCAATTTAGCTGAGGGTATTTTGGATGGAGCTAAGAAAGCAAAAGCGGATGTTATTGTGATGGCTTCACATAAACGCACAGGCATTAAAAGTTTTTTATTAGGTAGCGAAACGCATGAGGTGATTGTGCACTCCAAATTGCCAGTATTGGTACTTGCCTAAGAACAACAACTTTTTAGCAAACCCTGAAAAAAATGGAGCCCTCAGTAGGCTCCATTTTCTTTTTGCTGCTCCACTCTTAGGGTGAGGGGTTTTTAATGGGGCTACCCAGTAGCAAAATTTCTCGGGTGAGTTGATTGCTATCGCCATCGCGCATTGACCACAGGTCGAGCTGCATGTTGGGTGAGTAAGGATCAACGTACACACCATCTTTGCGTAACTCAAAATGCAGATGGGGTCCGGTAGAGCGCCCGGTCACCCCTACGGCACCAATTTCAAAACCTCGACGTACCTCATTACCCATTTCAAGTTCAGGATTAAAACTGCTCAAATGGGCATAGTAAGTGTGATAGCCGCCAGGATGCTCAAGTACGATCAAGTTTCCGTAGGCGCCGCTATAGCCAAGGTGCACTACTTTGCCGTTGGCAACGCTAAACACAGGGGTGCCTATTGGAGCAGCATAATCAATGCCCATGTGGGCGCGGTAACGCTGTCCAGGTGCGGTAGCGATCTTTGCTTTGGATTTAGTGCTGCTTGATTTAGATGATCGTCGGCTGCCATTGACGGGCACGTTACCAACCCCCCTAGAAATTCGGCGATAGCTTAAAGGGTTCGTCCAGAAGGAGCGCTCAATGGCTTCGCCACTGCCGGTATAAAAGCCTCCTGGAATATCTCCGCGCTCTAACCAAAATGCACTTGCAAAAATTTCTCCATTGGCTGGATCAATAATCTCAGCTGACCAGATTTGTGCCCAACGCTCGCGGTCGCCAAAATCGACGATGAGGCGTACAACGCTGTTGGTATTCTCCAGTGAGTTGCTCTCTTCGGGGTAAATTTGTTTAATTAATGCGTTTAATTCCCATACGAGCTCGACTGGCAGGGAGTCGCCGACTTTGCGGGGGTCGTACAACACATCACGCAATGGAATTTCAATCTCGGTAAACCGCTTCGCTTCGGTCTTTAGATAATCTTGCTGAACAAGGTACCCGCCTGCTGCTAAGGGGCTAAATGTCCAGATCTCTGTTTTGCTATCTTGAATGGGCCCATTCATAATGCTGAGAGAATCAAATCGATTTCTGCTGCCTAAGGCAACGGCATAAGGAATGCAATTGCCGCGCATGTGGTCAAAGAATGGTTTCGTTTGATTTCTGAAAAACTCAGAGAACGCCTTATCTTCGATGCCAACGTTGGCCGGTAAATTATCTTCATTAAAGCTACGTTTGAGGCAGCCTTGTTGGACTCGGTAATCTAAATTGCCAGTGGTATCCCCAGTTAACTCACTCATGCTCTTATGTTGAAATAAGGCTGGATTCAGACTCATACTCATGGCGGGCGCACGCGTACCAGCATCTTTTAAACCCATTTGCTTATTACTGCTTTGATTTGAAGAGCGCTTGTGTGAATGGGTCTTTTGAATGGTGACGGAAGTTTGGGCGTGGGCAGCGTCTAGATTAAATAGACTGGTTGCGAGGGCAAATACCAGCAGGTATGCAGCAAGCAGTTTGGGCTTCTTTTGAAGAAAGAGGCTGTGGTGTAGGGCGGTTATCTTCACAGCTCCATTATCCAATAATGGGTGTTTGCTCTGCCATTTCTTCTGCGGCGCTGTAAAAGTTGCATTCAGAGCCTCAGGCTGGGGCGGAGAGGGTGGCTTAGTCCCTATTATCCGATGGGCTAATTCGGGTTGTTGGCGCGGTAACTAGGAAAGATCCTTCAAATTCAATTTATGTAAGCGTGGGGCGAGTTGATATGTGATTAGGACGACAAGAAGGGTGATTGCTCCCCCAAAAACAATAGAGGGCACCAAACCCAGTAGGCTAGCTGCAACACCAGACTCTAAGGCACCCAATTCATTGGAGGAGCCGATGAAAATTCCATTAATCGCACTAATTCTGCCGCGCATATGATCGGGGGTGGTTAGTTGCATCACACTGCCGCGAATGACGACCGAGTAGGAATCGCAACAGCCGGAGATGAACAGAAAACATGCGCAAAGCCATGGTGCACTCGATAGACCAAATGCCATGATGGAGATACCAAAACCCGTCACCGCTACCAATAGTTGTCTGCCTGAATTCGTCAGGGGTGGGCGACGCGCCAAGTAAATACCAATGATTGCGGCGCCGGCAGCGGGTGCTGCCCGCAAGATCCCCAGCATCTCCGGTCCGGCATGCAGAATCTCCCGCACGAATGCAGGCAGGATGGAAACTGCGCCGCCAAATAGTACGGCAAACATATCGAGTGCCATGATGCTGAGTATTAATTCGTGGCGTCGGACATATTCAAAGCCCTGTAAAAAACTCTTGAAGAAGTGGGTGGAGAGTGCATTGGTACTCTCGGATTTTGCTTTAATAAAACTGACGCCGTATAAACCAATTGCGCCAAAGGCTGCTGCAAGAGCATATGTCCAAGCGAGACCGGCAAACCCAATCATGAGCCCACCCAGGCCGGGCCCAGCAACCACGCAAATTTGAAATGCAGAAGTGGAGTAGGCGGTGTACCTTGATAAATGTTCTCGTGGAATAATTTGCCCAAATAGGGCATGAAAAGAAGGTCGTAATAATGCTCGTCCCACACCTATAAACGCTACAGCTGTATAGATTAATGAAGCTGCTGCGGTGAACCAATTTAAGGCGATGGTGACTAAAAATAAGGCCACGCCAATATGTATGCAGCATGCAATAGCTGAAATCCATTTCCGGGAGTAGTGATCTACTGCATGCCCGGCGTAAAGAGCGAGAGCGAAGTACGGCACTAATTCTGCCAAGCCAATGAGGCCGAGTGACACTACGCTATTGGTCAGACTATAGAGATGCCAGCCAACGGCTACCATCATCACCTGGTAGCTCAGGGTTGCTCCTACGCGATAAAGCAGGAGGGTTCTAAAGACCTTTCCAGTAGGCATGCTGTTAAAAGAGCAGAAATAAAGGCGATATGAGGGAGTTAATCAACCAGAGAAAAAAGGCGGTTAATGGTTGCATCCAGAGGGCCCCAATGATGCCTGTAAAGGCAAGGCCTAAGACAATAAAAAACCCCCAGGGCTCAATTCTGCCAAGTGCAATCGATTGTCTTACAGGCAGGAGACCTGCCAAAATTCGGCCACCATCGAGCGGGGGCAGTGGAAATAAGTTAAAGACGAGCAGGCCAATATTCCACATGACGCCAGCCTTTGCCATGGCCGTGAAAAATACCTCTTGTACCCCGAATCCTTGGAGTAGCGCCCAAAGAATGGCCCATGCCAGGGCTTGGACAAAGTTTGAGCCTGGGCCCGCTAATGCCACCCAAATTGAATCGATTCTGGGGTTACGTAGGCGATCAAATCGAACCGGGACTGGTTTGGCGTAGCCTACTAAGAATGGAGAACCGGTCAAAATGAGGATCAGTGGGATCAGAATTGTTCCCATGGGATCAATGTGTTTGGCGGGGTTTAGGCTAACGCGTCCCAATACGTAGGCAGTATTGTCACCAAATTTGCGGGCGGCATAGCCATGGGCTGCCTCGTGAATGGTAATGGCAAAAATCAAGGGAATCGCATTAATGGCGACAGCTTGGATAGAATAGTCAGTAATCATGACAATATGATATCCATAGGAGTAAAAAGTGACTGAAGATAAAAAAGCTGACCCCAAAACCCCGGCTCGCCCTGTAATAGCTAAGCCTCCCGCGCGACCACCGGCTCCTAAGGGCCCTCAAGGCCCTGGCGGACGCCCTCAAGCTGGGTTTGGAGGTGGAAAAGGCATGATGCGCAAGGCTGGACGCGGGCGATAGTGGATAATGACTTGTTAATACGTTGCTTGAATAAGGACTGAATATGAACGAATGGCACCATGAACCCAAAGAAGTTATTAATAAGAAAATTATTACGCTGATTGTGATGTTGGCGGCGGCAACTAGCTTGGCTATTTTGTTTGCATTGGTGGCCGCTCATATTGGGTATGTATTTCGCTAGGCGGTAATTGAGTTCTAGTCTTCGCCAGCCTGCAGTATTTGCGGGCCATGGCAGCCCAATGTATGCGATTGAGCCAAATCGATATACAGCAGCATGGTCTGAGTTAGGTAGGTCACTAAGGCGCCCCGATGCGATATTGGTGATTTCAGCTCACTGGGTAACTCGAGGGGTATGGGTTACCGCTATGAATCGACCCAAAACGATCCATGATTTTGGGGGCTTTCCCCAAGCATTATTTGATATTCAGTATCCTGCGCCGGGCAGTCCAGCATTGGCTGATCGCGTTCAAGAGTTGTTAAGTGTCCCTGTAACACTGGAAGAGAATGAATGGGGCTTGGATCACGGCGCCTGGTCTGTGCTGAAATATCTTTATCCCAAAGCGGATGTGCCAGTAGTACAGCTGAGCTTAGATGGCTCGCGATCAGCGCGTGAGCATTATGAGTTAGCTAAGCAATTACGAGCTTTGCGCGATGAAAATATACTCATAGTGGGAAGTGGCAACATCGTCCACAATCTCCGCACAATCCACTGGCAAGATCATGCCAAGCCTTATCCTTGGGCTAACCAATTCAACGAATTCTTTGTGTCCCAAATGCTTGCCAATCACCATAACCCCTTAGTAGAGTGGGAGCAGTTTGGTGATGCGGCTCACCTAGCGATCCCTACCCCTGAGCATTATTGGCCAGCCCTCTATATTTTGGCCATGCAGCATGAGGATGAGCAAGCCAAGGTATTGGTAGATGGCATCGAGATGAGCTCAATTAGTATGCTCAGTTTTGTGACGCAATAACTTTCTACATCTCAAACCAATCCCAGCACTCCCAAGATTGCCCCTAGAAGAATGCAATAGAGGGGATGCCAACGCGTAAATAGTGTGATCGCGATGACGCCCAGTGATAGCGCATAGGCGGCGCTGCTGTGATTAATTTGTTGCGCTATTTGCCAGGAGGCAGTGAGCACCAATCCAACCGCTAATGCGCCAGCTGCAAATTGAATGGATTGCTGTTTTTTCAAATTACGCATGCCATTAAGGTAGCGCTGTAATGCGTAAATCATGATCGAAGATGGCCAACTAATAGCAAGGGTGGCTACCAGGGCACCTAAAAGGCCGCTTATTTTCCAGCCAATTAAGGTTACTGTCATGAGGTTGGGACCTGGTGCGGCTTGGGCGATCGCAAAAAAATCCCCAAAGGTTTGTGCATCTATCCAGTGCTCTTGGTTGACTGCTAGATTGAATAAGACGGGAAGCAGGGCATTAATCCCACCAAATGCAACCAAAGAGAATGCAGATAGCTTTAAAAAGAGACCAATCAGTGGCGTCATTTTTGTGCCTTCCTCCATGCCAGCAAGAGTGCAAGTGGTGAGGTGATCAGCACTACCCAGCCAAGCCCCAAATGAAAATACGCCGCCTCAATAATGGTTAGTGCAATGACTATCAGCATGGGCGGGTATTTCCATTCAGTGCGGAGCATTTTGAATCCGGTGCTTGCAATCAGCCCCACACCTACTGCGGATACGCCCCGCAGCACTCCTTGTACCAATGGCATATAGCTAAAGTGTTCATACAACATCCCTAGCAACACGACAATGAAAACTGGGCCAAGCATGAGGCCTAGGATCGCTGCTAATGCCCCTGGAATTCCTGCGAAACGAGTCCCAACACAAACCGCTAAATTCATGACATTGGGTCCTGGAACAATTTGGCAAATACCCAGCATTCCGCTGAATTCTTCTGAGGTGAGCCATTTTTCTTGTTCAACAATGGTGCGTCTAGCCCATGGCAATACTCCGCCAAATCCAGAAAGACCGATTTTGCTAAACCCTATAAAGAGTTGCATAGGACTCAGTGTTTTTGATGTCATGAATATGGGGTGGATATCTTGTATTGGTAGGAAGCCATTATGGCAGTAAAGATACGAGCAATAAATTCATAAGCGTAGCAAAATGAGATTACAGCATCGATGACGAGGATTGCTATGGATATGAATGACATTGACTTATCTACCGACTGCATTACTCCCAAGGCAGTGTTTAACAGGCGGCGGGAATGGATGAAGGCGGTAGCCGCAGGTGGTGTTGGTTCTTGGCTCTCGCAGGGCGCTTTTGCCATGGAGGCCATTAAGCTAGCTTCAACCCCAAATGTAAATTATCCCGCGTCATTGGGGGTGACTCCTTATAAATCGGCTACTACCTATAATAATTTTTATGAATTTGGTACCGATAAGGCGGACCCAGCGCAGTATGCGGGCGCTTTGCAAACCCGTCCGTGGACAATGACTATTGGTGGTTTGGTCAAAAAACCACTGACCCTTGATATTGATTCGCTGCTAAAGATTGCCCCGTTGGAAGAGCGCATATATCGCATGCGTTGTGTAGAAGGTTGGTCTATGGTGATTCCATGGGATGGCTATTCCTTATCAAAATTGCTCGCAAAAGTTGAACCTCTTGGTTCGGCCAAATATATTGAGTTTATTTCTTTAGCCGACAGCAAGCAGATGCCTGGAGTAAAGGATGCTGTGATTGATTGGCCTTATCGCGAGGGTTTGCGCTTAGATGAGGCGATGAACCCGCTCACCTTATTAACGTTTGGCATGTATGGAGAGCCCCTGCCACGACAAAATGGTGCGCCAGTGCGAATTGTGGTGCCTTGGAAGTATGGCTTTAAGAGTGCAAAGTCGATTATCAGTATGCGGCTAACAGCAGAAATGCCTAAGACAAGCTGGAGTCAAATCAATCCACGAGAATACGGATTTTATTCGAACGTGAATCCCTTGGTAGATCATCCGCGGTGGAGTCAGGCCACTGAGCGTCGGATTGGAGACCCAAGAGGGGTGTTTGCACCAAAGATCAAAACAGAACTCTTTAATGGGTATGGTGATCAAGTGGCCAGCCTGTATGCCGGCATGGACCTCAAGAAATATTATTAAGCTGCATGGTGAACTATCTTAGGGTGTGGCGATGAAAATCATTCTTTTTTTGTGTGCTACATTGCCATTGGATCGATTAATTTGGCTTGGATTGCAGAATGATCTGGGTGCCAATCCGATAGAGATGATCACACGCTCTACAGGAACTTGGGCCTTGGTATTTTTGTGTCTGACGTTGGCAATGACACCGCTGCGGCTTATTTCAGGTTCCCTGTTTTGGATTAAGCAGCGCAGAATGCTTGGCTTATTTTGTTTTTTCTATGCCACACTGCATTTTTTCATCTGGCTCTATCTCGATCAAGATTGGGATGTGCATGCGATGTTGCATGATGTGCTAAAACGCCCCTTCATCACCATGGGGTTTCTAAGTTATTTACTGCTACTGCCATTGGCAATAAGTTCTAATCGCTTTTCTCAGAGACGTTTGGGGCGCCGTTGGTTGGTATTGCATCGCCTGGTTTATCTCATTGCTGGTACGGTGATCTTGCATTATTGGTGGCATAAGGCTGGCAAGAATAATGTGGCGGTTGTTGAGATTTATGCTGTTGTCTTAGGGCTGCTATTGATATGTAGACTCCCTCCATTCAGAGTCTTTTTCCAATCCCTCTCAAAATAAAGCCTATGTTTACCAAGACTCTTACTTTATGCGCCCTAGCATTTGCAGCAGTGCTTCCCACTTGTGCCGTTGCGCAATCCAATGCCCAACCATCTAGCAATGAGGCCGTCAAAACCATTGCATCCTTAAATGTTGAGCGGTATCTTGGGACGTGGTACGAAATCGCAAAGCTTCCCAATTGGTTTCAGAAAAAATGTGTTGCAGACACTAAAGCGGTTTATTCGATGAATGAAGGTGGCGGCATTCGCGTGCTCAATAGTTGTAAAACTGCGCCTGGCGATATTGTTCAAGCTGACGGCCTGGCTCGTCAGGTGGGCGCTGCCGACTCTCCAAAGCTGGAAGTGCGTTTTGCGCCCGCTTGGCTATCATTTTTACCATTTGTATGGGGTGATTACTGGGTGGTGGATTTGGATGCTCAATATCAAGTGGCTGCGGTCAGTGACCCTAGGCGAGAGTACCTATGGATTCTTTCTCGGACCCCTCGCTTAGATCCAGTAGTTTATGCAAGTTTGCTTGAGCGGTTGCGAGCGCAACATTTTGATGTTCAGAATCTAGAGGCGACTGCTCAGTCTCAA
>Ga0316225_1003554_pt1 | contig 11820 bp, 8 predicted proteins | sample TBH18015metaG_FD_206010 | JGI IMG/M metagenome (GOLD analysis project Ga0316225, IMG submission 206010) | Freshwater microbial communities from Trout Bog Lake, Wisconsin, USA - TBH18015 | ecosystem: Environmental > Aquatic > Freshwater > Lake > Hypolimnion/Profundal zone | place: USA: Wisconsin... | reverse complement strand
AGGGCCCTTAAATTCTCATCGTTTCGGGCATTCGCAATGCGCTTATAAAGAACCAAGCGCGTTTGGACATCCCCAAGATACGTATCTGGGATGAGCGCCGGCATCTGTAAATCGACCTCAGCCCCCACATCCTGTGGAAGCGCATCGATATCGAGAGGCTCCCCAGACTGAAGCGCTTTGACCGCGCGCTCGAGGAGTTCCGTATATAGACTCAGCCCAATCTCCTGGATCTGTCCGCTTTGTTCGTCACCGAGGAGTTCCCCTGCCCCCCGGATCTCAAGATCGTGTGAAGAGAGCATAAAGCCAGCACCCAGTTCGCCCGAAGCTTGGATCGCTTCTAAGCGCTTAGTCGCATCGGATGACATCAAGGCCTTCGGCGGGACGATCATATAGGCATACGCTCTATGATGAGAGCGGCCCACTCGACCGCGGATCTGATGGAGCTGCGAAAGGCCCAGCATATCGGCCCGATTGATGATGATAGTGTTGGCACTCGGAACATCAATACCGCTTTCAATGATCGTCGTACAAAGAAGCACATTAAAGCGCTGATGATAGAAATCCAGCATGATGTTTTCGAGCTCACGCTCAGGCATCTGACCATGCGCCATCCGGATCTCTGCAATCGGGATCAAGGCCTCAAGCTCTCTCGCCATCTTCTCCATGGTTTCTATCTTATTGTGGAGAAAATAGACCTGACCTCCACGCTTGATTTCACGGAGCATCGCTTCCTGAATCAATCCACCATCCCATTCACTGACGAAGGTCTTGATCGCGTGGCGGTTCGGAGGCGGTGTTGCGATGATCGAGATATCCCGAAGCCCTGACATCGCCATATTGAGCGTTCTTGGAATCGGGGTCGCTGTGAGCGTCAAAAAATCAATTTCGCTGCGAAGTTTTTTAAAGTGTTCTTTTTGCGAAACGCCAAATCGCTGCTCTTCATCGACAATCACCAGCCCTAAATCTTTGAAGCCCACATCCTTTTGGAGCATCTTATGGGTACCAATCAGAATATCGATCTTGCCTTCTTTAAGCGCCTCGATCACCTGCTCCTGATGTTTCTTGCCGACAAAGCGAGACAAGGACTCCACACGAATAGGCCAATCAGCAAACCGGTCTCTAAAGTTCTGAAAATGCTGCTGCGCCAAGAGCGTTGTGGGCACAAGGACCGCGACTTGCCGGCCATTTTGAACGGCCACAAACGCAGCCCGCATCGAAACCTCAGTTTTCCCAAACCCCACATCACCGCAGATGACGCGGTCCATCGGTTCTGGTGATGAGAGATCCTTAATGACTTCGAGGATGGCGGATTCCTGATCCGGAGTTTCTTCAAACGGAAAGCCCAAAGCAAACTGCGCGTATTCTTCACTGACCGTTGAAAAGCTATGCCCTTGTCTCGCTGCACGTTTGGCATAAATATCCAAAAGCTCCGCGGCGACATCTCGAACCCGTTCAAGGGCTTTTCGTCTGGCTTTTTGCCATTGCTCACCACCCAGCCGATGAAGCGGGGCAGAGTCGGGGCTTGCACCGCTATAGCGGCCAATGAGCTGCAGTGATGAGACCGGTACATAGAGCGTATCCTGGTTCGCGTATTCGAGCGTAAGGAATTCCGTTTCCATCCCACCGACCGTGAGCTTTGTGAGCCCTAAGAATCGACCAACCCCATGATCTTGATGGACCACCGGTGCGCCCATTTCGAGCTCTTCCAGGTTTTTTAGGATCTGATCAATCTTGTGCCCTCCGGCACTTCGGCGACGCCTTCGTTGCTGAACCCTTTCTCCTGAAAGCTGGGTTTCAGTAATGATGGCGAGCGCTTGATCGGTGAGCATAAGCCCATGATCCATGGGCGCCACCACGAGACACACGGGGTGTTTACTACTGCCCCCCTTAAAAGCGGCCCAGTCATCCAAAACCTTGGGCTTAATGTCAAAGCGCCCCAGTGTTTCAAGCAAAGCCTCGCGGTGGCCTGCCGTTTCGGCCACAAACAGAATGCGCCCCTCATGTCCTGCCATAAAGGCTTTCAAATGAGCGGCTGGTTCTTTGGATTTCGCATCGAGCGACACCTCAGGAAGCGCCTCACAGGCAAAATGAACCGCACTGTCACTTGAGGTATCGCCTTCTCGCTCAGCCCTCAGATGGATTTCCGGATATCCTGACAAGCGTTGCTCTAGCTGAGCCGGTGACAAAAAGAGCCTTTCTGGTGGCAAAGGGGGCTTATCGAGATAACTCTTTCGCTGCTCAAATCGGCTCACGGTATCCTGAAAGAAGCGATCGGAGGCTTCATCAATGGCACCATGTAACACCAGGGTCGTGGAAACGGGGAGATAATCAAACAAGGTCTCGGTCGTGTCGACAAAGAGCGGGAAATAATAATCCGTGCCCCCGGCCGGGATCCCTTTGGAGATATCCTGATACAAAGCGTTATTGACGCTCACCTCCGGAAAAGCTTCCCTAAAGCCAACCCGAAAACGCTTGATGGCCGCTTCATCAAAAGGAAACTCACGCGCCGGGAAAAGATTAATCGCATCGACCTTCCCTTCCGAGCGCTGCGTTTCAGGGTCAAAGGTACGAATGGATTCAACCTCATCATCAAAGAGTTCGATTCTATAGGGGACCTGACTCCCCATCGGGAAGAGATCCAAAATAGACCCTCGGACCGCAAACTCCCCATGCTGAAGCACCTGTTGCACACAGCTATAACTAACGCTCTCTAGCCGCTGCCTCGTGTCGTCAAGACTCAAGCGACTCCCTTTAGTCAAAGCGAAGGTGTTCCCAAGCACATGGGTCCTGGGGCTTAAACGCTGCATGAGTGTCGAAACAGGCGTCAGCAAAATACCCTTTTTGGCTCTGGCGAGTTCGGATAAAGTCTTAAGCCGCTCGGAAATAATCTCAGGGAGCGGAGAAAAAATATCGTACGGTAGAGTTTCCCAATCGGGGAAATGCAGTACAGGGGCCGTACCGCCCAAAAAGAATTTGATTTCATGCTCAAGCCGAACGGCCGTTTGCGTGTCTTCTGTGACCACGAGATAGAGCCTATCTTCCTTTTTAATAGCTTCCGCAAGCACCAGGGCATCGCCGCAGCCTTTGAGCCCCAGCCAAACGACCGGTTGATCGGGGCGACCCCCTTGAGGCGGATTAAACACCGAGATTCGGCTTATCGCCTTGGCTTCATCATTCATAGTGGGGCATCAACGAAGGAAACACGAAGAAAAAAGGGAAGGATATTATGATAAAGCTCCGAAATGCGGATCCATTGAATCAATCTATTTGGACCCTCAAAGGGGGCTATCAAGGATTTAAAACAAAATACCTAGAGGACGATTCCAGCCTAATCGAGAAAACGCTGGGTCAAACCCTGATAACCATCGATGCGGCGATCGCGTAAGAACGGCCAAATGCGCCTCACATCCTCAGAACGCCGAAGGTCAATATCGACCAAACAAACTTTTGCGTCTTTTTCGTTGGCTCTCAATAAGAATTCGCCCTGGGGCCCTACCGCAAAGCTATTGCCCCAAAACCGGATCCCCTGACTTTGACCACTCGGATCAGGCTCATCCCCAATTCGGTTACAAGCAATCACAGGAAGACCATTCGCGACCGCATGTCCCCGCTGTACCGTCACCCAGGCTTCAAGCTGTCTTGCCTGCTCCTCGGGCTCATCATTGAGGTTCCAACCAATGGCAGTCGGATAGATGAGCAGCTCAGCGCCCGAAAGCGCCATTAACCTCGCGGCTTCCGGGTACCACTGATCCCAGCAAACAAGCAGCCCAAGCTTGCCAACGGAAGTCTCGATAGGCTTAAAGCCAAGATCCCCGGGGGTAAAGTAGAATTTTTCGTAATAGCCAGGATCATCCGGAATATGCATCTTTCGATACTTTCCAATGAGCTGACCATCCCGTTCGAGTACCACGGCGGTATTGTGGTAAAGACCTGGGGCGCGTCGTTCAAAGAGGGAGGCCACAATCACAACATCCAACTCTTTAGCCAAAGGCCCTAAAATTTCCGTCGTGGGCCCAGGAATCGTCTCCGCAAGATCAAAGCATTCCGTATCTTCCGTCTGACAAAAGTAAGGCCCTACATGGAGCTCAGGGAGCACGATCAGTTGGGCACCGAGTTTTTTGGCTTCTCGAATACCCTGAATGGAAACCTCTAGGTTATCCTTAGGATTCATAGATCCACAGGCTTGCTGAATAAATCCTACGGTCAGTATTTTCTTCATACGGTTTTCTTCACATCAATCGCTTCGGGAAACTGCATGGTCATACAATGAAGGCTGCCGTATTGGCGGATCAAAGGCACACAGTCAATAGGCACCAGCTCCCTATCTGGGAAACAAGTCCTAAGTCGTTCCATCGCCAGCTTGTCCATCGGGTCTTGATAGACCGGAACCAGAACCGCCTTATTGATGATGAGAAAATTGGCATAGGTTGCAGGAAGACGGTCCCCTTCTTCACTAAGAATGGGCTTGGGCATCGGGAGAGGCACGAGGCGGTAAGGCTTTCCATCACACGTCGTCATGACATCGAGTTGGTCCTCCATGGCCTTAAATTCCTCAAAAAGAGGATCTTCAAGGTCTGTACAGGCGGTATAAGCAATCGTATCTTCCGAACAAAAACGCGCCAGAGTATCGATATGGGCATCGGTGTCATCCCCCTCAGCATGACCACGATCCAGCCAAAGCACCTGTTCAGCACCCAGTCTCGTCTTGAGTACAGCCTCAATCTGATCTTTTGAACAGCTGGGGTTCCGGTTAGGGTTTAATAGACAACGACTGGTTGTGAGAATAACCCCCGCCCCATCGGTTTCAACACTCCCACCTTCCAGCACAAAATCAATCGAATCAAGCGGCGTATCCCCCAGAATACCCGATGCATAAACGTTTCGCGCCAGACGAGCATCATCCGCGTATTCGTATTTGCCGCCCCAACCATTAAAACGGAAATCCAGAAGGCGAACGCCTTCGACACTTGAAACGGTCAAGGGGGCGGAGTCCCGAACCCACACATCGTTATAAGGGATTTCAAGGCAGCGAACGTGGGTGAGATCGGATCCCCTAGCGGTCATGAGCGTTTCGATATGGGCTTTGTGCGCGTCATTCCGACAGGCGATGATCAAAATCTCCCGCGCCTGAATCTCAAATCCAATCTCAACATAGGTCTTCTCAACCTCGGTTAACCAGGGACTAAAGTCTCCCTCAGCATAGGGCCAAGCTAAAAGAACAGCCGATTGGGCTACCCATTCAGGAATCAGTGCGGTTGAGTTTGGTTGCGACATGAAGAATCAAAAATGAAAAAGATCAAAGTCGCGGATTCTAACCGAAAAGCCCGAACGACTGGTTACCAAATAGTGAACGAATAAGGAGCATAGTTAATCCCGAACCCATTCATCTAAGAGAGCGGTTTCTGTGTACGGAGATTCACTTGAGGGTGGATGCGATCTTCGGGTCAGAATCCGCCAGCAAATACGTAAGGTATCTAAGGCCAGAACCCATGAAACTCCGATGAAAAGAACCGTCAGACACACGTCAAGGTAATCATTAAAAAGAAGCTGAGGGGCGTTTAAGGCCTGATCGGCCGATAAGGTGCCACTCGAAAGTTTCGTAGATAAATCTTTGGCATGCGCCAGAAAGCCTATCCGGAGTTCTGGACTAAAGAGCTTTTGAAACGCCGCAGAACTCGTCACGATCAGGAGCCAAAGAAGAGGCAAGGCTGTAATCAAGGCCGCTCTGACACCACGAGTTTTTAGCAAAATGGTGGTCGCAACACAGAGAGCAATGCCCGCCAGCATTTGATTAGCAATCCCAAACAGCGGCCAAAGGCTATTAATGCCACCCAATGGATCAATCACGCCGATGTAGAGCAAGTAACCCCAACCCGAGACCACCAGCCCACTGGTCAGAATCACACCAGGGTACCAAGAGGTTCGCCCCAAAGCCGGAATCCAATTGCCCAGCATATCCTGCAACATGAAGCGAGCCACCCGCGTACCCGCATCTAAGGTGGTCAGGATAAAGAGCGCCTCGAACATAATGGCAAAGTGATACCAGAGTGAAAGCATGCTCTGACCAAAAGCGCTGGCAAATAGGCTCGCCATCCCAACCGCTAAAGACGGTGCTCCGCCGGTTCGGGCAAAGAGCGTGGTTTCACCCATCTCACGAGCCAAAGTACTCATGGTCTCAACCGTCACGGGGAACCCCCAGGACTGAATCTTCAAAACGGCCTCCGCCGCTTCCTTACCCACCACGCCAGCGGGGCTGTTGATCGCGAAATAGACACCTGGATCTAAAACCGTAGCCGCTACCATCGCCATGATGGCCACGAAGGATTCCATCATCATGCCGCCATAACCGATAAAGCGAATATCGGCTTCACTGGCGAGGAGTTTCGGGGTGGTCCCCGAGGAAATTAGGGCATGGAATCCAGAAATAGCGCCACAGGCAATGGTGATAAATACAAAGGGGAAGAGCTTCCCCCCAAAAATAGGCCCCGTACCGTCAATGAAGCGCGTTAAAGCCGGCATCTTGATCTCGGGGTGAAGCAGAATGATGGCCACCGCCAAGGCCGCAATGGTGCCCAGCTTCATAAAGGTTGAGAGATAATCCCTAGGCGCCAAAAGGAGCCAGACAGGAAGCACGGCCGCCGCAAAGCCATAGGCGATCACCATAAAAGCCAAGGCTTCGCCATCGTAATCAAACCAGCCACGGACCGTTTCCATCCCCTCAATGACACCGCCACCGTAGACTGCGAGGAAGAGGAGCGACACACCAAGGACAGTCGCCTCTATGACGCGTCCAGGCCTAAAGAGATGCATGTAGATCCCAACCACCATCGCAATGGGAATCGTAGCCGCAACGGTCGATGTAGCCCAAGGGCTGTGCTTCATGGCATTCACCACCACAAGACCTAAGACCGCAATCAAAATGATCATAATCGACATGACCCCGAGCATCGCTGCGCTCCCGCCAATGGGGCCAAGCTCATCTCTCGCCATTTGCCCCAAAGACCTCGCATCCCTCCGGACAGAACAAAAGAGGATGACACAATCCTGCACACAACCACCCAGAACCGCGCCGATTAAAATCCAGAGCGTCCCGGGTAGATAACCAAACTGGGCGGCTAAGGTGGGGCCGATTAAAGGCCCAGGGCCCGCGATCGCCGCAAAATGATGACCAAACACCACCCAGCGGTTGGTCGGCACAAAATCCCGTCCATCATCAAAGCGCTCTGCTGGGGTTGCTCGAGTTGGATCCAGGATGAGGATCTTTGTTGCAATGAACGCACTGTAGAACCGATACCCCAGGGTATAGACACAAATCGCTGCAACCACAAACCAAAAGCTATTGATGCTTTCACCTCGCTGAATGGCAATACCACCCAACGCGGAGGCCCCCAAAAGAGCCACCCCCAGCCAAATCAGTCGCTCTGTCCAGTTCATCGTGGCACACTTTGCTTCATCCATCATTCATTATCTCTTTTTAAGTATTTAAATCGTAGGCGCTTATTTGTCAGAGTCCGATGTAATGGCTGTCAGCCCTTTCGTTAATCGGTCCAGCCCTTCAAGGGCCGTTTCAGGCTCCAGTGCACCATAACTCACGCGAAGATAACAACCATCGACGCAACCAAAAGCAGAACCCGGAATGACCGCAACAGAAAATTCCCTTATCAAGCGTTGAGCGACCTCCCATGAACTGAGGGTGGTTTTAACTTTGATGAACACATAAAAGGCACCTTCCGCTTCGGGCATACACTCGAGACAATCCAGCTTTTTAAGCCGCTCCAAGACCTTTTCTCGAACATGAGCGATACGTTTAAGGTGCGACTCACAATAGGCCTTCCCCGCCTCTAAGGCGGACAAGGCCGCGGCCTGGGAAATGAGGGGCGGGCAAATAAGATTCGTATCCTGCACCTTTAGGAGTGACGCGCTCAAATGCTTTGGGAAGACCATGTAACCGATACGCCAACTCGCAAACCCATAGCTCTTTGAAAGGGAAAAAAGTGAAATCGTATGATCTTCCGATCCTACGATGGAGCCAGGGGAAAAATGCCTCTGGGCTCCATAGGTGAAGTATTCATAGGCTTCATCCGAAATATGGTAAAGCCCCTGTTCATAACAAAGGGCATTGAGATCCCTTAGGGATGCTTCTGAATAAACAGCGCCCGTTGGATTATTAGGCGAGACCGTCACAATCGCCCGGGTTTTGGGCGTGATGGCCTTACGAATGGCCGCTAGATCCAAATGGAAACGCGCATCCGTTTTAACGAGAACGGGCACACCATTCAACATTCGGATTGCCATTTCCTGATTAAAGTAATACGGCTTAGGCAGAATCACCTCATCACCCGGATCTGTGATCGCAAATAGCGCATTCAGGAAGGCCATATTGGCCCCCGAAGTCACCATCAGAGCCCGCTCTGGATCTAAGTTGATTCCATTATCGATAAAAAGCTTATGGCGAATCTTTTTGAGTAAATCCGCCTGACCCTCAACCGCACCGTATTTATGGCCTACGTTTTCATCAGCAAAGACTTTCGCTGCATCCAGGGCAGATTCCGGGGGGCCATAGAAGACAACACCCTGTCCCAAAGAAATAGTCCCAGGATGCGCCATGATTAATTGCCCAATCACTGGGATAATGGGCGCATCGACCTGGAGCATTCTGTGACTGGGTTTAAAAGGTCCTTCGGTCATCGTGTAAACACTAAATTCTTGAAAAAAGGGGATCGATCCATGGTTCTTGGCCGCCAGAACCCACCCCTAAACAGACGTTTGGGCTTAGTGCGCATCAGGCCAGCCTATGATAAAGTTTACTAAATTACTCGGTTTTACCATGTTAATCGTCGAAACTCTTCTTTCTGCCCGCTGGATCATCCCTGTCGAACCGGAGGGAACCATACTCGAACATCATACCCTTGCGCTAGGTCAGGGACGAATTGTCGATCTACTGCCGAGCGATAAGGCCCGAGTACGCTACCCAGATGTCCCAGAAGAGCTTTTCCCTCAAGACGTCCTAATACCCGGCTTTGTCAATGCGCACACCCATGCCGCGATGTCACTCATGCGAGGGATTGCGGATGATCTACCCTTAATGGAATGGCTAACCGATCATATCTGGCCACTCGAATCTCAATGGATGGGCGAAGCCTTCGTTCGAGATGGCACAGAACTCGCTATGGCCGAAATGATTCGTGGCGGAATCACCTGCTTCAATGACATGTATTTTTTCCCCGAGGTCACGGCAAAGGCTGTGCAGAAGGCGGGTATGCGGGCAGTTCTTGGCCTGATTTTGGTGGATTTCCCAAGCCCATGGGCTGAGGGACCGGATGAGTATCTCGAGAAAGGTCTAAAACTCCACGAGGACCTGCTGAATGACCCTTTGGTTTCCTTAGCTTTTGCACCGCATGCCCCCTATACGGTGTCTGATGAACCGCTCCTTCGGATTCGAACGCTCGCTCTGGAGCTGGATCGCCCGATCCACATGCACCTTCATGAAACGCGGGATGAAATTCAGGGTAGCCACAAGCAATACGGCATGAACCCCATTAAGCGCCTCCAGCAACTCGATGTCCTCGGACCCAATTTTATGGCGGTCCATATGACACAGCTTACAGATGTAGACATTGAAACGATCGCTCAAAGTGGCGCCAGCGTCATACACTGCCCAGAATCCAACTTGAAACTAGCGAGTGGTTTTTGTCCTGTCCAGAAACTCATCGAGGCCAAGGTCAATGTTGCGATCGGTACCGATGGGGCGGCCAGCAATAACGATCTGGATGTCATGGGCGAAATGCGTATGGCCGCACTCTTGGCCAAAGCTGTGGCGGGAAATGCCAGTGCCGTTCCCGCCCATACGGCCCTCAAAATGGCCACACTCAACGGTGCCAAGGCCTTGGGCCTTGAACACGACATCGGCTCACTCGAAATTGGAAAAGCTGCCGACATTACCGCCATTCGCCTTTCGGATCTCGAGACCCAACCTTTATTTAACCCCTTGTCGGATCTCGTCTATGCGGCCAGCCGTCATCAAATCAGCCACGTATGGGTAGAGGGGCGCCGCCTTTTAAAAGATCGAGAGCTTTTGACCCTAGATGCCCATGAGATTACTGAAAAAGCCAGGCTTTGGCGGCAGAAAATGTCGGCGTAGTTGGACGATACATAGAGAGGATTAACGCAGATGCTTTAAGTAAAGGCACAATAAGCGTTTAACCCACCTTGTTGTGGGTTTAACACGGCCACTTAATTTAAAGAGCCGGCCCCCTTAAATCATTCAGGACACTTTTTTATGTCGACTTTTGAGAATGTTCACGAACACGAAATCCAGAAATTTGGGGCGCTAGCGGGCCGCTGGTGGGATCCGACCGGTGAATTCAAAACCCTTCATGCCGTGAACCCTCTCCGTCTCCAGTTCATACGCTCGCACGCAGAACTCCAAGGCGCTAAGGTATTGGACGTCGGTTGTGGCGGCGGCATTCTGAGCGAAGGGCTTGCTTCGGCCGGAGCCGTGGTCACGGCCATCGATCTCGCTCCTGACCTCATTGCGGTCGCGCGTGAACACGCTGAAGCCTCTGCATACACAATCGACTATCGAGAAGTCAGCGTTGAAGCACTCGCCAAAGAACAGCCTCAAAGCTTTGACCACGTGACCTGCATGGAGATGCTTGAGCACGTCCCCGATCCAGGATCGGTGGTTCGTGCCTGTACCAAACTCGTCAAGCCGGGTGGACGCGTCTTCTTTTCAACCCTGAATCGAAAACTGAAGGCCTATCTCTTAGCGATTGTGGGTGCAGAGTACCTCCTAAACATGATCCCCAAAGGAACACACGAATTTTCAACCTTCATACGTCCCTCGGAATTGGGTCGTTGGTCTAGAGAATCAGGGCTGGAACTTTTAGGGATGGAGGGCATTGTCTATAACCCCCTAACCCAGCAGTTCAACCTGAGCCCCAAGGACCTTGACGTTAACTACCTGGCCGCCTACGAAAAAACACCTCTATGACAGCCCCTGACTTCAGCCGAATAGAAGCCGTCCTGTTTGATCTGGATGGCACGCTACTCGACACAGCCCCTGACCTCATCAGCGCGCTCAATAACGCGCTCTCAGAGGCTGGACTTTCGTGTTGCCCAGAAGCCGAGGCAAAACCCTATATCTCAGGCGGTGCTCGAGCGATGCTGAGCTTTTGGCTGGTAAAAATCCTAGAAGGAAAAGACCCTCAATCGTTCCCTCACCCCAATCCGGTTTCAAAAGAACATGAAGCGCTCTTTGAAATTTTACTCGAAAGGATGCTGAGCATTTACCAGGATAATCTTGCCCATCAGACCCAATATTTTGAAGGCATGGAAACCGTGCTGGATGAACTGGACCGACGCGGAATTCCCTGGGGCATTGTGACCAATAAATTGAGTCGCTTTACTCAGCCACTAACAGAAGCGTTGCAACTCAAAGATCGCACCAACTGCATCATCAGTGGTGATACCACGCCCGAGAGAAAGCCGCACCCCTTACCGCTTTTGGAAGGCTCCAAACGACTCGGAAGAGACGCGCATCAGTGCCTTTATGTTGGTGATGCGGCCCGTGACATTGAGGCGGGTCAAAGAGCGGGCATGCTCACCTTGGCTGCAGGTTATGGCTATGTCGATCAAAATGAGGATCTTGAATCCTGGGGTGCCGATGGGCTTCTTCATCATCCCCAGGATCTTATGACCTGGCTCGAACACACGATCCAATGATGCAGAGAGATTTGAAGGGCCACGTTATTCTCGTAACAGGCTGCACGGGCACCCTAGGGACAGCAGTGTGCCGAAGAATCGCTTCGAGCGGTGGAA
>Ga0316225_1003548_pt1 | contig 11837 bp, 8 predicted proteins | sample TBH18015metaG_FD_206010 | JGI IMG/M metagenome (GOLD analysis project Ga0316225, IMG submission 206010) | Freshwater microbial communities from Trout Bog Lake, Wisconsin, USA - TBH18015 | ecosystem: Environmental > Aquatic > Freshwater > Lake > Hypolimnion/Profundal zone | place: USA: Wisconsin... | reverse complement strand
CTTTTCTTCTTTAGATTTAACGTCTTCATTGATAGCTTGTAAAAAACTATCTTCTTGTGAACGGCCACTTTCTGGTTCGTAAGTTTCCATGATCTCATGGAACTTAGACAAAACATCTGGATCAGTCGAGTCAACCTTTTGACCTTCTGGGATGACAGGAACATCCTTCGCTTGAGAATGCTTTGGTAGCTCTTCTTTGGGTTCTTCTACAGTAGTCTCAGGTTTATGGACTTCTTCGTTCTTAGAGATAACGCCAAGCTTTTTACCAGCATCAAAGATCTGTTTTTTCTCTTCTTCACTGATGGATGTATCGTCAGCAATCAATTGCCTAAAGTCTGCGTTTCCTAAGTCAGCAGGAATAAAAGGCCAGTTTTCATTCCAACCAGCTCGTTTCTGTTCTTCCCTAGCCAATTGATTAACGATGCTAGGTTTCTTGGGTTCTTCTTTTGGAACAACCAACAATTGATCAGGTGTAAATCCTTTTAGATCATCAATGTTTTTGATTAATACAGGATTTTCTTCATCTTGCTCATGGAATCCATAAACGGTATCACCATCACTGTGAGCTTTTTCTGCTTCTTGTTTTGTTTGAACAGGCTCTCCCTTGTCCGCAATTTCCTCAAGAGTATGAGGAGTTGGTTGGGCAACTTCTTCAGTGGGTAAAGCCTCAACTGGTGGGGCAACGCTCACTGGTGCTTGTGGAGCAACCTGTTTGATGAGGTTCTCGATCAGCTGTTTCTTCTTGGGATCTTTGGTATCCCTGAGTACATTCTCAGCAGGATGGTCATAGAACTCACCAGCCAGCATGATTTGGCCATTGGGTTTGGTGATGACGCTATCAGGGTGCAGAACGATCTTATCCTTCTCGCCATCTACTGGTGAGGTATATTCAATGACCGTGCCTTGAGGAGCCGCTTTAGGGGCTTTAGGCATTTGAGGCGCTTCTACCTTTGGCGCTTCAGCCTTGAATGGCATCAAGTCTTCTGCATCAAACTCAGTCTCAGACAAAGGAGCATTCTTAATCGGTGCAGGAGTTGGCGCAGTAGGAGCCTCTGGGGTAGCCGTAGGAGGTGGAGTAATCTTTGCTTGCTGTTCTCTCTTTTCACGATAAGTTGCGGCCGCCTCAAGAGGTGTTCCTGCAATCTCACCAATGGCCTCTTCAGCAATCGCTCTAGGATCAACAGGCTGGTTGCTGGCAAAAGAACCCAAGCCCTCACCTGCTGCACCATAAAACGCCTGTTTAGGAACCTCTTTGATCACATCTTTGGCAGTCTCTTTGATGGCATGCTTGACAGAACCATCAAACATTTTCTCTGCCAAATGACCAGCCGAGTTGAGTGATGCCGCATCAAATAGAGCAATGATGCCAGACTTGACCATGGCCTTGTTGTTGGCCTCTTCATGGCTAAATCCCTGCGCTCTGAGGTCTGCATACTCATTTCCATATTCCATGGAATAGGATGCATAACCACCAGAGGCAATGGCTCCACGAGCTCCAGCAGCACCACCAAGTTTAGCGGCAATGGCAAAGCCAATACTCTGAGGAAGACTGCTCAATCCTACGTTAAGTGCGTACTGTGGGAACTCATCCAAGTGCTTGATGTACTGCTCACCAATCAGCTTGGTTTGCTCCCACGTGGATGCGTTCTTAAAGTCTGGTGTGCTCTGTATAGCATTGATCTTCGTGGCCAAAGGATCTTGACCATACTTCTTTTGAATGGCCTCAATGTTGGCTTGGGTCTGCTGTATTTGACCCAAATGCTCGTTGAGCTTGGCTTGGTCCCTGAGTAACCTTGCTCGCTCTTCTGGGGGTGCACCTTCAAATGCAGGGCCATACTTCTTCTGTGCCGCCTCTTGGATCGGCATCATGTCACTGATCTTGGCTTCATTGAAAATGTTGGACGCACTCTCAAGGCCAGTGGCTAAAGCACCAATGGTGGGTGAAGGATTCTGTGGTGTGGGTGGTGCAGCCAGCCCTTCCATGTAAAAGGGGCTCAGCGTCTTAGCAAGACTCTGCTGAATGATATCCGCAACACCTGTGGAAGGAGCCTCAACTCCTACAGGGTGTGGTGCATTAGGAATAATTTGATTCTGAATCGCACTCGAAATCTGATCAGGAGTCATCGAATCAGGAAAGTTAACTACCCCGACATTTGGAATGCTGACTTGTGGCATATTATTGAGCTGTTACTAGTGCACCTTTTCCGCCATTGGCACTGGGGTCCCAATGGAGCTGAGCTGTTGGAGCAGTTGGCATTGATGGGTTTGATCCACCAAACGCTCCTCCAACACTTGAAGCCATTCTACTCATAATACTAGGATCTGGGGGAGCGGCAGGAGCTGGAGCAGGTGCAGTACGTACCTCTGGTGGGGTAGTCATACCCAGCAAGCTTCTTGTTTTCTCAGGCATGGCCTCCCAGGCTTGTCTACGAGCTTGATCGTACAAATAGTCAGGATGATTTTGGAACAAGAATGCATTCTTTTCTTGTGTAGCCAAGTCTCTGAATAAGCGTTCCACATTAGAAGAATAGCTGGCCGATGCAGAGTTGATCAGTGCCGCTTCTTTGGCATCCAATCCTGCTTGTCTGGTAGCGTTCACTTGTGCCGCTCCAAGGCGTTTATTGGCCTCTGATGCGGCTGCTTGACCGATCACTCCTGTCAATGCATCTCTACGAGCTTGGTCGGCTTTTGCACTTTCCAAGGTCTGTTGCATCATGAGCTTTCTGTCTGCCTCATTCTGCAATCCTTGTTTAGACATAAAGTCAAGGCTAGAAAGACCAGATCGGCCAATATTGCTTACAAGTTGATTGAACGCATTGCCAGGTTGTCCAGCTGGTGCATTCATCAAACCAAGACCCAAGCGAGTCAATGCTTCTGGTCCCATGGCCGCTTTGCGCTCATCGATGCCTTTTTGAAGACTTGCAATTTGGTCGGCTGTCTTTGCGCCAACCGTATTTTTATTGCTCATCTCATCCATCATTCGGGCCGCAAACAGCTTGTCAAAGTTTACAGATCCGTCTTTTGGATTGAGAAAATCCTTCATGTCAAAGGTGTCTGGTGTTCTGTCTTTGACGTCACTGGGGCCTTCACCAGCGAAAGCAATGATGCCACCGCCAGCAAAGTTAGCCATATTGCCTGTTCCTATTGCTCCCACACCAGCACGATTCTGAGGTGCTTGTGCCATGGACTCAGGTGTGGGTAAGGGCTGAGACATCACTTCTTTGGCCTGTGGATTGCTATCCATGTAGCCATGCAACTGCTCCAATCCTTGGGCCACCATCTTGGCTTGGGGGCTAGATGCTGGGCTTTGACCAACCTGCTGTAATTGCTGATTGCTCATCATGTTCATGGGGATAGCACCACCAGGAGCGTAGCCTTTGATCTTTCCACCTTTGGCTTTGGTCGCTTGGTTGTACATAGCCGTTGCACCCAATCCAGCCGTACCCAAACCAGCCAATTGAGAAATTGCACTAGGAGCAGCTTGGTACATTGATGTCGAGCTCTGTTGCATGGGCAGACCACGCAACATCGAGTTCAGCATACCCAATTGCATGAACGGATACTGTTGGGCCGTGGCATAGTTCTGAATGGCCTGATTGATAATGTTCTGTTGATTAGCCTGTTGTTGTCCACCATAGGTGTTTTGGAGATTAGCAATGCCTTGTTGGGCCGCTAAGTTCTGTCCACCGATGCCGGCCAACTGATTGGCCATAGCACCTTGCTGACCTGCTGTTCCAGCTTGTCCTTGCAGTGCCGCCAATTGATTTTGATATGCGGCTTCTTGGCCTTGTAAAGCACCTTGTTGACCTTGCAATGCGGCCAACTGTTGTTGCTGTCCTTGTAAACCAAGGTTGGCTCCAAACTGCTGAGCTTGTTGAGCATTCTGAAACCCTGTGTTCATGCCTTGTTGGATGATTTGATTCTGAGCCATCATCTGATTTTGCTGGTTCAAGCCAGCCATCAAAGCCTCACGAGATCCACCAAATGCACCGTTTTGAGTGGCCTGTGCTTGCTCTTGTGCGCCCAGCTGACCATACTGCTGGTTCGCCAAGTTCAGTTGCGGTTGCAATGAAGCCTGTAAATAAGGGTTCATGTATTGATTGATACCACCAGCACTGCTGGGATTGGCATAAGCGTTTTGGTAGTTTGCCCCAGCCTGACCCATGGTATTGCCTAAGTTTCCATAGGAAGAACCCAAGCCACCAATCTGTTGGCCTACGTTACCCATTTGGTTGCCCAAGCCACCCATCTCCGTGCCGATTCCACCAAGCGCACCATACGCATTCTGCGTACCTTGGCTTGCCATTCCATACTCTGCTGGCATTTGCATATTGGCCGCAGTGGATTGAGCCTGTTGTTGCAGGGGACTAAAGCTGGCTACGTAATCTTGAGGATTGGTGCTGTATGGGTTATAGGCATTGAACCCTGTCATTGATGGATTGAAAATCTGAGATTGTGCCGCATTAAGCATATTGCTCACATAAGGCTGTGCATAGTCAGGAATATTGGTATTGGTGACTGTTGTAGATGTAGGTCCAGAAGAGCCACCGCCACCGTAAATCATTCCACCGCCAGCTTTGCGTTGGGTGACACAGTCTCCTAGGGGTTCACCTAGGGCATATAATTGGCGTTTTGAATAATACATATTTGTCCTTACAACATTTTCGAAAATACTTTATCAGTCCATTTGTAATCTAAATACTCAAACAATCTTGAATTATCCATGTGCACTTTGGTATGCATGATGATACGATTCACGCCAATTCTCTTCAATGCATACTCAGCATATTGGAATAACTTAATCCCAATACGGCCTTTGCGATACTCTTTTTTAACAAAATAAATATCTTCAAAAGCCGTTTTGCAATCCTTGTAATGAATGTGTGGCTGAATAAAGAACACGATGTATCCTATTAACTCGCCATCATTCCTACAAGTGATCGTCCTCAATAAGCCAGCATCTCCAATCCTACGATATGCATCGTAATCAGGGTTAAGCGGAAAATCTTTTGTTACACATAACTCTTCATAATGCTCGGGAAAGACACGCTCAAACTCATCCAAGAAGTCTAATCCGTTGACATCTTCATAAACAATCATGAAGAAACAGCACCTAAACCAGCTTGAGGGGCTTGAGAAGGTTGAGATTGACCCCAACCGCCCCAGCCATGATGCCAATTATCATTTCCACCACCCCAGCCTTGATACTGCTGTTGTGGTCCGCCATAAGGTCCTTGGAAGGGTGGAGGTGGAGTTTGCCCTGGTGTGTTTGGACCAGTTGTACTAAAGTTCTGTTGTTGCTGTGGCTGTTGGGATTGTTGAGCCCATGGAGGTGGACCCCAGTTTTGTTGTTGTTGGGCCCATGGTGGAGGACCATAACTTTGTTGCTGATATGGGGACTGCATTGCATAAGGACTACCATATGAACCACCATAAGGAGACATCATGCCACCAAAGCCTTGCATGGGACTAGACTGCAAACCATAAGGTACATTAGGGTTAACACCAGTTCCTTTTGGAGTATATGGATTACCTATTGATTGTTGAGTTGGCAAAGATCCTGCCATACCGTTTACTGCACCGCCCATATTAGCTCCTTAAGCTGGTAAATATTTGTACGCTTTGGTATCAGCTGCGATGTTCTTGGTTCCCAATCGCTTGGCTTTGATACGATCCATCATTTCATAAAGACGCTTAGCACCTGCATCTGTTGAGCCATTGCCCAATTCTGACACAATTCTTGCTGGAATGACAAACTCTCCATCGGCCAAACGAGCTGGTTGCTTACCGCTGATCGATGCTGGTATGGAGTCTGATACGCCATCGCCTGGTCCTTTGAGCAGGTGACCGCCATCAGAGTAACCACCTAAGTCAGACATAGGGCTACCGCCAGTGGCGTAGTGATGCCTGAAAGGAAGACCACCTTGGGCAAACATATACGGCTCGGGACGTTGATATCCTCGGTGTCCCATATCTCCTGCGGCAGGAGCTCTTTCCCTGTTTGCATGAGCCAAATCTGCTGATTCATTTGGGTTTAAATCTTGGGTATAAGTAGCAGCCATTACAGCAGGAGTTGCTCTTAATGAAGCTAAATTTTGAGCAAGGTTATAAGCGGCTTCTGGCATAGATCCAGATGTTCCTGCTTGATATGCGCCTTGCATATTTGCAAGTTGTTTAACCACATCACCAGCCGCATAATGCATTAAACCTCCATGAGCCATGGCTTGAGGATTGGCTTGTTGTTGTGCTTGAACCAATGCAGGATTGGTAGGAATTGCTCCCAAACCGCCTACGCTGGGGATTGATACACTTCCAGGCATAAATGTGGACGTATGCAAATCTTTCAGCTTGGCCATGGTCCTTTGATAAGGATCCATGTTCTGATACTTCTGTTCTGTCTCTACATAAATACCGCCATCAGGGGTCTGTCCCATGGAAACAGTAGGACGCTTAGTGGCCGTTTGAATGCCTGATGCTACTTCTTGAGATCCTCTAAGCATTTTGTCAAAGTCAACCAAACTATCATCACTGCCATCATAATGTTTGACATCCATCAAGCCACCTGCTTTGGCATGGTATGGATTGACTTGGTAATTGGGATACTGTGCTTGATAGGCAGGAGCTGGTGGTGTTGGAATCGATGCGCTAAAAATGGGATTGCCATTCGCATCTCTGGGAATCATCTTCATTCCCATGGGATTTGAGCTACCAGTTGAGGCTGGAATACTGGCTTGCGTGGCACTGTTCAAAGCACTTAAAGCAGTGGTTCCTGCCATCAATGCTGTTACAGGATTGGCCTTGGCATAAGCTCCTAAATTAGACAAAGAGTTAAACGCTCCTGTCCCAGCTGAGTTATACAAGCCTTGACCCATCGTGCTGAGATTGGTCATGGTGTTTCCTGTGGCTCCCATGGCCGCATTTGCCGCACCTGCACCTTTGACCACATCTGCTGCATTTTGCTCAGTCAGATTTCCTGTCATGTTAGCAACCTGAGTAGGTGTCAGATTGGGCATGCTTGATATCGTACTTTGAGCCGCAGTAACCGTGGGGCTAACAGCTGGTGTAGCTGGAACCATACCGCTGGCACTGGGGTTCAATTGATAGCCTCCAGAAGCATCAAAAGCGCCTACGCTGGGAGATGCAACGCCAACTTGATTGGCTTGTCCTGCCGCTTGCTGGAAGGCTGTATTGGCATCTGATGCACCTTGTGTGGCTAGATTGGTTGTTCCAAGATTGGTTAAACTCTCACCCAAATTAGCACCACCCCAAGCACCCAATCCAGCCATCAAGCCTTTGCTTAGACTTCCTGTGACTGCTGCATCACCTGCGCCCACAATACCAGCTGTCATCAAAGGTGTAAGAGTTCCGCCAGACATGGCATCTAAAGCCACGCCAGCCACCATGGGAAGGATAGAACTTAAGAAACCTGCCTCTGGAAGGCCAGTGTGAGGATTGATGGTCAATGAACCACCACGCCTTTGAGCCAAAGCTTGGAGCGCTTGAAGTTCACCAGTGGTCATGTGAACCAAATGGGTGTCGTTTCCACGACCATGATGCTCTAAATGTTTTGCGACTTGGGCTAGGCTCATATCTGCCTCATAAGGTTAATGTTAACTATTTTATCCATTTTCACACCTGAGTTCCACTAGAATTTACCCAGTGACTACCGTTGTACCAAATAGGATACCCGAGAGTTTGATCAAAATACATTTGTCCAATGCTGACATCAACACCTGGACGATTGGCAGTTGTGCCATAAGTGACAATCGATGCCGCTCTGGTAAAGCTGTCAATTTGATTGAAATAAAGCCTTAAAGCATTATAAATTTGATTCTGATAAATAGACGAATACAAATCAGGTGCAACAGGTAAATTGGGTGCAACCGTCTGGACAATTGCTGGGTTGACAGTGCTCATCTTCTACCTGCTGGTTTGATATCAGCTCTTGGCGTACCGAGTTGCCATGCAACACCTAAGTCTGATGAACTGATATTGAATGAAATTTGTCTGGCCCTGATGCGTGTGTACACTTCTCCAGTGAATTGCTGGACCGTGTATTCAGAAACACTTGAGTAGTTATTGCCACTGGTTACCGTGTTAACGTCACTTCCAACAGGCGTAGCTCCAGAGTTTGCTTTGCCATAGAAAGTCATCTTGACAGATGGATTGTTGACATTGGAGCCATTGAAGTTCACATCAGGCAAAAGCCTCCAAATAAACCCAAAATGCTCACCAGCCTCAATACCAAAGTCAGAAGACTGTAAATATGAAACAATCGGTTGAGGCGTAGCTGTAGACACATCGTCTGTTCCAACCTCATGGTAGAGCATGCGACTGTTGTAATCTGCGGCAATCGGATAAGGCTGGATACCATACTGCAACCAAGCCGTTCTACCCATCGTTCCGTAGGTCCAAACTTTATCCAAGTAGTTGTATATCACATACTTGTCTACCGATACACCGCCCTCGTTACTGACGTAGAACCACCAAACTTCGTTGTAAGCTTCATTGGCCCCAGCAAAGATTTGGAAGGCTTGATTGACATTCAAGTCATCAAAAATGTACTGGCGAATAGAACATGGCAAAGTAGAAACCACGCCTGTATATACATAGAACTTGTCTTTACCCATCCAATAGGTCACGTTATTGACCGTAATGGCCGCATTGGGACTCATAATGGAGATGTTGTCCATCAATACGTTAAAGCTCCAAACATATGGATAGCCAATGTATTGCATGGTGTATAGGCAGGAATCTGTCCAAATCAATATCTCGACCCTAGTGGCCTGTGCACACATGATGTAAGAACCGTTGGTCAACGTAAACCCACCAGACTGATTGGTCACTTGTGGTGTCCATTGGTACTGGTTTGCTTGGTCGCACCAACGTATGGTCATGGGATCAAAAGTAGTACTTCCATATGCATTAGTACCAAAAGCAATCACAAACTGCTGGATGGATGAAGTCAGAATGTAGTTACAAAGCAATGGTACGGCTGTGCTGGAATAGGAGAAACTGTAGTTTCCTGATGATGATCCTGTTGTAGGCTGGGAAAGTGGGACCGATGTAGATCCAATGACATAAGCTGAAGTCACATATGTGCCAGCCGATATATTCACGCCACTTACAATGTAACTGCCAGGATAAATGCCTGTTGCATTCGTCACTGTGATCGTAGATAAGCCTGTGGTAAATGAAGCTGTGGTGATGGCACTGACTTGCGTTTGGGTCAAAGTTGCCAAAGGTGTAGATCTGGTGGATACCCCACTCGATGCTTGCCAGTAATAAATTGCTCCACCTCTAGGATTAAGTACTAAATCCTGACCAAAGTTATCTGCTGACCAAAGCCTCAACTGAGTAGTAAAACCAGAAGTAGAAGATGTATTGTATGGAGTGCTCCAGCCACGATTGGGGCTGATTGGGACCACAACAGTAACTGCTCCACCTTGACCAGCTCCTGAAGTGATTGAGCCTGTCCAAGCCAATCCTACATTGATTGTGTAAGTATTGGAGTTAACCACTGTGACCACAAAAGCCTGTTGCATCACAATGGCAGGAATGCCACCAACGGTAGAGCTAACAGTTTGGAAAAATACAGAATTTCCAGTGGTCAATCCATGAGCTGTTTGGGCCACAGTAACCGTTGTAGTGCCATTGGTGGTAAAAGGATTGGTCAGATTAACCAAGGTGCTTCCATATCCTCCACCCCAAGGACCAGTTCCCCAGCCATTACTGACTGACGCCACAGCCAATCCAACAGGAAGTTCATACTGCACTGTTACCGTACCGCTATGGCCTGTATCGCTTGAATTGGCCAATACAACCACGCCAGCAATACCTGAACCTGTACCAACTCCAGTGGCTGTAAAGATCGTTCCTAGCTGGTTATTGGCAGCACCTATTTTGGTGAAGTCTGTTGTGCCAATGTATTGAATCGTATAAGAAGTGCCAATGTTAAAAGACCCAGCTTCTACCTTTGAAGAGTAGGCTACAACTGTGTAAGTATCTGTGGTGATATTGATGGAAGTGACCACATACTCCTGATCCAAAATCGTAGTTGTTATGTTTCCACCAAGCCCAGCTGTGGCTGAAATGATGACATAGTCACCAATGTTTGGATTGTAAGAACCATCATAAATGGTCAAAACCGCAGAGCCACTTGTTGCAGTAATTGGTGTTGTTGACAGTACATCAGTCTGTACGATGGGAGTGATATCGTAATACGTACCACCTGAATAAATATAGTACTTAAGTTGTGTTCCAACACCAATGTAATTACTTTGATTCAAAGCAATCCATGTCCACAACGATCTACAAATGCCTAAGAATTGAGCAGATGCTACTTGAATCCAACCGCCAATCTTCTCTGGCAAACCTGATCGAAACCTGACTTTATCTGCATCATAGAATCCTCCCTCGTTGGAATAGTTAGTTCCTTCACGATTGATTCCTGGACGATAAGTAAGTTTCTGTAATGGCATGGCTTATTCTCTCATTAGGCGCTTAAAACGGCAAGGGCTTTAGCAGTCAATTGTATGCGTTCATTAAGCCCAAACAAGCCACCATTAACACGCCTACAAAGCGCTTCCTCGTCACCTGATTCTGCTATTTTGTTGCATCCATGCGTAGCCCAAAACCAGCCACCGCTCATGACTGCATACATGGGCGTTTTTACTAAATCTGGATTCTTTACAAAATCCTGACCAAGAGCCTGTCCACAGTGCCAGTAGTTATCGTGAAAGGTAAGCTGGATCGTGCCTCTTCCCCTGTACATGAACCCATCCCCACTTGCCTCGTTCCTGTTCCCTCCCCGATTGGCGTAAATACGGTTGGCAATCTTTTGGGGATTGTGGGCAAAAAGGGCATACTCTTCTGGTTTGAAGTGAGTATGGAAGAGAGCTTGAAGGGTTTCTGCTCTGTAGTTGAGATTCTCTTCCAGTGTGCGGAAGTGGTTGCACTCGTGTGAAAGCTGTCCGATAAAGGCGGCCTGTTCTTTGACGGTAAAAATGCTGAACTTTTGGATGGTGGCATTGAGTGGCTCTACCCATTCTGGCCCAATCTGCAGGGCATGAAGTTTTTCTGCTGTGATCATTTCACACCCTCGTTAACTGTCTGCATTACTTCGTTGTATTGACTGATACAGGCGTTGAGCTTGACGATTGCTTTGTCTCCGTCTGAGGCGATGGAGACAATATCTTTAATAGTCTGTCGGTCAGATTCGGTTCCATTGGTTTGATTTCCATTGGAGGCATTTGAACTGGCTTGTACACCACAGGTGGAGGGGAGGCGCAACTCGCCAGCATCGATGCGAGCATCAATACTAGCCTGTTTGGTTTTAATGTCATCTTTGGCCTTCTTCAGTTGGCTGGTGGCTCTTGCGAGCTTTTGTCCAAGCTCTGCTTCTTTGGCACGAGCTTCTCCATTAAGTCTTTCAATTTCTGCTTTATCTTCTGCAACCCGTCTTTCATAGCCGTGATGATCTGAGACATAGTAACCTCCTGAAATAACTAACACCAATCCCGCTACCTTCATTACAAGGGCATGGGGCTTTAACATAGGTAGGAATCCTACCAAGTAACTTAACACATAAGCCACTGCTCCACCCAGTAGAGCAATGACCGCTATCCAGTAAAACAGGTCATCAAAGAACCAAGCAATCATATTGCTTCTCTTCTAGCCTGCGCCATTCTTTCCCTATCATGGTCAGGCTCTAAATAAGGTGGCGTTTGAGGTGGGAATGGAGGTGTCCATCCTGCGGGTTGAGACATCATCACAACAGGCGCAGGAGGAGGTGGAGGAGGAGCAACATAAGCCGCAGTATTGGCTTTTGCTGCGTT
>Ga0316225_1003542_pt1 | contig 11854 bp, 8 predicted proteins | sample TBH18015metaG_FD_206010 | JGI IMG/M metagenome (GOLD analysis project Ga0316225, IMG submission 206010) | Freshwater microbial communities from Trout Bog Lake, Wisconsin, USA - TBH18015 | ecosystem: Environmental > Aquatic > Freshwater > Lake > Hypolimnion/Profundal zone | place: USA: Wisconsin... | reverse complement strand
GTACACTCCGGCTTGGAGGTCGTATAAACCGTTGGCCGCCACGCCCTGGTCCGTGAGCATGCCTTGATAAGTGATCGCCGTTCCTTGCGCCAACAAAGGGCCAACAGCCAGATCGAGGCTGCCAATAAAGACCAATCCGATCCACCCAACGAGTTTTCGACTGATGATGTTCATTTGATAGTGTTTCAACGGTGATCAGCCGTGGGTCTGGGCTTGCCGGGTATCACTGAAATCCGCGCCTCGCTCCTGACCAACGGTTTGAGCTACCAGTTGACCATCACCCATAAATTGCCATCCGGCAAGCAAGCCAAGGCCATATCCCTTCCAGGTGCTCGATTCTCCGGCTCGGAGGATTGCTGGCACGGAAAGTGCCCTGACGTCCCAGGCGCTCGCTTGCCCCAGCGAGATCAATGCCCTTCCAAGCCCTTGAGATAGGCCAGGATCAGTTCCGGGAGATCGGGACTGTAGCCGCCTTCCAGGACGCTGAACGTGGGCAGGCCCAGCGCGCGCAACTGCGCGCCGATCCAGTGAAAGTCCTCCTTCTCGAGCGTGAGTTGGCCCAGCGGGTCACGAGCGTAGGCGTCGAAACCGGCCGAGACGGCGATGAGTTCGGGCTTGAAACCGGCGAGATGGCGGAGCGCGCTTTGGAGGGTCTGGCGGCAATCGACGCGGGGGGATTGTGGCGGCAGCGGGAAGTTGAAGCAGTTGTTGCCGACGTTGCGAGTGCCGGTACCGGGATAACAGGGATACTGGTGAATCGAGTAGAAGACGGCACCTGGACGGTTGAGGAGGATAGCCTCGGTGCCGTTCCCATGGTGGACATCGAAATCAAGTACGGCGACGCGGCTGACCCCCTCACTCAGGGCGCGCAGCACGGCGATGGCCACGTTGTTGAGGTAGCAGAACCCCATGGCCCGGTTTCGCAAAGCGTGGTGGCCCGGTGGGCGCATGAGGCTGAACGCCATCTCGCCGTCGCGCGCGCTCCGCATCGCCGTCAGGGCGGCCCCCACCGAGGCGCGGGCGTAGGTGTCGATACCAGGCAGATACGGGGTATCGTCGTCGAAGTCCTCGGCTTCCCGCAGGCGCTCCAGGTGTTCGGAAGCATGGGCACGCAGGAGCGCTTCGTCCTCGCACGGGCCCGGTCGGGCCCAGGTCAGTGCCAGGTCCCCCTGACCGCGCAGGCGGCCAAGGGCAGAAATAATGCGCTCCGGCTTTTCCGGGTGCCCAGCGTGAGCATAGCCCACGCAATGGTCGTCCGTGATTACCTTCAAGCGGCTACTGCTGCTGAACGCGATAGAAGCGCTGAACGGCCTCCGGTGAGCTATCGATCAGGAATTGCGGCGACCCATTGCCGTAGTTGGTTTGCCCGGAGGTCCACGCCGCATCGGTCAAGTTGGTCTGGTACTGGAGGGAATAGTGCTTCCCGGCCAGGGACTGAACCAACAGGGAGAACTGAGCGGCGCTCTGCCTGGGGTAGAGGATGGTCGGGGCCGCCGGTTGGTCCCCGACTCGAACTAAGCTGTGGGAACTGCCCGCCGCAATTGCCAGCACGGTGGGTAGGGTCGAGGGGAAGTCGTACTGTCCGCTCCAGTCGTTCCCCCAGCCGACCACGCTGCCGTCCGACTTGAGGGCGAGGCTATGCAGGCTGCCACCGGCCACGGCGACGGCGTTGGTGAGCACCGGCGGCTGAGACTGGTTGTCGGAATTGTCGCCCCAGGCGGTGACCGAACCGTCCTTCAAGACGGCCAGACTGTGGCACTGGCCGGCGGCAATAGCCACCACGTTACTCAACGACTTGGGAACCGTGGATTGACCCGCATATCCGCCGTAGGCATCCAGGTTGTCACCCCAGGCGGCGACGGTGCCATCGGCGCGGAGCGCGAGGCTGTGGTTTCCACCAGCCGCGATGGCCACGATATTGGTGAGCCCGGGCGGGAGGTTCGTCTGTCCAGAGCTATTATCCCCCCAGGCAAACACCCGGCCGTCGGCGCGGAGGGCCAGGCTGTGGGCCTCACCGGCGGCGATGGCCACGACATTGCTGAGCGCCGACGGGATGTTGGTCTGTCCGGAATCATTGGCACCCCAGCCCACTACGGTTCCGTCGAGTTTCAGCGCGAGGCTGTGGTAGCCGCCAGCGGCCACGCCGACGGCCATCGAGGACAGCGCGGGAACGTCGCATTGACCAGCATAATCCAGGCCCCAGGCAACCACCTGCCCGGCGGGGCCGATGGCGAGACTGTGATAATCCCCCGCCGAGATGGCGATGGCGCCCGAGGCCGCGTTGGGCACGCTTGCTTGGTGGAATGAATTGTCACCCGCGGCCACCACAGGAATGACGGTGACCACGGCATTGGCGCTGTTGGTCACGCCGAAGGGGTTGGCGATCACCACCGAGTAAATTCCCGCCTGGGACGGCGTGGCCGAAGCAATCGAGTAGGCTGACTTGGTCGCGCCCGCGATCACACTACCGTTAAAGAGCCATTGATACGTGATGGTGGGCGTGCCCTGGGCAGCCACCGTCAACGAAACGGGCGAGTGGAAAAAGACACTCTGGCTAAGCGGTTGTGTGCTGATGGTGGGCAGCGCCCCGCCGACGTTCACTTTCACCAGATCCACATAGCCTGCATCCCTTCCAGAACTGCCGCTGGCGTCCTTGGAATATGTCCACTCGATATAGTTGGACCCGGCGCCGAAATAGATCTGCTGGTACTGCCAGTTAACCTCGCCGGATATTTGATTCATCGTCTGCACATCCGTCGGACTGTAAAGCAGAACGCTGAGGTAGTCGGCGTTGGTCTGTGAGGACACCTTCCACCAGAACGTGATCGAGCCGGGCCCAGTGACGGCCGTGCCAAGCGTGGTCTGCTGGCTGTCGCCGATGAAATAGCTCCGGCCGGCGGAGCCGTTATTGTGGTAAACGCTGGTTTGGCCGTACCAGGGGGTGGTCGCATTGGTGACCCAGGTCTGGGTCGCGTTATCGAGGGCGGTCGCCAAGGGAACGCTCGCAACCACCGTGAGGATGGCGGCGGCGCTGGTGGTGGACCCGTAACCGTTCGTCACGATCACCGAGTAATTCCCGGCATTGGTGGGATACGCAGCCGCCAGAGAGTAGGTAGTATCTGTGGCGCCGGCGATGGCCACGCCGTTATGAAGCCATTGGTAACCGAACGGCGCCGTGCCGGAAGCGGTGATCGAAAAACTCGCCGGCAGGCTCGTGAGCACGGTCTCGTTGGTCGGTTGCGGGATGACGGCCGTCGGCGGGAGGCCCACCGCGATCGAGTAGCAGCCGCGTCCGTGCGTGCCCGCCAGCAGCGTGAGGCCCATCCACGACAGTTCGTCCACGGCCACGTTCGCCGGACCGTCGTTACTGGCCGACCAGGTCACCCCGCCATCGGGGCTCGCGAAGATTCCAACTTCGGTGCCGATGTAGAGCAGTTTGCTGCTCAGGGGGTGGACAACCAGTGAATTGACGGGCGCTTGGGGTAGGTTGGTCGAGAGGTTGCTCCAAGTCTGTCCCAGATCCGTAGTCCGCCAGACGTTGCCACTGGAAAACCCGCCGAAGACCGCGTACGCCGTGTTGGAATTCAGCGGGTCCACGGTGACGCGCGCGCAATAGCGGCTGGGCAGAGAGCTCGCCCCGACCCGGCTCCAAGCGGGCGAAGCGGCGGTGCCATTGGTAGTCATGTACACCTCACCGTCCTCATAGCCTATCCAGATCATATCCGAGTTGCCGGGAGCCACCGCGATGGCGCTGATATACCAATAGTAGGTCAACGGCGACTTAATGGTGGTCCAATTCACCGTGGGCGCTCTGACCGCCGTGCTGCGCCACAGACTGGACCCGCCGGCCAGCATCGTGTTCTGGTTGTTCGGGTCGAGGATAAACGGAGCCGTGAAGAGCGCAAGGTAGCCGGCGTCCCCGATGCCGTAAGAAATGTCCGAGGCCGAGGCGGCGCCGTCGGAACTGCGAAAAACCGACAGGTAGGTGTATTCCCCGTAATAGTAGTTGGTGTTGCTCTGGTCCACGGCGCAAAAGCCGCCGTCCCCGCCGTACCAAGCGGTCCAGTCTTCGGCTCCATTGGTGGGCGTGTAACGCAGCGTGCCATTGTCTTGGCAGCCGCCCACCACCGTTCCGGAGGTGGCATTGCCCGCCACCCCGTAAAACTGGGTGATGCCCAGGTTATGGTTCAGCGACTGCCAGCCCGACGAACCGTTGGCCGTGTAAATGTTGGTGGTCATGTAGATCCCGCCGTCGTTACCCACCAGCACCGTGCTGTTCATCACCCCGTCAAAACCCGGCAACGAAAGAATGATGTGTTGATCGGGATGCACCCCCCCGGGGTAACCTCCAATATCGTTTAAGGTCGTTCCGCCGTCCATGCTGAGGTATAGGTCGGTGCCGCCGACCACCACATTGGTGGGGTTGGTCGGATCCACCCAGATCGCGTTGTCATACCATCCCTGGCTGGACAGGTACTGGGCGCCGGTGTTCTTCAAGGTGTAGGTCTGTCCGCCGTCGGTGGAGACATAGATCTCTCCGTAGCTCCTGTCCACCGAGGCATAAACCGTGGTGGGACTGCTGGGAGCGTAGGCCAGCTCGACGCGAGCTGAATCACTGCTATTGGTCGGGGCGGGAATACCGGTGGCGAGCACCCAATTCCCTCCTCCATTGGTCGAGAAATAGGCATTGGTGTAGCCCCCGGCAATGCACTGGGTGTCATCGGTGGGATGGAACTGGACGTCCAGGATCCCGATGCCGTTGTTCAGGTTGAGTTGCCGGGTCCACGAGGTGCCGCCGTTGCGGGTCCGGAAGATGCCCGTGCGCGTGGCCGCCAGCAGGTTCGAGCTGTTGTTGGGGCTGATCGCCAGCCGATTCACGAATTGGAAGTTCGCCGTATTGGTCGGCGTGGTCAGGGTCCAATTCGTGCCGCCGTCAACGGACTTGAAAATGCCCGCGCCTTGCACGGCGTCGCCGTTGTTAAACCCCTCCCCGGTGCCGGCATAAAGCACCTCGGGATTGTTGGGGTCCAAGGCCAGGCTGCAAACCGCAAGGTTGGCCATGAAATCGTCCTGCGGAAACCAACTGGCGCCGCCGTCGACCGTCTTCCAGACCCCGCCGTCGACCCCGCCGGCCCATAGGGTGCCGGGTACGATGGGATGCGCCACGATCGCCCGAACGCGGCCACCGATGTTGCCGGGCCCCAGCCACGTCCAACCGCTGGGCTTGATCCCCGCAATCTGCGGCTGAGGGCCGGACCGCTGTGGGTCGGTGGCGATCGGCCAGGCCTTGGCATCCACCGGCAGCTTCTTGGCTTGTTGGGCCGCCGTCAGCCAGGCATCCGCCGGGATTTGCCCGTTCTCATCGCGCAACCGGAGCAGCCGCGCCTCGATGGCGGCGGCGTGCAGATCCTGCTTCGGCGTGGTGGAGGGTGATTGCGCCCAGACACCGGCGGTGCCGGCGAACCAGATGCATCCGAGAATTAAGGACGCCGCGCAACGACGGCTGGCCCGGCCCGTGCCGTGGCGGGGTATTTGAGTCTTATACATACTGATACCGATTGTTCCGAACAAGCAGGGAGCGGTTTCCGCCATCCCCAATTTTAGCCCTAGTTAAGACCCGATCCGACCTCAGCGCAAGCAAATTTCGCCGCACAAAGTCGCCCATCCGGGGCTGCCTCCAGCCCCTCGTTCCCCGCCCGGGACGGCGCCTCCCCCGTCCCCCCGGCTCGGGCTGGTGGGGACCGACGGTCCTAGCCCCTTTCAGAACAGTCCTCGAACCGGTGCCCGAGGCGGCTCCGATAGTCATCCGCTGCCCCGGTGTTTCTCCGGAGCCGTCGCGGCCATTCCCTGCCTCAGGCCGGTGCCGAACGCGCGCGCGGAAAGCCCCGGAAAAAGGGGCTGCCGGACCCGACGGCGCACAAATCTTGATCCCGAGTTAAATCAACACGTCTAATGGAAAGCTCGGGGCGGTTTTGACTCGGAACCCGATCGTATTCGTAACTCATTGCCGATAAACATGATACTCATACGATAAGCAATTGACACGGTGCTGAGTAGTGATATTGTAAGAGCGCGACAGGTGCGACCGCCGTCTCCGATTTCAGTGCGGCTTGCCTTGCGTCTTTGAGCAAATGTTGAATAATAGCAGTTTATGAACGATACCACGTTAACCGCCCCGGCCGGCGGCGCTTCCCCGGAAGTCGCCCGGATCCTGGAGGTGGTCATCCGCATTGCGGGCAATTCACAGGACGGGATCCAGGCCATCGGCGGCTTCCTGGCCCGGTTGGCCGGCCGGAGCGAGCAGGAAGTCATGACCTTCATGACCATCCCCTCGACCATCTCGGGCGGACCTTCCATCTTCCAGGTCCGCATCGGCTCGGGCGAGGTGCTCAGCGCCGGCGATGAGGCCGACGTCCTCCTGGCCTTTTACCAGCACTCCTATGACGAACACCTTCGCTCGTTGAAGCCGGGCGGAATTGTGCTCTATGATTCCGACCATGTGGAGCCGAATGCGGAACTGAAGGGGACCTATCATCATGCCGGAATTCCCATCTCGACGCTGACCGTCGAGGCCATCGGCGGCACCTCCAAGGACAAGGGGAAGAACATCTTCGCGCTGGGGTTGTTGGCGCGGATGTACGATTTGAACGTGGTGAAACTGGAGGCGCTCATTGGGGAGCGATTTGGCGGCAAGGACCCGAGCGTCCTCCAGAGCGCGTTGTCGGCCTTTCACGCCGGATATAACTACTCCCTGGACTCGTTGGTCGAGACTTACCGTTTTGTCGACAGCCAGCCTCGGGCCGGTCTGCAGGTGGTCATGAATGGCAATGAGGCACTGGCCTTTGGCCTGATCGCCGCCGGCGTCCGTTTTGGTGCGGCCTATCCGATCACCCCCTGGTCCGACGTCATGGAGATCCTGCGGCGGGAACTCCCCAAATATGGCGGGACCTTTGTGCAATGTGAGGATGAAATCGCGGCTATCTCGGTCGCCATCGGCGGGAGCTTCGCCGGCCGGGTGGCGGTGACGGGTTCCAGCGGCCCCGGCATCTCGTTGAAAATGGAAGCCCTCGGCTGGGCCGTCATGGCCGAGGTGCCCCTGGTGGTGGTCAATGTCCAGCGCGGCGGGCCTTCCACCGGCCTGCCCACCCAGGTGGAACAGTCGGACCTGAATCTCGCCTGTTTCGGCAGTCATGGCGACGCCCCGCGGATCGTGCTGGCGCCCGCCAACGTCGAGGATTGCTTCTACAGCGGTATCGAGGCCGTGAACCTCGCCCGGAAATACAATGTTCCCGTGTTCGTCCTGAGCGACCAGGCGATCTCTACCCGCATCGAGGCGTTTTCTCTGCCGGCCCTGGAGCGGGTTTGCCAGGACATCTCCCCGGATTTGAGCCCCGTGGCCGACTACAAGCCCTACGACCTTTCCGCCCCCGACGGTATCGCTCGCCGAGTCGTCCCTGGCACCCCGATTCTGAGCGGGCGCTACCCGATTGCCGGCGGTTTGGAACATGATGAGTATGGTCATCCCAGCGGTTCGCCCAAGATGCATACGCTCATGACCGCCAAACGGCGCAAGAAATTGCAGTCGCTGGCAGCGACGCTCCCGGTCCCCACCGTTTACGGGCCTAGCCAAGGAAATATTCTGCTGGTCGGCTGGGGTTCCACCCAGGGACCCATCCGTGAGGCGGTGGACCGCGCTCGCGCCGCCGGGCAGAGTCTCTCGGCCGTGCATATCCGGTACCTGTCGCCGCTGCCGCCGGGATTGGACACCCTCTTTGCCGGCTTCAACACCGTCCTGGTGGTCGAGATGAACGACGAAGGCCTTTATGGTTTCGGCCAATTGGCCGGGCTGTTGCGCGCTCGCTATTGCGACCCCAAGATCCGCGGCTTGAACAAGACCGACGGCCTGACCTGGAAGGTCAAGGAAATCCTGGCTGGGGCCGAGCCCTATCTCCTGGCCGCATCCGCGATAAGCTGACTCGACCCCGCCATTTGCCCTAAAGCACTAAACGTTGTAATCTGATTTCGTGTTATGATCGCCCCTCCATCTGAACCCTCTGTTCCCAGTGCCCAGTCACCCCTGACTCTGCCCCCACTCCCCACTGAACGCAAAGCGCTGACCCGCAAGGAAATCGCCGCCGACCACCCGACCTGGTGTCCCGGTTGTGGCGACTTTTCGGTCCTCGCCCTTTATTTCAAGTTGATCGAGAAACGCAAGCTCTGGCAGGAGAAGATAACCACCATCTCCGGCATCGGTTGTTCCAGCCGTTTCCCCTATTTCGTCCAGGCCTACGGCGCGCACTACATCCACGGGCGCTCACTGCCCTTTGCCACCGGCGTTTCCCTCTCTCGGCCCGACCTTCATGTGTTTGTCTTCGGCGGAGACGGCGACCTCTTTTCCATTGGCGGTAACCATTTCACCCATACCGCGCGCAAAAACGTCAAGCTCACCTGCGTCGCCATGGATAATTGGGTCTATGGGTTGACCAAAAAACAGACCTCCCCGACCTCTCCGCTTGGGTTCAAAAGTAAAACCGACATCTGGGGGGCCGTGGATTACCCCATCAACCCCATGAAGCAGGCCATTGCCGCAGGTGCCACCTTCGTGGCCCGCACCACCCACACTAATCCCAATCACGTGGCGCAGATGATGGACGCCGCCATGGATCACGAGGGCTTCAGTTTCATCGAATGCCTCAGCGAGTGCGTCGAGTTCTATGAAGGCGCGTTTGATGCCTCCAACCCGCGCAAGGGGGGCGTCTTCAATACCGTCCCCGCCACCCACGATGTTACCAACGAGTTGGCCGCTTACAAACTCGCCGACCAAGCCTTCCCCGGTTATTTCGGCGTCTTTTACCAGGTCTCCAAGCCTACCAAGAACGCCAGGGAGGCGGGCATCAGCGCCGCCGCCCGCGAAAAAGTCAAGGGCTTGAAGGACTGGGAGATCCTCCAGAAGACCTTCGACCGGATGAAATAACGGGGGCGAGGGCCCCGGCCAGCAGCTCGGCCATTTCCCGGTCGCTCTGGCCGGGACGGGCCGTGATCCAGGTCAGCCGCATCTGGCGCCGGAACCAGGTCAGTTGCTTTTTGGCAAACTGGCGCGATCGCAGCTTGACCAACTCCACCGTTTCCGCCAGCGACCGGACCCCGCTCAAGTGCTCGACCACTTGGCGGTAGCCCAGCGCCTGCATGGCGATGGGATGCTCCGCCAGACCCGCTTCCAGGAGTCGTTCGGTTTCCGCCACCAACCCCTCCCGAAACATCCGGTCGACGCGCGCGTCAATCCGTTGGCGCAGCTCGTCCGCGGGGCGGGTAAGGCAAAACGCCGCCGGCGGCGGGGTCGCAGGACTTTGCTCCCACGCCCGGCGCTGCGGAGAAAGGGGCCGGCCCGTCAGGCGCAGGACTTCGATGGCCCGGATGATGCGCCGGGGGTTGCGGCGGTCGATGCGTTCGTAGGTCTGGGGGTCGCGTTCCGCCAGTTCGAGGAGCAGTCGCTCCAGGGGAGTGGCGTAAAGTTCGGCCCGCAAGACCGGATCGGCTGGGGGAGCCTGGCCCAAGCCCTCGAGCACCGCTTTAAAGTAGAGGCCCGTGCCCCCGCAGAGAATCGGCACACGCCCTCGCGATTGGATGTCCACCATGGCCTGCGCGGCCAACTGGACGAATTGGGCCGCATCGAACCGTTCGGACGGTTCCACCACATCGATGAGATGGTGTGGCACACGCGAACGCTCTTGGGCGGTCGGTTTGGCGGTGCCAATATCCAGGCCACGGTAAACCTGCATGGAATCCACGGAGATGATTTCGCCACCCAGCTTCTCCGCCAACAACAGGGCAATCGCCGATTTTCCCGCCGCCGTCGGCCCGGCCAAGACGACCTTCATCCGCCCCTGGGAACTCCTGCGCCGGAACTCGGTACGGGCTTGGTTCGGGGGAGCAAGGCCAGCAGCAGCACGCCGATCAACAGGCTCACCGCACTGACCGCCTGGCCGGGCGTGAGCAGCCCGCCGACATACTGGCCGGGCGGATAATCGCCGCGGAACAACTCCACAAACGATCGCACCACCGCGTAGCCGGTCAGGTAAACCGCGAACACCTGCCCATCAAAGTTCTTGCGCCGGAACAGCCAGGCCAGCAGCCCATAGAGCCCCAGGTTGAGCACCGATTCGTAGATCTCAGTGGGATGAACGGGGTAGGTGGGGGCGTGGGCGGCGTTGTCGGCGGGAAAGCGGATGGCCCAGGGGAGGTCGCAGGCCCGCCCGTAACAGCAGCCGTTAAGCAGACACCCAAGGCGGCCGAAGGCCTGGCCCAGCGCGATGCTGGGGGTCAGGACGTCCGCGATCCTCCAGAGGGCTGCTTTCTTCAGGCGAGTGTAGAGGATGAAACTGAGCGAGGCGCCCACCAACCCGCCGTAGTAGACCAGTCCCCCATGCCACACCATGAACACCGCCCCGAACGGTTGGCCGGCGAATTCCTCGCGCCAGAAGGTAACCACATAAAGGGTACGCGCGCCGGCCACCGCCCCCAGGATGAGCCAGGGCCCGAGATCCAGGATACGCTCCGGGTCCAGGCCCACCAGCAGGCAACGCCGGCTCGCGGTCCACATTCCCGCCACGAACCCCAGCATTACCATCACCCCATACCAGGTGATCGTCAGCGGGCCTAGATGAAAAGCAATCGGATGCACTGAGTGAAATCGTGCCTCACTGTGCCTGAACTTGCGGGGGGAGTCAACGCAGGTCGCGGCCGAAAACGCATTAGGATGTTGAAGCATTAGGCTCTTCCTGTTATTTTGAGGTGATAGTTTATTGTACCGGTCATGGCAAAAAAGGGTTGGTATTTAGCACCTATTGTGTTGACCCGGATTACGATTGCTTTCAAATTAATGCGCATTATATGGATGAGCCATTATTGAGCGATCTGATATACTTGTTCGCTTTTTGCCTGGCGGGCTTGGTGTTTGCACTGGGGCCGTTTGCGGTGGTCCATTTGCTGGCGGCGCGGGGCACGCGCCAGACCATCGATAAGACCAACCAGGCGATTGAGTGCGGCATGGACCCGATCGGTGACGCGTGGATTCGCTACAGCGCGGTGTACTACTTGTACGCGCTGGTCTTTGTCGCGTTTGCCGTGGACGTGCTCTTTCTGATTCCGGTGGCGGTGGCCTACAACGACCCGCAGTTTGTGATCCGGGATTTCGTGGAGTTGGTCCTGTTCGTGGGGATCCTCTCCCTAGTGATCGTCTACGCCTGGAAGAAAGGAGTTTTCCAATGGAAGCGCCAGAGGACCTGAGTCAACTCGTAAAAGACTGCTCGCCGATCGTCAAATTTGCGACGCTCGACGACCTGCTGGCCCTGGGCCGCGCCAACTCCCTGTGGCCGCTCACCTTCGGCCTGGCCTGCTGTGCCATCGAAATGATGGCGGCCGGAGCCTCGCGCTTCGATTTGGCCCGCTTTGGCGCCGAGGTGTTTCGTCCCTCGCCGCGCCAGGCGGACGTGATGATCGTGGCGGGGACCGTCAATAAAAAGATGGCCGCCGCGGTGAAAACCCTTTATGACCAGATGCCCGAGCCCAAATGGGTGATCGCGATGGGGAACTGCGCCATCTCGGGCGGGCCCTTTGTGTTTCCCGGTCAATACGCCGTGATCGAAGGCGTGGACAAACTCTTCCCGGTGGATGTGTATGTGCCCGGCTGCCCGCCTCGCCCGGAGGCGCTGATCGAGGGTATCCTGAAGCTCGAGGAGAAACTAACCGGCAAACGCCGTTGGCCCCGCGTCAACCCGGAATAGGCCGCGCTCCAAATCAGCACTGCGATGAATCTGTCCTCTCCCAATCCCGGCAACAATGGCGCCCCGGCCCC
>Ga0316225_1003538_pt1 | contig 11859 bp, 12 predicted proteins | sample TBH18015metaG_FD_206010 | JGI IMG/M metagenome (GOLD analysis project Ga0316225, IMG submission 206010) | Freshwater microbial communities from Trout Bog Lake, Wisconsin, USA - TBH18015 | ecosystem: Environmental > Aquatic > Freshwater > Lake > Hypolimnion/Profundal zone | place: USA: Wisconsin... | reverse complement strand
AGAAGTAAATCTTCTCGCCGCTCCTCGCGAAGTCTGGGAGCGTGCGTTGTTCGATGCGGCAAACCGCCGATGGGACGCTGGGAAGACAGTCACCACAGCCAATTCCCGCCGCGTTACGCCGATTTCCCCGAAGAACCGAGGCGCGATTCAGTTCAACGGTGGAAAAATCCAAATCCGCGAGGGTTCCCGGTGGATTGACCTCGGGCCGATTGGCGAGAATATCGATAGCCTCGCCATCGACTTAGGGCTTCCGACCAGCTTCCAGCGGGGTAATTACGCATCCGACCACTTCGATTATGACGCCTATGACGCTCTGCTCAAGGATGCAGCGAAGACACTTAATCCGCTAATTGCCGAGCGTGTCCGCACCAACGATGAGTCCATGGCGGATATCGGGTCGCACGAGAAGGACCGCGCCGCCAAGGTCGCCTATGATGCGATGAACAGAGAAGCCCGCCGATTGGGCGTGAAACCGGCCGACTTGCAAGATATGGTTGACGCCCAGGTTGACGCGAGCCGGGTCGATCAGGAACAAGTGCCTACCAATACGGGCAAGAAATCGCTATTTGCTGATCTAGCCCTTCATACCCAGGACGCCGGAGACTTAAACGATGCACCAGTGCCCACAGGCAGTTTGGAATCAGATAGCCCAAATGCAGCCGTTGGACCCGTTCTGGCGCAAGGTTATGGCGATGCCACCGGATCGGGCGGTAGAGGCATACCAGATGGTGGACGCGCTGGCGGAGAAGGTGACGAAAGACCCGACGGTAGTTCTGGCGCACCTTCTGGTAGCCCCACTCTTGATGGAGAACGAAGCGATATCTTCGTTCATAGTGGAGACGCATCAGGGATCATTGAGAGCATCGCTCCCGGAAGTGATTTCGACGGCGGAAGCGGTGTCTTTGGCGACGGCGGAATATCGGCTGACCAATCAGCAGCAATCGCTTCTCCGGCAAGCCCTTCAGTGGACGCGACGAGCCACGACACCCGCGCAGCGCAAGCAGCCGCAGAGGGCATAAAGTCCACCCCCGGCATCGACAACATCCGGGCAACGCTCCCAGCCCTCCTACCCGGCCAGCAAGACGACGTATTCAAGACCGAGACGCGGTTCGACAAGCCGGACGGCTACGGCATGTTGCTGACCAACGGCACGGGAATTGCGCGGTGTCGACGCGATACATCAGCGGCGAACTCCCCATCGCCGCATCATGTAGGCGACTTTGTGTTCGTGGACATCCCGGATCACACCGACCAGCCGAGCATGAATGTGCCGGCGCATCCATTTGGGTCTCGGGCAATAGGGCATGTGCAACATGTGGTAGTCCTCCATCCCAAGCTTCTTCCTGGCTTTCAACGATCGCTCGCTATCGCGGTCATCTGCCGAGCTCCGTTGGGACTGGTAGGCGAGCCGCAGGGGTTGCCGGTTGGTGAATATCGTACCCCCGCTTGGCGGCAGATACAGCACCCCGTGCTCTCCGGCCGAAGATTGGGCAGACGAACCACCACCGCACCTCGCTGAAGTGGGGGCGGGTCGTTACAAAGCGAATGCGATAGTCAGAGACGGTCGCGTTACCGGTGGAGCGCGCTGTGGTGGTGTAGTGCAACCGCACCCAAGCCGCGTCTGGATCGGTTAGGTTCGCTTCATATGCAATACGACATGCCACCTCCCTGGTGCGGGTTGCCGTCCACGTCATCGTGCCCGACACATGATGGCCGGGTAGGATCGTCCCCTTACGGATGGAATAGGCTAAATCCAATTTCCAACCATCCTCAACGACAGGTCCGCCGTCCCGACATCCGGAAGAATGCCCTCCCATCAGCTTTGCTCGCGCCGATCAGAATGGCTCCACATCTGGGGCCGCCCAGGATTTCCCGAAATCATCTGTCTAACCTGCCCTTACTGTCCGCCAATGATACCAGACCCCAGCAGCCTCGGTTCAAACTTTCAAGCGAACCAAATTCGGGGCTGGTCGGATTGCGTTCTCCAACACGCGACCAACACCTCGCGCTAACTCGGACGCATCGTCCCGATTGTCAGGATCAATGAACCCGGCCGCCTCCATGGCTTCAATCTGAGGGGCTGAAATACTGCAAGCGATGATCCGAGTGCCATCTAGCCGTCGCATCCGAGTACGACCCATCCTGATGGCGGCGGATGATGGGGAATGATCGAGTTCGGAGGCGCATGGTACTGTTGTCGATGCGGCTTGTGCCGCCTGAAGCACCTGTTCTTCCTCCGCACTGTTCACCAGCACGCCGCCAACCCACTTGGGATATTCGATTGGCACGTAACCACCCATGAGAACTCCTTCCGGTCATCCGGTGCGACCGACCAGTGTGCGACAAGGACAATTCAGCCCCATACCATCGATAAAAAGTGGAAAGTTGTCGTCTCTACGCGCGCGCACGCGGGCGAGACCCGGAAATGGATTACGACCATGTTGCGCGCAACGAAAACCTCCCATCCGCACTGTCGTTTCAGACATGCGGTTGCCCCTCGGTTTGAACGTGTTGCGAGGAGCGCCCATACCGTTCGAAGCCCAGCAGTAACCCGCGTGCCAACGGATCATCGGTCGCGGCCAAGTGGTTCAGCGCCACGTCGCGGAAGTATGCCATCGACGCTTCCGGGCTCGTGGACCGGTCAACCGAGTTGGCGGTCAACGCCTCGGCCATCGCATCCAGCCACTCCGCGTCGGACAGCCCCTGGACCAAGGGAAGCGGTGGCGGCTCATCGTCCGTCTCGGTCGTGAGAATCAGAAGTGTCAGGTCATTGGCAGGAGCCAACCACGGATCTCCCACAGCATGGCTCAAATTCGGGGTTACACGGGTTACAGCTCCTTGAAAGAGGCGGAACTCTGCGGTTTTTGGGACGTCCACCGCGTAACCCGTGGGCAATGGGTCACGGGTGACACGGGTTACAAGCTCAGGCGCCGGGGCTTGGCGCCGAGCCCGCGCCAGAAAATCAGCGAACCCCATCGGTTCCACCCTCCTTGCTATCGTCACCCAGAATGGCGCCTGACACGACATAAACGCGGCGCGGCCCCTCGTTCGGTATTCGCACCAATCTCGCCCGGTGTCGCTCAGTGCCACCGGTTATAAATCCACGCATTGCAAGCAATTCGGCCGTCCGCTTGGCGTCCAGACCCTTGCAGACTTCGGTTTTCCAGGTCTCCGGCAAGATCAAATATTCCCACCGTTCACCATCGCCATCGCTCATCCGGCGCCGGAAACCAGCCCGGTTTGCGGTGCGGGTCGTGTCAGCCGGCGCCGGGTCCGTGCCGTCACCGCGCGTCACCAGCAGCGTAAATCGACTTTCACCATGGTTTTCGAGGAAAGCCCGAACTTGTGCCAGAGCGCCGGCATCCTCACCGGAACCCGTGCCACCGCGCTCGGCCAGCCACGCTGCGAAGCAGGCGCCCGCCGCGCGCGTTGCCTCGCCCTCAGGCCATGGCAACACGCCATATTCCCGCGCCAGTTCGCCGGCCGCACCGATCAACGCGAAGCGGCCCGCCACGCTCCGAATTTGCCCCGATGCACCGACCGGAACGTGCTCACTTATAAACCGATCTCGCATCAGATTGATGGCTTCCCGCAGTTCGGCGAAGTTGGCTCCCCGAGTTTGCGCCAACTGTGCCAGGAACACCCGCGCCGCGACGCCATGGTGTGCCCTTGCCGCACCCCGCAATTCTTCGGCCAGCAACGCCGGGCCTTGTCTGCCGTGCAAATCTTGGAACACCCCCAGGCCGGCGCCTGCATCGGCTGGCAAGTTCACCAGCCGCACTTCAAGCCCGGCCATCGCCTTCTTGCCGACTTCGCTCATTTTCTGCGCCAGCGTGATTTCACCCGTGCTTAGAAACAAGGTGCGCCACGATTGCCGGGTCCGTGCCGATCCGGTGCGGGATGCGCGTTGCTTGCCGGATTCGTTCGCAAGCATATAGACCACATCGGCGACTTCCCGAGCATCGGCTTGACCCATTTCGTCCAGGATCAGCAGCGAGTCGGAAGTCTCGGCCGCAGTGCCTTCCAAGCCGTTCGCCGTGCCGCGCCATGCTCGCATCTGTGCATCAGCGGTCGGATTGCCCCAAACGCTCGCAGCCACCAAAGCCGCGGTGCTTTTGCCGGAGCGTGAAAGACCCACCAAGTGTATCCCGCCGGACGGCTCGTTCATCACGTCGAGGAGCGGACCTGCGAAAGCCGCTGAGATGAATAGTGCCAAGCGATCGTTGCCCACCGACAACGCCGCAACGCCCTCTTGCCAGCCAGGCAGGGTCCCGGCTGCGCGGTAGGCCGCGTCGGCACTGGCATGGTCGGCTTGCAAGATCGTGTCGGCAGCAGCGCGCCCGAACGACGCGCCGCCGGGCAGGACAAACACCGGTCCATCCCTGCCAGGGTGCCAGCCCGTGCGGGTCACGCATTGCAGCATTCGAGGCACCTTCACTAGACCGACGAACCGTTTTAGCAGGTTGTGCGCCTGCGGATCGGGACCGCATGATAGGCCGGCGTGTTCTAATTCCTCGGCGATCTCGTTGCCAGGACGATGGATCAGGCGGCGCGGGATTGCCCATTGGTGCACACGGCCTTCGCGGTCACGCCAACGCAAAAGCAACCCCCATGCCTCGCCAACCTCGGAGCGTGTTTCGCCCACCACGATAAACGGCGCGGTAATGAAAATCGGTGCGGGGTCAGGGTTCTTGTCTGTTGCACCATGGAGGAAGAACAACCCCTTTGGTGTCATCCGATAACCGTCCGGCACCTCTGCCGCCGTGCCGTCCGGGGAATCATCCAACAATTCGCGAAGAATCCCCGGTGCCGCGCCATCGGGCAGCGTATCGGCCAAATCCCACCCTTTGGGCCAGTCGCCGGGCACCTCCACCACGCGAACCGACGCGGCGCCGGCTTGCTTGGCCAGTTCCGCCACCATCACGGCATAGGCGGCGCCGGGTTCGTCTTGGTCCGGCCAGACCGTGACGGCGCGGCCTTGCAGTGGGGACCAGTCCGATTTGCCTGCCGCTTTACTGCCGCCTTGCGATGCTATTGCGACACAATCCGGGAACAGCAGCCCGGCCGCCTCCGCTGATTTCTCGCCTTCCACGACCATGACTGGAGCATCAGGGCGCACCGCCAGCCGGTCCAGGCCATAGAGCGGGCGCAGTGTTGGCGGCGCTTTACAGTGCCAATCGATGCGATCGTGGGCCTTGCCGTTACGATCGGTCCAGACGCGGCGCCCATATGTCCACGGCCGCACATCCTTCGTCGGCGTTCCGTCGGCGGCGGTGCCATCGTACCGGGCCACCGCCACCACGGGCATGCCCTCGGCCGTGCGATAAATCCAAAGGCCAGCCGGGTTGGGGAGGTCGCCGATCCGGAAACGAGCAGGCGCGGGCACTGGATCTGGGCACGGCAGCATCGTTAATGCGCCATCGTCATCAGCCGCGCCACCACCTGAACCGGACGGAATTGCGGTGGCGCGGGCGCGGGCGCGGTCGTCACCGGTCAACGGGCTGAACGGGTCGGCGATGTAACCCGCGTGACCCTTAACTCGCACCGTAGGGGTTACAGGTTCGGTAAGGTCAAAATGGCTGATTTTTGCCTGTGTCTGTGCCGTGTAACCCGCGTAACCCCCATTCTGGTCAATGTCTGGCGAAGATGGCAGTGGGATCGATGAAAGGTTCCCATCCATGTCAGTGAACCCCCAGCATGTCGGCAAGCCGCCGAGCAGCGTCTGTCTGCGATAGGCCATACAGATAGGCCGCAAGGCTCACCGGATCACCGCCAGTATCGGACGTTGCGAAGTCGGACCACTGGCCAGTGCGACAATTCACCTTGAACGAGCCGGGCCGTCGGTCACCGCGCTTCGGGTTTCGGGCTTCATACTCTCGGCCGTTCATGCGGCCATCGGGTAGCCAGCGGGCAAGCAGCGTCGGCAGTTCTCGCAGCGCAGCGGCATTGACGGCACCGAAATCAACCGTCGATAAGGCAGCCTTCTTAAGAGCGTCGCGCGACACCTTTATTGGAGAAATAGAAGGGTTACAGTCGCGCGTTTCGAGGATGATATTGTTCATGTCAGCGCCTCCGCCGCCGGTCCTGACTTGGGATCGGCGGTTTTGATCAGATGGCAGTCTTGGGGCTGCGGAACGTGGCGACTGGCAGGCTGTTGAGATGCGCCCGCAAGCTCGCCATCAAAATCAATGTCCGGCTTCCGCTTTTGACGGCGCAGAGGTCGCCCGTCGCCAAGCGCCGATAGATTTCCGAACGGCTCAATCCGCTGACCCGCTGGGCGTCAGGTATTGGTAGCGCCAGCGGCTCAAATGCGGTGCGATCTCCGTTCGGACGGAGGCGGTCTTCAATGTTGGTGGTCATCGTTGGATGTCCCATGCTGTTGCGGGACACACCAAATATCAGGACGGTTTGAACGGAGGAAAAGACAAATAGGTCGGCTGCCTATTTGTCCGTATCCCAGGACAGCAGATCAAGCACCGGCAATTTCCCGGATTCCAAAATCGCCTTCAGCGCGTTCCTGGTGCCGGGGGGCTGGAGTTTTCGTTGCGACAAGAGGCGGCGAACCTGTGTTGTGATTGAAGCAGCATGCCCAGGATATCGTTTTGGAAATATGTCCGCCACATAGTGGCCGATCAAACCGGGAGCCGCCTTGCGGCTTTTGTTGTCAGGGTGACGGAGAACCCAGTCGTCAAAAAGCGACAGTAGCCAATCATCGCGAGTCTTGTTGGTGGTGCCATTTGGCTTGATGCCCGTGCGCTTCGCGGCTTCATGCCAATACCGCCTTGCCTCTGCCTCGCCTACCTGACGGATCGCCTGTTGAAAGCATGCCGATACCATTTCCTGCGTTTCGGCACGGGTCTTCTTGAACTCCCGCGTCATTTCCGCCAATGCATTGACCATCAGCCAACGACCGCGCGAATCGGCACAATCTTGGCAGCACCGGTCTCGATCCCATCCAATGCGTCAGCCAGCCTTTGCAGCGCTGCCGCCACTTGCGGCCGATATCGGCTTCGATTGTATGTCGCGGCCAGCGACGACCGTATGCTGACGTGGTTCAGCGTGGCCTCAATGATGTCCGGTAATTCGCCCATATCGCCCAACATGGTTGCCCCTGTGCGGCGCAGGTCGTGCCGAGTCCAATCTGCGGTCTTGCTTTTATTCTGCAACGCTTTGGTTTCGCGGTCCCAATTCCCCAGCGCCGCACCGGTTTTAGTGGCGAACACCAGTGCATCCGCCTCGGGCTTCTCGGGCTTGAGAGTGCGCAGCAAATCAAGGGCCTGCGTCGGGAGCGGCACGACATGCGGCTGATTGTTCTTCGTCTCGCGCAGGGTCCATGTGCCCGTGTCAATGTTTACATCGCCCCAACACGTTTGCGTGGCTTCCTCGCGTCGCGCCAGGGTCAGAAGCATGAAGCGCAGCGCTGCGGCGTAGGGACGCGGAGACGCCCGTAGCGTCGGCAGAAGTCTGGTCAATTCGTCGCGGCTCAATACTCGGTTGCGGCGCCGCACTGTGGCGGGAGGATGCAGCACTGCCGTCTCGGCTGGCAGGTAGCGACGCTGGGCCGCCCATTTGAGCACCGGCCGAATATAGCGAACCGCTGCCGCTGCCGACTGCTGCGACCCATGTACGTCGGCAGTCAGTTGCAGGTCGCCAGCCTTGAGTATCGCCACCGGTTTGGACAGATGCGATGCAAATACATGGTCGATGCGTCGGCGGCACTCCGGCCAGGATTTGAGGCTGCCGCCCTTCTGCTTCGCATAGATGTCCAGTACCGCCGTCAATGTGCCGAGGCCTTCGCGGGCTTCTTGCCCTATCTTCCGTTTACGCTGTGCATCGGCAATCGGGTCCGCACCCTTTCGTACATCCGCTCGCATGGTTCGGGCTGCCTCTCGCGCATCGGAGATGCCCATTTTCGGGTAATCGCCCAGCGGGAAGCGGCGCATCCCACCCAACGTGTCGCGGCATGCCAGCACCCAAGAGCGTCTACCGGAAGGGGTCAGGCGAAGTCGCAGTCCTGGCAACGTGGCGTCGGATAGGTCAAGCCGCTTGCCGGACTCTGCCGCCCGCTTCGCCGCAGCCTGGATCGCCGTGTCCGTCATCCGTACCGTCATGTGTGCAACTCCTCGGGCTTCAATGGGGCTTCATTGGGGCCTCAACATCACGAGACGTCGGGGGATGTTCTGAACCAGAAATTAGCGGGTCAATGATCATAAAATCAATATAATTCTGATATATACGAGACCCGTCAGGATGGGTTGATACGAGTGGGGAAATTATGATCAGGTAATTCGTAATCAGTAGGTCCACAGTTCAATTCTGTGCGCCGGCACCATTGTATCCCTTTAAAAAAATGACGCGATTCGATCCAATCGTGGATTTCCTTACGTTGCTATGAAATGAGCGGGTCGAGCTGAACGTCATGATGCGCGAACGGCGTACCATACATGTCTTTGTTTAGACTAACAAAAGACGTGGATACCGACCTTCGTTGGCATGACGGTCGCGGACGGCCGGAGAGTCGATGTTTACGCGGACTCGTATTATTCGACCAACCGGCCGACGGTGGTCGCGACCGGTCACAAGCCCGGTAATCTGCCCATGCGGATGAGTGTGACAATACCCCCAATGCGTTGATTTCGCGGATCCTCGGATTGACGGTCACACCGAAATCGTCAGCGCGGTATCTGCATGCCAATACAGAACCCGCTCCCGAAGCGCCGGAAATTTACGGATTGCCGCCACTGCGGTGCCGCTGCCATTCCAGTTCGAACTGCAAGGTTTCCGGCGGCTCGATCGGCACTTCCAGCCCGAGCGCCAGCGCTGCCACCGCGATCGAATAGGCTGTCAGCAGCGCCACATCGACGATCTGGTGCGGCGCGAAATGGTCGCGCATGGCCTCGGCCATGCGCGGTGGGATGCGGCGGCCGGAGGAAATTTCAAACGCATAGTCGCACAACGCCCGTTCGGGCGGCGCCAGGTCGCGCGGAACCCGGCCCTCGCGCACCAGGATAAGCTGTTCCTCGGTCACCCCGGCCGCCATCGCCAGCGGTGCATGATGCGCCCACCCGTAATGTACGTCCCGCGTGGCCACCAGGCTGGTGAGCTCCCGCTGCAACAGTGTCAGGTGGGTTCCGTATTGCGTATAGGTGTTCAACGCCGCGAAGGCGGCCAGACCCGGCGGTGCCAAAGCCAGCGTGTACATCAGGTTCGATACATACCCATGGCTGTCGGCGATTGTCTGGAGCGTCGCGTCAAGCTCCGCTTCGGCCCGCGCGGACAGGGTACGCAGGTCGTTGATAACGCAATGCTCCTGATTCCATCACAATCAAAGCACGCCAGCCCCGACCGGTCCAGATAGTTCAGTTCATCTGCCCGGGCAGCCACAGCGCCAGTTGCGGAAACACCGTCAGCAGGAACAAGAGCACGAACATGATGATGTGAAACGGGATCGTCCCCATCACCACGTCGCCCAGTTCGCCGTCCCAGATGCTTTGGATGACAAACAGGTTGATCCCGATCGGCGGCGAGATTTGCCCGAGCTCCACATACATCACCAGGATGACGCCGAACCAGATCGGGTCGATGCCATAGCTGCCCAGGATGGGATACAGCAGCGGCACCGTGATCACGATCATGCCGATGCTTTCCACCAGGCAACCCAACACGGTGTAAAGCACGAACAAGGCGCCGAAGAACTCGAAATGCGACAGATGCAGGCCGATCAGCCAGGACGTCACGCTCTCACCCACGCCGGCGACGCCGATCGCGAAGGCATACACGTAGGCGGCGTAAATGATGAACAGCAGGTTGCCGCAAATCTGCACCGTGCGGTGCAGCGCCGACATGAAGTGCTCGCGGGTCAGTTCGCCCCAGATCAGGCACAGGATCAGCGCGAACAGGCAGCCGCCGGAGGCCGCTTCGGTCGGCGTCGCCCAGCCGGCATAGATGCTGCCCATGATGGCGCCGATCAGCAGCGCGAACGGCACCACGTCGGCGAGGGCGGACAGCCAGGTTTGGTCGCGGCCGGCGGTGGTTTCCTTCGGAACCGCGCCGCCCCAGAACGACCGGACGGCGATGTAGGCCATGAACATCAGCGTCAGCATGATCCCCGGGATCACCCCGGCCATGAACAGTTTGGCCACCGAGGTTTCGGTGAACGATCCGTAGATGATCATCGCGATGGACGGCGGCAGCAAAATCCCCAGCGTCCCGCCCGCCGCCAGCGACCCCGCCGACAAACGGCGATCGTAGTTACGCTGGATCAGTTGCGGCAGCGCCACGCCGCCGATCGACGCCGCCGTGGCGACGGACGATCCGCTGATCGAGGCGAACAGCGCGCAGCCCACGATATTGGTCTGCAACAACCCGCCCGGCAGCCGGGAGACGACTTTCGCCAGCCCTCGATAAATGCGGAACGACAGCCCGCTGCGCTGCATCAGTTCCGCCATCAAGATAAACAGCGGGATGGCCGTCAGGGTGAAGCTGTTCATGCTGCCCCAGGTGACCAGCCCGATCCCCTTCAGCGCGGTCACGCCGTTCTGCATCAGCAGATAGATCACACCGGGGACGGCGATGGCGAACGGTACCGCCATCCCGGCCGCCAGCAGGAGCAAAAAGATCCCGAAGGACCCCATCAGTTGCAGTGCCAGTTGCATCGTCTCAGACCCCGCCCGACCGGAAGCGGCGCCAGTTGCCGAACGCCGATCGCAGCAGCGACACCGTCGCGGCCAGCATGCCGATCGGCATCAATGCCTGTGGAATCCAGAGTGGAGTACCGAGCAGGGTGGGGGCCGCATCCTCGGTCCGGAACGAGGTCGCGACAAACCGGGTCAGTTGCCACAGCAGGACAAAACAGAACAGCAACGACAGCACATCGAACAGAAAATGCGACAACGCCTGCATGCGCGGGGACAGCCGAGCCTGGATGAACTGGACGTGGTGGTATGACCGATAGACCTGACACACCGGCAACGACAGAAACGTAATCCCGACGATGATATAGCCGCCGACTTCCTCTGACATTTCAAACGAGAAGCCGAACAGGTTACGGGTGACGACTTCCAGGATGACGATCGCACCCATCGTGAGGATGCCGATCTCGCACAGCCACATGCAGGATTTTTCCAGCAGTGTAGGGGCAGGGTGAAACCGTTCTTCCCCGGCCTCCGCCGCGAATGCCGCTTCGCTCATCGTCCGACGGCTGCCCTGATTTTCGCCAGAGCGGCGGCCGCATCGGCCCCATGTGTCTTCGCCCATTCATCCCAGTACGGACGCATTTTGTCCGTCGCCTCGGCGATTTCGGCGGGGGTTGCGGTGGTCAGGATCATGCCCTCGCGGCCGAACTGGGCGGTGACTTCGTCTTCCTGCCGGTTCATTTCCTTGGTGGCCCAATCGGACCATGTCGCGCCGGCGTCGCGCACGATCTGCTGGGTCGCGGGGGGCAGCGCGGCCATCGCTTCCTTGTTCACGATAAACGTGGAGTTCACGTACGACGTCGGGAAGGCAAACCGGTATTTCAGCAGATCGTGCCACGCCAGCCCGCCGCCGGAACTGGCCGTCAGGCCGCCATCGACCACGCCGCGATCCAAGGCCGCCGCCACGTCGGGGGAGCCCATGGTCAACGCGACGCCACCATAGCGGCGGATGAATTCGCCCTGCTCGACGCTGGTGACACGCAGTTTCAGGCCCTTGATGTCGGCCAGGCTGGTGATCTTCTTGCGACCCCAGATCACCTGGAACGGATACGAATACTGTCCCAGGACATCCATGCCGCGCTTGCCATACGCCGCGTTCAGATAGGGCAGCACGATGGCCATCGCCTTGTCCAGGTCAGCCGGCGTTTGCAGCAGCATGGGCAGG
>Ga0316225_1003533_pt1 | contig 11869 bp, 9 predicted proteins | sample TBH18015metaG_FD_206010 | JGI IMG/M metagenome (GOLD analysis project Ga0316225, IMG submission 206010) | Freshwater microbial communities from Trout Bog Lake, Wisconsin, USA - TBH18015 | ecosystem: Environmental > Aquatic > Freshwater > Lake > Hypolimnion/Profundal zone | place: USA: Wisconsin... | reverse complement strand
GGGTCATTATTTCATCGACGATCGTGCGGGTTCTTTTCGGCTATTCCTTCTCGACCTGGCGCTTCCACCAGCGCGGCATCGCCATCCGCAGCCCGCATGACATTGGATGGCTGACAGACCTCACCGTGCGCCGGCTGATGCGCCAGGACGCCAAGACGGTTCCGGAAAACATGACATTGGCTGCGGTCCGGGAGGCTTATCCGCTGGGCGACGCCAAGAAGGTCTTCGTGGTCTCGGCGTCGGGCGCTTATAAAGGCACGCTGGATTTGACCGCGATCCATGACGGCAAGCATGACAAGGAGCTGGATCTCACCGCTGGCAAGCTGGCCAAATCGCCCCACCTGGTTCTGCGGCCGCTCCAGAATGTGAAAACGGCGCTGAATCTGTTTGAGGTCCATCAGACCGAGATGCTGCCGGTCGTGGAGACCGGCGAACATGGCCAGATTATCGGCTATATGACGGAGCAATATGCGCTGCGCCGTTATAACCAGGAACTGGAGAGACGGCGCAGCGCGGATCTGGGTGAAAAAGATCTGTTCTCGATTGTGGAGCCTCCCATAAAAGGGCCGTAGTCTGCCGGCAATGAGAAGCGGCGGCCACAGATGAACCTGGATGCTACGTGCTCTGTTCGATCAGCGGGATCAAACGCCTTGACAACAACAGTCTACCACGGGGCGAAGGCCGTGGCGGGGTTCGTATCCGCGAAACCGGTTTGCGAATGCTAGGGAAGGGGCCATGACCCTGCGCCGCGCATCCCTCATAGCTACAGGCGTTCTGCTGGTGCTGCTTCTGGCCCTGGCCGGGCTGTGGCTGGCGCGGACGCGTCTGGCCGTGGAATTTGCGAAGGCATATTTCCGCGACCATGGCGTGGCGGCGTCGGTGGAGATCGGCACGCTGGGGCTTTCCGGTGCGTCCGGCCGCTTCGCCCTGGGGTCGTCCGGGGCGCCGGAGCTGGCGGCGGACGGTATCGAACTGTTCTTCGATCCCCTGCGCTGGAAGCCATACCTGGTGGAAGTGCGGCTGACCAACCCCGTGGTGCGGGCGCGGGTCGGCGAGGACGGCAGGGTGACGCTGCCGGCGTTGCAGGTGTGGCTGGATACGCTGGGGCAGAGCAAAGAGAAATCGCCTTATGTCAGCGATGATTTGGCGGTGTCGTTCACGGGTTTGCGCGCCTTGCTGACGACACCGGGCGGGGCGGTGGAAGTGGATGGCGATGCCAAGCTGGTCAGGATGCGGCCAGTGTCTGCGGCGCTGACCATGAAGCCCGTTTTGCTGCATTACAAGGACCTGACGGTGCGGGTGCAGGGCGGTGCGCTGACGCTGGCGGCGGTGAAGGACGGTTATCGCCTGTCTGCAAGTTTCGCGGGCGACGTCGCGCGGGGCGAGATGGCCGCCACGAAGCTGCAGCTGGCGGCCAACGTGCCGATGCTGCGGCTGGACGGTGATGTCGCGGCGGATGCGGTGCAGGTAAAGGCCACGGCGCAATCGGTTCGCGGCGCGGGTGTGTCAGCGGACGCGGTTCTGCTGACGCTGGATGCGAAAGGTCTGCGCCTGAAGGACGGCGTCCTGTCGTTGGCGGAGGGGGTTGTGGCGGCGCAGGTTGCGGCGCTGAACGGCGCGGCGGGCGCGAAGACCGCGACGGGGAATATCCATCTGCGCGGTGTGACGGCTTCGGCGCAGGATGTGGAAGGCGATGGCGAGGTGGCGCTGGCGGTGACGGGTGTGCTGCCGGAGCCGTTGCACAAGACCATCCGCGCGCTACCGGTATTGGCGATGGATGCGCCGCTGAGGGCGGCGGTGACGAACAATCTGGGCCCCTTTGCCGTGAATGCGAAGGCGCAGGTGGCGCGGCATGGCGGTGTCACCGCCTTGACGCTCACCGCGCCCTTGACGGTGCGGGCCGCGAAAGGGGCGCTGCTGCGGGTCTCTTCGCTGGTGGCGAAACAGAATGGCGCCGGCGCGACGGGCAGCCTGCAGGCGGTGCTGTCGGGCGGTGGCTTGCCGCCGCTGACGCTGACGGCCAGCAGTTTCACGGTGAACGATCAGGGGCTGCGTGCAGCCATCGGCCTGCGGAGCAAGCTGGATTTCGCCATCCTGAAAGGCATCGACGCGGTGCTGGACGGCACGCTGACGGCGCGCAAAGGGGCCGTCAGCTTCGCCCTGTCGCGCTGCGAACCTTTGGCACTGGCGGCTTTGGGGCCGCTGGCGACGAAGGTCAGCGGCCAGGTCTGTCCCGCAACCGCGCCATTGTTTGCGCTGGATGGCGCGGGTTGGCGCGCCGCGGCGGACGCAAAGAACATCGCCGCCTTCCTGCCGCTGGTGAATGCGCAGCTCAGCGAGGCGGTGGCGCTGCTGGCCTTTGACGGCAAGGCCGGCCCGCGCGGCGGCCTCACCGTCACGGCGGCGAAGATCGCCGACGCCGCCACGCCGCTGCGCTTCAAGCCCGTGACGGGCAGCGGTACGCTCGATCTCGCCGCGGACGTCTGGCATGGCCGCTTCGCCGTCACCGATGAAAAGAAGCGCCCGCTGGCCAACGTCATCCTGGCGCACACCATGGCCAGCGGCGTCGGCAGCGCCCATGTCGAGGCGCCGCTGGTCTTCGCGCAGACCGGGCTGCAGCCGGAAGACCTGTCGCCGCTGCTGGCGATGTTGAAAAAGACCGATGGCGGGGCCGACTTCAAGGGCGACTTCGCGTGGACCGCATCTGGCTTGGGCGCCAACACAGGCACGCTGAAGACCACGGGTTTCGATTTTCTTACCCCGATGGGCCGGGCGCATGCGCTGGACACCACCCTGGCGCTGACCTCGCTGCTGCCACCCGCCACAGCCGGTGGGCAGGGACTGAAGATCGACCGCATCGACTGGACACTGCCGTTCAGTACCGTCGATCTGCGTTTCGGCTTCACGACCCAGACGATGACAATCGAGCGGCTGGAGACCGACATCGCCGAGGGCCATGTCGCGCTGGCGCCGTTCGCCGTCACCCTGGCCGCGCCGCAGGTGGCCAGCACCGCCACCATCACCGGCCTGTCGCTGGCGCCGCTGATCGCCGCCTCCAACCTGTCGGGCAAGGCGTCGCTGCTGGGCAAGGTTTCGGGCACCATTCCCTTCACCGCCGGGCCGGAGGGCTTTCGCATCAAGGACGGCCATCTGACGGCAGACGGGCCAGGACGGCTTTCGCTCAGTCGCAGCCTGTGGGGCGACAGCGCCGCCGCCGCCAACGCGGTGCAGGATTTCGCCTATCAGGCGCTGGAAAGCCTGGCCTTTGAGTCGCTGAGCGCCGACATCAACAGTGTCGACAAGGGGCGGCTGCAGATCGTCTTCCACATCACGGGCCGCAGCGATCCACCCAAGCCGCAGGTCGCCGAGGTGCCCGTGACCGATATTCTCAATGGCAGGGCCCTGCAGAAGCCCATCCCTTTACCCAGCGGCACGCCCATCGAACTGACGCTGGACACCTCCCTTAATTTTGACGAACTCTTGCGATCCTATGCCGAGGCATGGTCAAAAGCCTTGAACAGCGGCGGAGACTCTCATTGACGAACGGGCCCCTGATGATGGCGAAGCGAGCTTTTCTTGTTGCGCTGCTGGCGCTCACCGCCGCCGCCTGCACACCGACGATCCGGGTCGAGGTGGCGCCGATCAACATCTATGCCAAGCTTGACGCCGATGTGCGGGTGCGGCTGGACAAGGAAGTCCAGACCGCGATCAGCCAGAACCCCGACCTCTTCTGATCTGAAGGACACCGAAAATGACCATCAGGAACCGTATCGCCATCATCGCCGCCGCGCTCGCGCTGCTGGCGACTCCCGTGCTGGCCGACGCCGCCAGCGACAAGGCCACCATCGACGCCGCCAAGGCGGCGGGCGTGGTGGGCGAGCAGGCCGACGGCTATCTCGGCGTGGTCAGCAGCGCCGATCCGGCGGTGGCGGCGGCGCTGGCCAGCATCAACAATGGCCGCGCCAACGTCTATGCCGAAACCGCCTCCAAGAGCGGCGTCACCCGCGACGCGGCGGGGCAGGCGACGGGAACGCAGCTGATCGCGCGCGTGCCTCCCGGCCAGTATTACAAGCCGCTGGGCGGCGCCTGGACGAAAAAGTGAGACGCGATCACGCATAGCGCGGGCAAATCGGCCCGCTGGACCGATTGAGCGGCGAACGCCGCGAGCCAAAGCGAGCGGCTCAGACCGTCTTCCAGTAGACGGCGTAGCGTTCCTGGCTCTGGTGGAAGGGCTTGAAGGTGATCGGCTGCGCCACTCCGCTGGTGCGCCAGGTCATGGCGCCATCGGGCTTCAACCAGTCTTCCGGCTTCCTGCCCGCCACCGCCAGTACCGGCACGGCGATCGGAGCCCGCGCCACGGCGGGGCCGTGGGGCTTCTCGGCGTTCGGTACGGGCGCGGGCAGGGTGCCCAGTGGAAACTGCCCGGCCAGCACCAGCGGCCCATACAGCACCGCCTGCAGCGACGGATCGTCGGCGAAGCCTTCGGTCCGCAGGGTCATCGGCATCTCCAGCACGAGGGTGTCGCCCTTCTTCCACTTGCGCGAAATGCGCAGATAGCTGCCGGGCGTGGGCGATGCGTCCAGCGGCTTGCCGTTGAGCAGCAGGCGGGCGCCGTCATTGGTCCAGGACGGGATGCGCAAATTGATCGCCAGCGCCGCCGTGGGCGCCTGTTCGACCGTGAGATGCGTGCGCGGCTCGTCGGGGAAACGGGTGCGCTGGGCCAGCTTCAGGCCGCGTTCCTGCCAGTTCAGTGTGGAATCCAGGAACAGGTTCACCCAGAGATTCCTGCCATCGTTGAAATAGATGGTATCGGTGAGCTTGTTGTATTCCTCGCTGGCGCTGCCGTTGCAGCACCAGAAGGTATCGGTCTCGCCGCCCCAGGTGCGCCAGGCGCCGGGCGTCAGCGACAGGAAATACTGGTTCATGCCGTCGGCCCGGATGGTGCCGAGGCGGTGGTTGAAAAGGTTGCGCTCGTAATAGTCGATATAGCGCGCATCCGGCTCCCAGCCGAACAGGTGCCGCGTCAGCTTCATCATGTTGTAGGAACAGCAGCATTCCTGGTGGCTGTCGGCGGCGGCATATTCCTCCGACAGGCGCGTCGGGTTGGACAACCAGTTCTCGCGGTTGGACGCGCCGCCGGTGACATAGGTGCGGTGCTGGGCAATGGTGTGCCAGAAGAAATGCGCCACATCGTGGAAGCGATTGTCGCCGGTGATCTCATAGCGGCGGGCCGCCCCGATCACCTGCGGGATGTGCGTGTTCATGTGCAGCCCCGCCAGCTCGTCGCGGGCGCTGGCGAGGGGGTTCAGCACCACCTTCTTGGTGAAGCGGTCGCTGACCCGGCCCCAGCGTTCGTCGCCGGTCAGCACCGCAAGGTTGTAGAGCACTTCCTGCATGCCGCCGAATTCGACATTGAGGATGCGCTGCATGTGCTCTTCGTCCCACTGCGCCGTCCAGCTGTCGACCCAGCCGCACAGGCCTTTCAGCACATCGAGCGCCTGTGCATTGTCCGCCAGCGTGTGCATGTCGGTGAGGCCCGCCAGCATCTTGTGCATGGTGTAGAAGGGCGCCCAGACATAGACCTTGCCGTCCTGCAGCCGGTCGTAGAACTCGGTGGGATAGGCGGAGAGATAGCCGCCCTGGTTCAGCTTGGCCTGGCATTGCGCCAGCGCCGCCACGATGGCGTCGCCGCGCCGCTTCAGTTCGGTGTCGCCGTCGCTTGCGTAACCGAGCGCGCAGGCCGACAGGTAGTGGCCCAAATAATGGCCGCGCAGTTCGCCGTTCGGGTCTTCCCAGCCGCCCAGGGGCGTCGCGTTGGAGGCGATGCCGGCATTGATGCGGAAGCTGTGCAGCAGACTGTCCGGCGACAGGCGCTTGAGATAGGCGGCGTTGGCGATGTGCGCATCGCGGAACGGCCCGTCACCCAGCCGCACGTCACGGAGCGGGAAGGGCTTCAATTTCGGCGTGACATCCTGGCGATGGAATTCGATCGGCCGGGCGAAGGGATCGCCCGCCAGCTTCGCCGTCAGCTGCTTGATGCTGTTGACGCCAGCGGTGGGCGGGGCCGCCAGTGACGGACCGGCGGCCTGGGCCAGAGCTTCGGCCGCCGCCAGCGCCATCGGCGCCGCGGCGGCGGCAAGGGCGAAATGCCTGCGGTTGAGCCTGGATTCCATGGCGCGCTCCCGGTTTTTATATTGTCTGAGTTATTCTAGGAAGCCGGCCGGCCCGAGGCAAGGCATCACCATTCCGCGAAGGAACCGTCCTCGTGGCGCCACAGCGGCGGGCGCCAGCGATGGCCGATCGCGGCGCCTCGCGCCACCGCATCCTCGTTGATGGTGATGCCAAGGCCGGGGCCTTGCGGAATGGCGCAATGGCCATCGGCATAGGCGAAGACGCCCGGATCGGCGAGATACTCCAGCATGTCGTTTTTCGCGTTGTAATGGATGCCCAGGCTCTGTTCCTGGATCACGGCGTTGGCGCAGACCGCATCCAGTTGCAGGCAGGCCGCCAGCGCGATGGGGCCCAGCGGGCAATGCAGCGCCACCGCCACATCGTAAGCCTCGGCCATGGCCGCGATCTTCTTCGTTTCGGTGATGCCGCCGGCATGGGAGGGATCGGGCTGGATGATGTCCACAAGGCCATCGCGCAACACCGTCTTGAAATCCCAGCGCGAGAACAGCCGCTCGCCCAGCGCAATCGGCGTGGCGGTGTGGTTGGCGATCTGGCGCAACGCCTCGGTGTGTTCGCTCAGGACCGGCTCCTCGATGAACATCAGGCGGAAGGGGTCGAGTTCTTTCGCCAGCACCTTGGCCATGGGGCGGTGCAGGCGGCCGTGAAAATCCACCGCGATGCCGAAGCCCGCGCCCATCGCCTCGCGCAGGGCGGCGACGCGTTCCAATACGGCGTCGATCTTGGCATGGCTGTCGATATACGCCATCTCTTCCGTCGCCAGCATCTTGACGGCGGTGAAGCCTTGCGCCACCGCGGCCTTGGCGCCCGTCACGATGTCGGCGGGCCGGTCGCCGCCGATCCAGCTATAGACCCGCATTTTCCGGCGCACGGGGCCGCCCAGCAGCGCATGCACCGGCTGGTTCAGCGCCTTGCCCTTGATGTCCCACAGCGCCTGGTCGATGCCTGCCAGTGCGCTCATGTGGATGGCGCCGCCGCGATAGAAGCCGCCGCGATACAGCACGTTCCAATGGTCTTCAATCGCGCCGGGGTCCTTGCCGATCAGCGTATCGGCCATCTCGGCCACCAGCGCCGCCACGGTCTGGGCGCGGCCTTCGACGATGGGCTCGCCCCAGCCGCTGATGCCCGCATCGGTCTCGATCTTGAGAAAGAGCCAGCGCGGCGGCACCAGGTATGTTTTGAGAGCGGTGACTTTCATGGCCTCGCCCTCGTTGCGCCTACAGCGTCTTCAACGCGATGTTGTCGGGGGCTGCCTGCGCCAGCGGGTTCTGCAGCGGCAGCAGGAAGGCGTCGGCCTCCAGCTCGAAGACATCGCCGGTTTGCGTTTTCACGCCCTCGCTGAAGGACAGGGTGGCGGTGCCAAAGAAATGCACGTGCACATCGCCGGGGCGGCGGAACAGGGCATACTTGAAATGATGCTGCTCCAAATTGGCGAAACTGTGGGACATGTTGTCCTCGCCGGAAAGAAATTCCTTGTCGAACACCAGTGCGTTGCCGCGGCGGATGCGCGAGCGGCCCTTCACCGAAGCGGGCAGGTCGCCCACCCGCAATTCCGGCCCGAAGGCGCAGGCGCGCAGCTTGGAATGGGCCAGCCACAGATAATTGAAGCGCTCGGTGACATGGTCTGAGAATTCGTTGCCCATGGCGAAACCCAGGCGGAAGGGGGTGCCATCCGGCCCGATGACATACAGGCCGACCATCTCCGGCTCCTCGCCTCCATCCTGCGCGAACGAAGGCGAGGTCAGCGGCGCACCTGGCGCGGCGATGATCGAGCCGTCACCCTTGTAGAACCATTCCGGCTGGCTGCCGTCTTCGCCCTGTTTCGGCTTGCCGGTTTCCAGGCCCAGCTTGAACATCTTCATCGAGTCGGTGAGGTTGGCCTCGGCTTCGAGATTGCGGTGCATCTTGTCGCGGCCTTCCGCCGAACCGAGATGGGTAAGGCCGGTGCCGCTGACCACCAGATGGGCGGGGTCGTGCGGATGATCCAGCGGCGCCAGAACCCGGCCCTCGGCCAGCGCGGCCTGCAGGTCGACGCTGTCGCCCAGGCCTGCTTTGTCCACTTCCGCCTGCAGGCCGGTGCCCGCCTGTATGGCGCGCTGCGCCAACTCGTAGGTGGTGGCGACACCCATCACCAGCCTGGCGCGGCGATCCTCGCCCAGTACCGCCAGGGCGCGGCTCTTGTCTTTCGCAATCAATTGCACCAGGCGCAAGGTCATGTTCGGCTCCGTCGAGGCAAGCGATGTAGCGCGCTCGAACCGCCCTGTCACGGCTTGCGCGCCGGACGGGCGGACCGATAAAGTCCCTGCAACAGCAAAAACATGCCTTTGAGGAAACGACGATGCCGAAAACCGCGCGCTTTCTTGTGACCGCTATCATGGGGTGCGCCCTGGCCGGTCCGGTGCTGGCCGCGGACCTTTCGGCCGAATGGCCTACCAATGGCCATGACAAGGGCAATATGCGGTTTTCGCCCCTGACCCAGATCACCCCCGCCAATGTCGGACAGCTGCAGCAGGCCTGGGTCTTCCATATGCGCCCGGCCTATCTCGACAATCCCGCCGCCAACCCGGTCCAGGCGGGGCGGGGCGGACGTGGCCGTGGCGGCCCGGTGGCGCCCGGTGGACGCGGCTATTTCCTCTCGTCCGAGATGACGCCGCTGGTCGTGCATGGCCTGATGATCCTGGCCACGCCCTATCGCCGCGTCACTGCCGTGGACGCGGTCACCGGCCAGCAGGTCTGGGCCTATGACACGCCGAACGGCGACGGCGTCGCCACCCGCGGCGTCGAATATTGGGAGCAGGGCAACCGCATCATCGTCGCCACCCAGGGGGGCAAGCTGATCGCACTGGATGCGAAGACCGGCGAGCCGGTGAAGAGCTTCGGCACCAATGGCGTGCTGGATACCAAGACCGAGGATGTGATGAACGGGCTGCCGGCCTCGGCCTATGGTTACTCCTCGCCGCCGCTGGTGGTGAACAATGTCATCGTCACCGGCAGCCGCGTGCAGGAATTGCCGGAGCTGGGCGCGGCCGGCGATGTCCGCGGCTGGGACGCCAAGACCGGCAAGCTGCTCTGGACCTTCCATTCGGTGCCGCGCCCGGGCGAAGTCGGGCATGACACCTGGGGCGGCGATAGCTGGAAGCAGCGCTCGGGCGTCAATGTCTGGACCATCCTGGCCGCCGATGCCAAGCGCGACATCGTCTATGCGCCGTTCGGTGCTCCCACCAACGACCGCTGGGGCGGCGACCGGCCCGGCAACAATCTCTTCAGCGACTCGGTCGTCGCCATTCAGGCCAGCACGGGCAAGTATCTTTGGCACTTCCAGGCGACGCATCACGATATCTGGGACGTGGACATGCCGGTCGCCTCGCTGGTCGAGGTCAAGAAGGGCGGCAAGGTGATCCCCGGCATCGCTGTGATGAGCAAGACGTCGATTCTTTTCCTGCTCGACCGCGTCACCGGCAAGCCGATCTATGACGTCAAGGAAGTGCCGGTGCCGACCGATACCGACATTCCCGGCGAAAAGCCGTCGCCCACCCAGCCCATGTCGGTGACGCCGCCCATCGCCAAGCTGGGCTGGGACGCCGGCGATGTTTCGAACGCGACGCCGGAGCATCACGCCTATTGCGAAAAATTCATCGCGGACAACAAGGGTGTCGCGTCCAAGCCGTTCACCCCGTTGCGGGTGGATTCCGCTCCGGTGAGCTTTCCCGGCAGCCTGGGGGGCGCCGATTGGGGCGGCGGCTCCTTTGATCCGAAGAACGGCATCTTCGTCATCAACACCAACAACCTGGCGCATTTCAGCCAGCAGGTGAAACGGCCGGACGGCAGCTATGGCATGTTGCACAGCTATCAGTATTTCTGGAATCCGCAGACCCGCATGCCGTGCCAGAACGCGCCATGGGGCCAATTGACCGGCGTTGACGTCAATACCGGGCAGATCAAGTGGCAGGTGCCGCTGGGCATCAGCGAAGATCTTCCCGCCGGGCAGCAGAACACGGGTCGTATCAATCTGGGCAACCCCATGCTGACGGCTGGCGGTCTCACTTTCATCGGCGCCACCGACGATCTGCGTTTCCGCGCCTTCGACACCAAGACCGGCAAGGAAGTGTGGACGATGAAAATTCCCGGCAGCGCCTCCACCGGCCCGGTGACCTACCGTGGACGCGACGGCCGCCAGTATGTCGCTGTGGTCGCCACCGGCGGCAACAATGCCGGTGCGCCTGTCCTCTCCGACCAGGTGATCGCTTACGCATTGCCGAAATAGGTCGCCGTCCGATCGGACAAACAAAAACGCCCGCTGCGAAAGCAGCGGGCGTTTTTTCTGGGCTGTTGAAACGTTACTGGGCCGGGACGGGCGCCGCCGGGATCGGCGTCGCGCCGGGCGCGACGGGCGGGTACGGAGACGCCGGGGTAGCGGCGGCGGGAGCCGCCGGCATGGCGGCGGCCGGAGCGGCGGCAGCCGGGGCTTGGCCTTCGGGGCCGAAGTTGGTGGCGAGATAGCCCACCACCTTGTCGAAATCGGCATCGGCGACCGGAGCGCCGTTGTTGATCATGGAGGTCACAGTGGTGGCCCACATGTCGGCGGACCGATGTTCGCCCACGATCTGGCCCAGGCCGTGGCAGCCGCTGCAGGCGGCGACGGTTTCGGCCTTGCCGGGACCATCGGGCATGGTGTCCTGCGCGATGGCGGGGCGCGCCAGAACCAGACCTGCAACCAGCCCCAGGCCGAGGGTGGTCGCCAGAACGCCTTTAACCAGATCGCTGCGCATGAACTTCTTGCTCCTGTTCGTAGGGCCGGGAATGTGTCATCGGCTTCCGGCCTTGTCACCTGATTTTGCCGGCTATTGTGCCTTTTCTAAGACGCTATTTTGCCGCTGGCTGGGCTTGCTGGGTTCCGAAATTGTCGGCCAGATAACCCGCAATGGCTTCGCGGTCTTCCGGGGGCACGCTGGCGCCGTTGAGCATCATGTCGCCGATGATGCTGTACCAGGCGTCATAGGGCAGGTGCTTGTCCAGAATCGCCACCAGGCCGTGGCAATCGCCGCAGGCGGCGATCACCGCCGCGCGGCCGGGGCCCGGCGGCAGCCGATTCTCCTGCGCCCGCGCCGGGGCCAGCAGGGCGATCCCTCCCGCAAGGGCAAGATTGCCGAGAACAAGCCAGGAGGGGAGGGCGCGGCGCATCAGGACCTCTTCTATAACACTCCGGCCCCATCGCATTGCAATTCTGTTATGCGTTTTCCTGGCGCTGTGGCGCGCGGCGGCATCCCCGCTTAGGTTGCCGTCCATGCTCACCATGCCCCTGGTCATCCTCTTCTTCGCCGCCATTTGGGCCGGCTGCCAGAATGCGCTGGCGGGCGGCGGTTCCTTCATCACCCTGCCGATGCTGATGTTCACCGGCATGAACGCGCTGTCGGCCAACATCACATCGTCGGTGGCGCTGTTTCCCAGCCAGGCCCTGACCGGTGTTCATGGCTGGAAGAATTCCAGCGGCGTGGCCGGACTGTCGCGCGGCTGGCTGGTGGGGATCAGTCTGGTGGGGGGCGCGCTGGGCGCGGCCCTGCTGCTGCTGACGCCGTCCTCGATCTTCGCCCACATGGTGCCCTGGCTGGTCCTGTTCGCCACCATCATGTTCGCCTGGGGCAGCTTCGGGCCCAAGCGCGCCGATGGCGGCGCCCGGCTC
>Ga0316225_1003522_pt1 | contig 11888 bp, 8 predicted proteins | sample TBH18015metaG_FD_206010 | JGI IMG/M metagenome (GOLD analysis project Ga0316225, IMG submission 206010) | Freshwater microbial communities from Trout Bog Lake, Wisconsin, USA - TBH18015 | ecosystem: Environmental > Aquatic > Freshwater > Lake > Hypolimnion/Profundal zone | place: USA: Wisconsin... | reverse complement strand
TGGTTCTTGCGGCGGGCGCCTCGGTTTTCTCACGGAGGCACGGAGATCACGGAGGAAGAAACTGTTGGAATTCTTCTTCTCCGTGTCTTTGTGTCTCTGTGAGAGAAATTCTTTGGTTCTTGCGGCGGGCGCCTCGGTTTTCTCACGGAGGCACGGAGAGCACGGAGGAAGAAACTGTTGGAATTTTCTTTTTCTCCGTGTCTTTGTGCCTCTGTGAGAGAAATTCTTTGGTTCTTGCGGCGGGCGCCTCGGTTTTCTCACGGAGGCACGGAGATCACGGCGGAGGAAGCTGGAGGTATTCGAGGGTTTGAATTACCTTCATCGGCAGGAACAAACGCTCCGAGTTCTGGCGAAATGCCAGAAAGCCATGCTTGAGATAGAACTTCCGGGCCGCCTCGTTTTTCACATCCACCACCGCCGCGGAGGCGACCTGTCCGGCGTGCAGGAGCACCCGCCTCAATGCATCCACCAAGAGATGGCCGCCGATGCCGGGAAACCGCAAATCCCGTGCGAGGCGTCCGACCAGCGTCGCGGGGGTGAGCGGATACCTCGGGAGTTTCTTTTGGATTTCCTCCGGCATATCGGAGGTTTCCACAGCGAACGAGGACAGCGTGTAATAGCCGACGATTACTGCCGGGGCAGAGCGATCTACCAAGACGTGAACGGCGGCAACCTTTCGGCGAACGTCCTGACTGGCCTGCGTCTGGAGATAGGAATCGAGTTCCGGCACCCCGCACTGGAACGATGCCCGGTCGTGGTGCGTTGCGAGTGGCTCCGAGAAGAGGTCGTTCACTTCATGGTGACTCTCTTGGAGTGAGCGGCGAAAGCGCGCCTCAAAGCCGCGTTCGGTTCCGGCGGCTCAATCAACGCTTTCGCAAAAATCATGCTATCCTCAGCGTTGAGCCTCATCACCTCATGCTCGCGCACGGTTTCGCGGGCTGATTTATCGAGAACCGCAATGACGAAATCCGTAATGGAACGCCCCTGCAGATCGGCGGCGCGTTGGATCATCCGCTTCAGGAAGACCGGGACGCGAGCCTCCAGGCGTTCGGTTTTGGCTGTGGCTGGCATGAAGCAAGGTTACGGCAAATTGCCGGAAAGTCAAGCATCCCAAAGCGGCGATTGGCTTTCGCGGCGGCGGACTATCGGTTTTCTCACGGAGGCACGGAGATCACGGAGGAAGAACTGAAGGAATTAAGACCTACGAAAAGGGCGTAACTCACAAGCTTGGCGCTGCGGACCGGGCCAGGAGCGGGACGCGTGCCCTACCCGGAGCGGAGATAGACATCAAAGAAAACGCTTTATTTTTCCAGCATGTTGAGGGAGAGTCAACTTGCTGGAGAAATTCATGCGTTCCTATCTTCTTCCCTCCGACATCCCATACGACTACCAGTTACTGCTGGATCGGCTGAAGGGACGGTATCGGTTCCCGCGAAACAAGATCCAGAGCCTGTGCCGGAGCGGTGAGATCATTCCAGTGAAGAAAGGGCTCTACATTTCGGGTTCTCCGCCCGGCGAAGCCCTGAGGGTCGATCCCCTCGTTCTTTCCGGTCTCATCTACGGACCGTCCTATGTAAGCAGGGAAACCGCGCTGGCGCACCACGGTTTGATTCCGGAGCGGGTCGATGAGATCACCTGTGTCACCTCCAAGCGTTCGAAACTTTTCCGCACTCCGGTGGGACGGTTCAGCTACACGCCGGTTCCGGAGGAGGTCTTTCCCCTGGGGGTAACGCTAGAAAAAGCGCGTGGCGGCACATGGCTTCTCGCCGAACCCGAGAAGGCCCTGTGCGACCGGATCGCGCAGGTGACGGGACTGCGGGCGATGCGAGATGTTTCGACTTTGCTGCGGGACGACCTTCGCGTCGAGCCGGAAGCGGTATGCGGCTTTCGCCTGTCGCTGGTCCGGGAAATCGCGCGACGCTACCGGAAAATGAACGTAACCGTTTTCGCCAATTGGCTCGAAAAGCAGCACAGCCCGGCCGCGGCAACCTCATGAATCGCGCACTCCAGAGCCTCATTGAGCGATACCGACCGCAGACGGTTCGAGATTGGGAAAATGCGCTCAAGGAAATCGTTCAGGAGCTTGCGCTGCTGGGCTTGTGGCGCGCAAAATTCTACGAGCACGCGGCCTTTTACGGTGGCACCGCCCTGCGTATCTTCCACGGCCTGCCTCGTTTCTCGGAGGATCTGGACTTCTCGCTCATCGCGGGTACGGAGAAATTCGATACGGGTCCGTATCTGGAAGCTGTTCGCACTGAACTCGCTTCGTTCGGATTCAGCTTCGAAGTCGCCCCGAGATCAAAGCGGATCGAGACCGCCATCGAGTCGGCTTTCATCAAGGGTGAAACGAAGGTCAACCTCTTGAGCATCGGCGCGCCGGAAGAACTGCGCGAGCGACTTCCCCGGGGGCAGACGATAAGGGTCAAGATGGAGATCGATACTGACCCTCCCGCCGGTGGGGAATACGAAGTGCGCACGCTTCTCGCGCCCATTCCATTTCAGGTAAAGCTCTTCACTCTGCCCTGTCTATTTGCGGGCAAACTCCATGCCATTCTCTGCCGCAACTGGAAGGCTCGGGTGAAAGGGCGGGATTTCTATGACTTCATCTGGTATCTCGCCCGAAACGTGCCGTGCCACCTTCCTCACTTACAAAAGCGAATGGAGCAGACCGGGCACTGGCAGGGAACGGAACCTCTCGATTTGCCCAAAGTGAAGAAACTGCTGCGCGAGCGCTTCAGTGCCGTGGATTTTGAGCAGGCAAAGGAGGACGTGCGCCCGTTCATTCGAGATGCAGACGAACTTGCGCTCTGGGACGGCGTTTTTTTTGGCAGCATGGTGGATCGCCTCACTTCCGATCCGGTGGCCTGACGAACTTTTGCCCTGATGGCAACAAGCATAAAAGTAGGCGATAGCCGACTTTTTGAGATGTCGGCGATAACATACATCACGGCATCGACGGGGACGCGAAGGGGTTTCTCACGGAGGCACGGAGATCACGGAGGAGGAAACTGCAGGAATTTTTCTTTTCTCCGTGTCTTCGTGCCTCCGTGAGAGATTCTTTATGGTTTTTGCGGGGCGGGAGCGGGCACCTCCGCTTCGCGGACGAGGATGCGGGCGATGGCGGGGTCCTGCCAGGTGAGCATTCCGACGCCGGCCACACCGGATGGCACGACGACCGGCTTGGCAAGCAAATCGCGGGCGTGGGCGAGTTCCTGTCGCACCCGTGCCGCGTCGCCCCGGGCTCGGAATGCCAGAGCGATGACGGCGTGCAGGCAGGCGTCGCGGTCGTTCCTCATTCCTTGACCCGCGGCGATGGCCGTTTCCGACCTTCCCGTAGTGATCGCCGTTTCGGCCCATTTCACGGCTTGGTCGAAGTTTCCGCGGCGGCACTCGTAAAGCGCGAGCGCCAGTCCGTACCAGGTGTCGTAGCCGGGCTCCAGTTGCGAACGGTTTTTCGGAGCCATGGCCCGCCGCAGCGTCTCGGCGGCAGGCGCAAGTTTTTCCAGAAGGTCCGGCCTGGCGGGAGCGAGCAAAGAAATTTTGAGCACTTGATCCGCGGTGTTAATGGGGCTGCCGCCGCTGAAGCGCTCCACCAGTTCGCGGCGATGTTTTTCGTAAAGGACGGACTCGCCGGCCTCCAGCATCGCCGGGCCGCCCCGCAGGAGATCCCCGGTTCCCCAGATGTCATCCGGCGAAAACAGCCGGTTGGCCTGCATTAAGAGATCGAAGCATTCCGCAGCCTGCTTCCAGCGCGAATGCATGGCATTGCCTTCACCCAGCGACCGGAACACATCCGCAGCCTCACGCGAGGGCTCGATGCTCGAAACGGGAGTGATCTGGAGGATGGCATCGGCCTCCTTGATTTTGCCCTGGCTTAATAAAACGGCCGCGGTCGATACGTTGGCCATGCCTTCGGCCTGGTGACGAAGACGCTGCTGTTCGTGGCGGGCTGCCCGTTCGCGCAAATACATGAACGATGAGGCGCCAAGGCCGCCGATCAGCGAAACGGCCACCATGAGGCCGGAAACACAGGCAATCCGGTTGCGGCGGATGAATTTTCCAAGCAAATAAGAGCGCGACGGACGCCGGGCGGAGACGGGCCGGTCGTGGAGGAACCGCTCCACGTCCATGGCAAGCCCGTTGACGGTTTTGTACCGGCGGTTGCGATCCTTGTCCATCGCCACCGCGACGATCCAGTCGAGATCGGAGCGTACTTGGGCGATTAACCGCGCCAGCTCGGTTCCGCGTTGGGCGGCGATCCCGGCGAGGTCCGCCGGCGGCATGGCGGCCAGGCGCGCCGAGGGCGGAGCGGGGTCGCGCTCCAACAGCGTGCGGCGCATTTCCGACAGGCCGGACTTGACCAACTCCCCGGGGTCGAAGGGGGGCGCCCCCGTGATCAACTCGTAGAGCAGCGCACCAAGGCTATACACATCGCTTCGGGTGTCCACGTCGCTGCCGCACATATCCACCTGCTCGGGGCTCATGTACACCGGCGTGCCGACGAACTGATCGAAACCGGTGAGCATGGCGCGGTCGATCAGGCTGCTCTCGGTGGCTTTGGCGATGCCGAAATCGATCACCTTGAGCACGGCGCTATCTTCGTGCAAGGCGACGAGGACGTTGGAGGGCTTGATGTCGCGGTGCATGACGCCCTTCTGATGCGCGTGCTGGATCGCGTGGCAGAGAGCGACGAAGAGGGCGAGCCGCTCCCGCAGGCCAAGGCAGCGTTCGTCGCAGTAGGCGGTGATTCGTTCGCCGCGGACGAGTTCCATCACGAAATAGGGGCGGCCGGTTTCCGTGGCGCCGGCGTCGAAGACCCGTGCGATATTGGGGTGATCCATCAAGGCGAGCGCCCGGCGTTCGTTTTCAAAACGCTCGATCACAGCCTTGGTGTCCATCCCGGGGCGGATAATCTTGAGAGCCACCCGGCGTTGCAAGGCTCCCTCCTGTTCGGCCTCATACACCACGCCGCAGCCCCCCTCGCCGATGCGTTCGAGCAACCGGTAGCGGCCAATGCGCGCGCCCGAGCTTTCGGTATCCGTCGCTTTCGTAACGGGGAGATGTCTAGCCGCGGCATCGTTTTGCTTCAGAAGTTCTCCGGCAAGTTCCGTCCGCTGTTCCCTCGCATCGAGAAAGAACGCCGCGGATTCCCGGGCGGACTCGATGAGGGCTTCGATGCGCACAAGCCCTTCCGGGTCGCTCTGATAGGCTTTGACCAGAAACGACCGACGGATGGCCGAATCGGCGATCCCGCAGGCGGTCTCGAAGATCGCTTCCTCGATTTCCCTGGCTTCCGCCGATGGAGGCCGGAGGCTCATCTTGGAATATCGCGGTAAAAGCCCTGCTCGCGGATCATCTGATAAAGGCGGGCTTTTGCCATCGCCCAGCGGCGTTCGACCGTGCGCAAGCTGCTGCCGGTCATTTCGGCGATTTCCGCCGTGCCGAGGCCGCTGAAGAATTTGAGCAGGACAATGCGCGCCGCCTCCGGATCTTCGGCTTCGAGCCGATCGAGGCTTTCATCGATCAAGAGAATGTGCTCACTCGGACCGATCTCGGCGGCATCGAACATCCCCGCAACCTCCACGTGCGGACGGCGCTTCAAAGCGGCTTTGCGGCGCGAACATTCCACGAGGATGCGGCGCATCGCCTGCGCGGCGGCACCGAAGAAGTGGGCGCGGTTTTTCCAGGAGACGTTCCCGTCGTCCGATAATCGAATCCATGCTTCGTGGACTAGCGCGGTGGGCTGCAAAGTCTGGCCAGCGGATTCCCGCGACAACTGTGCGGCGGCCATGCGCCGCAGTTCCTGATAAACGACCGGAAGCAGTTCATCGGTGGGGAAAGCGCCATTGAGAGAGCCGTTTTCGGTTGCAGTTGGGGATTCTGCCATATCGGGGCGAATCTAGTGTCGTGGTCCACGATTGACTAGGAATTTTGTAGCGTGCCCGGCACTCTCGCGATTTCGCACAGTTCCGCGAAGAATTTTTCTCACGGAGGCACGGAGAACACGGAGGAGGAAAATGGACCGCCGGAATTCTTTTCTCCGTGTCTTTGTGTCTCCGTGAGAGACAAACTGTTTGGCGGGAATTGGCGGCGGCCTGCGCATATCTTTCAAAAACGGGTAAGTGTTTCGCTTCCGAACCGCTGCTTCCTCCCGCCATCCACCAGTTTAGCGCCGATCAACCCCCAGAATATTCATGAAAGCTTCAGTAATCCGCACCCGAAACCTGTCTCGCCTGCTTTGCTCCACCTTGGCGATCACGCTGCTCGCCGGGGCGGCTGCAGCCACGCTGCTTGCGGGAACGGCTGCCGCCGCCGACATGGGACAATACAACGTGGTTTGGAACAGCCCCTCCAAGGATCCCAGCGGGGTGATGCCGATTGGCAATGGTGACATCGGGGCCGGGGTCTATGCGCTGGAAAACGGCGATCTATACCTGCTGCTGGCCAAGAATGACGCTTACACCTACATGGGTGATCTATTCAAAACCGGCCGCGTGAAAATCACCATGAGTCCTAATCCGTTTGAAGCAGGGAAACCGTTTCAGCAGGTGCTTGATGTCAACACCGGTTCAATCCAGATCAAGGCCGATGGGGTGGAAATCAAGGTATGGGTTGATGCCAATCACCCGCGGATGCACGTGCAGATTCAATCGCCGCGTGATCTGGTCGTTTCCGCGCAGCCCGATTTGTGGAAGCGCTTCGATCACTGCCGCTATAACGAGACGAGATCTTATTCGAAGGGAGTAGTGAACGCGGGCGAGCCCACCCAGGATGTTTCACTGCAACGCAACGGCAAGATGATCTGGTACTACGCGGTGGGTGATCATTCCATCATGCCCGATGACCAGAAATTTTACGGCATCCCCGACGCCAAATTCCCTGATCCACTCCGCTTCAACACCTTTGGCAATCTGCTCGGTTCACCCGACTTGACGCTCAAAGAAGGCGCGTTGCAGGGTGCCGGACGCATTTTCGATATCCGCATCCACGGCTTGACGGAGCAGACGCCCGATTCGGAAAAATGGGTGGACGACATTCTCCGGCAGGATGCCGCGCCGATTGATGTGGCTACCGATTGGAAGGCGCATCTCGACTGGTGGAACAAGTTCTGGAACCGAAGCTGGATCATCGCGTCAGACAATGGCGTGCCTGCGGCGAATCGCGGGAAGCTAAGCGGCGAAACGGGGCCGGACAATCGACGCGATGAACCGGATGGCGCAGCGGTGATTTCTCAAGGCTACAACGTCTTCCGATTCCTGATGGCCTGCCAGAGCCGGGGTCGCGTGCCGGTGAAATTCAATGGGGGGCTCTTCACGCAGCAATTTTTGCTCAATAAGGACGAGAAACGCTCCGTGCCGAACGAAGCCATGGGCAAGAAATGGCTCACCCATCCCGATGATCGCCGCTGGGGCCGCCGATTCACCTACCAAAACGAACGCCTGCTCTATTGGCCGCTATTGGCCAGTGGTGACGTCGATTTGATGAAGCCGTTCTTCGCTTACTACATGGACATGCTGCCCATCCGCATGGCGATCACTCAGGCATGGTTCGGGCATGGCGGCGCTTATTATCGCGAAAACATGGAGCCGACCGGCGGGGAGCGCGATTGCGGCGGCACGGGGCGCCCGCTCAAGGGCAAGCCGGGCGAGCCTGCGCAATGGTACCACGACTATTATTTCACCAACGGTTTGGAAACCACGGCGATGATGATTGATTACGTGAACTACACGGGGGACACGCAATTCCGCGATCGAATGCTGGTTCCCTTCGCGCGACAGATCCTTATTTTCTACTCGCTTCACTTCCCTCGCACCCCGGGCGGCAAGCTGCGTATGGATCCCGCGCAAGCTCTTGAAACGTGGTGGAAGGCGGTCAATCCCGCACCCGATGTGGCGGGGTTGCGCTTTTGCCTGGATGGCTTGCTGGCGATGAAGGCGGGTTCGGCGGATGACCAGGCTGCATGGCAAAAGTTACGTCAGGAAATCCCCGAGTTACCCACCCAGATCATCGACGGCAGGACCGCACTTGCGCCTGCGGAAACATGGGCCATAGATCATAATGCCGAAAACGCCGAGCTCTACCCGGTATTCCCTTTCCGGTGCGTGGGCCTGACGGAAAATTCGGTCGCCCTCGCTGAGTGGACGACCGAACATCGCGGGGTCAAGGATGCCAGTGGCTGTGGCTGCTGGACACAGGACCAAATCGATTGGGCATTGGCGGGCAATGCCACGCAGGCGGCCAAGGGGCTGGAGCATCGCTTCCGCACCTCGACCGACATGTGCCGTTTCCCGGTTTACGCGGGCACGGGAAACGACGAGTGCCCCGACTTCGACCACTTCGGGTCCGGCGCTGTTGCATTTCAAAAAATGCTGCTCCAGGAAGCGGGCGACAAGCTCCTGCTCTTCCCTGCCTGGCCCAAGAACTGGGACGTCAATTTCAAGCTCCACGCCTCGCGCGGCACTGTTGTCGAGGGCGTGTATCACGATGGCAAGGTGCAAACCCTCACCGTAACGCCCGAATCACGCGCCAAGGAAGTGGTGAACTGCCTTCAAAAACCTTAATACAACCAAAAAAATCATAAATGAATAGGAAATCGGCGAGGCGTTAGAAAAGAGAAAAGAAATGACCAAGCGTCCTTCACGATCCGCATCGGCAAGGATTGCCATCTTGTTCGGTTTGACCGCCACCGTTGCCGCCTCCGCCGCGCCCGATGGGAATCTCCACGAAGGTTTGATCTATCGTCCGGAAGGCGACGCCATCGTGATCCGCAACGGCACCCGCTGGGACAACCGGCCGCTCTATTGCAACGAACGCTTCTCCGTGGTCTGGACGGGGGAGATGCCCTCGCTCAAGGGCGAGATGGGCGTTCTTCATGCCGGCATCGAACGCGACGGCCTGCGGCTGCCGCTGCAACAGTTCGCGGATCGGGTCATGCGTTACCGGCCCGGTCGCATGGAGTGGGAGTTGACCGATCCTCGTCTCGCCGGACTCAAGGTGCGGTTGATGGCCGTGACACTGGCCGATGCCAACGGCACCACGGCCCGGATGGTCGCCACCGGGTGCAAGCCCGGCGACAAGGCGCTCTGGTGTTTCTATTCGCCCGGCGCCGAACAAGCGGGGTCCAGCACGTTCAAGACCTCCAGCAAGGGCTTCCAGTTCGATCGTCTGCCCGCCACCCCGTTGTCGCAGGTCAGGGGGAGTTTGTCCGACCCGGTGGAGCGCTGGGAAGCGTTGCCGTTCGGCCAACGCGGGGATTTCTCCAAAGCGTCCGCCGTCTCCGGGGATGTCCTGCATGGCGCGGGATTGCTGGCGTCCGTGCCGATTGCGGACTCCCGTCCGCAGTCGGTCGCGGTCGCGGCGGACGAAAACGATCCGCCCGCTTATGCAAAGTTGGTGTTGCGGAAGAAGGCGCTCGATCCCGCCGCCATCGCCGATGCCGCGCAGGCGTTCGAACTTGGCTGGGCGCGGGCGGTGGATTTCAGCGACCGTCTGGTGGTTGATACGCCGGATCCATATCTGAATGCCGGCGCGCCCGCTGCGGTGGCCGCCGTCGCGGGGATTTTCGTGAACCCCACCTTTGTCCACGGCGGATCGAACTGGCGGCAGCAACAGCCGGGCTGGCGAATGATGGGCGGCGCGATCTGTTTCGGCTGGCCCGATCAGATCCGAAGAGCCGTTGAGTTTTGGGGAAAACTCCAGGTGCGGGACAACGGCAACAAGCTCCATTCCGAGTATTCGCCGAACGGCTGCCAGCAGGCCGGCAACTCGCGCTTTTTCGGTAAGGGCTTCATCGATTACAAACAGCCACCGCACTACGAGTTCCAGACCCAGTTCTTTGACGAGGCGGTGCGCGCCTGGCGGGCGTCGGCGGACCCGGTTTTGGAAAAGGCGCTCAAGCCGATGCTCGAACTACATCTCGAACGTTGCAAGGAGTGCTTCGATGCGAACGGCGACGGCATTTACGAAAGCTACAACAACACCTGGCCGAGCGATTCGATCTGGTTCAACGGCGGCGGAACGCCGGAGCAATCGGCCTATGTCTATTACGGACACCTGGCCGCCGCCGACATGTGCCGCCGCGCCGGCGACACGGCGGGAGCGGCGGCGCACGATGCCATGGCCGCCAAGATCAAGAAGGCGGTCAACAACCTCCTCTGGATGCCGGAGCGCGGGCATTTCGCGTCCTGCGTCGAACCATGGGGGCTCAAGCGCCAGATGCCGGACGCATGGGTTTATGCGCAGCATGTGCCGATCGAGGCGGGCCTAACCACTCCCGTGCAGGCATGGCAGGCGCTGTTTTACACCGAATCGGCGATGGAGCGTTTCAAGCTGCCTTACGGCGAGATGCGACAGACCTCGAATTTCGTGCCCGGCCAGTGGTCGGTCCGCGAACTCTTCCATGGCGACAACTTCGCCGTGGCCCTCGGCTATTTCCTTGCGGGTCAGGGGGATGAGGGCTGGCAAATCCTGCGCGGCACGATGATCGAGTCGATGTACGGCGACGGTGTTCCCAAGACCGGCTACAGCGACGAGAACGGCCACTTCAATAAAATCAACTTCATCTCGCCCGGAGGGCTGAGCCATCCCAATTGCGCGATCGATTTCGCCGACATTGTTTCGAGCTATTCCCGCGCCGTCGTCGAGGGCTTGTTCGGTTATCGTCCGGATTATCCGAACGGTATCGTGCGCATCGAACCGACGTTTCCCTCCTCGTGGAAACGCGCTTCCATCCGCACGCGGGGTTTTTCGCTGGAGTTCAAGGACGACACCTGCAAGCTGCGCCTCGCCAAAGCGGCGGAGGTGAAATTCGAATTGCCGGTGCGCGCCGCCAAAGTACGTGGGGTCACGGTGAACGGCAAACCCGCAAAGTTCGCCATCGAACCATGGGCAGGCTTCGGCATGTTGCGCGTTGCGGTTCCATCCACCACGCAGGCCGTGATCGAGGTGGAAGCCGAGGGCGCGGCGGCGCCTGCTTCAGTGCGCGAGGAAACACGCGACGATGGAATCCCGGGCAGCCATCTGGCGATGACCAGGGTGGATGGCGACGTCCCCCGCTACGATCTCACCAAAGTTCATGTGCCCGAAAAGCAAAACCCCAAGATCCTGCGGGAAGCGCCGGCGGAGGCCACATGGAAGACGATCGATCTCAGTGCGCAGTTCAACGGCGACATCCGGACGATCTTCCAACAGCGCTACGCCTCGCCGCGACCCGACCGGGTCTCCATGCGGATTGCCTACGATGGCTGGGCGGCATGGACATTCATCCACTGGGGCATCCCCACACCGCTGCCGGCCTTGGACAAGGTTCTCGCCGCCGATCCGTCGCCGGCACTGGTCCAAGGCAGTCATCTCGTCACCCCGCAGCGGGTACATTTCCTCAAGCCGATGCCAGAGCGCAATATCGCTTTCACCTCGCAATGGGACAATTGGCCGAAGTCGGCGACGGTGCGGGTCGATGCCGCGGGCGATGCGGTCTGGGTGCTGGTTTGCGGATCGACCACGCCCATGCAGGGGAAGATAGCCAATGCGGTGCTCCGTTTCCGCTACGCCGACGGACAAGAGGAAACCCTCGATCTCGTCCCGCCGCAAAACTTCTGGTCGCTCTGCGGTTTCGGGCGCATGGACTACGACTACAAACGGGACGGCTTCTCACTGCCGAAGGACCCTCCCACCCAGGTCCAGTTGGGCGAAAACTGCCGGGCGATGGTTTATGGTTGGAAACTTCGAACGGACGCGAAGCTCGCCTCCGTCACACTGGAGACGCTTTCCCTCGATGTCGTCATCGGCCTGATGGGCGTGAGCGTCATGAATCCGCAGCCGTTGCCCGAGCCCATGAGGGAGGAGCTTCAACTCAGGGGCAAGTAACCGGGAACTTTCGAGGATGAAAT
>Ga0316225_1003520_pt1 | contig 11891 bp, 7 predicted proteins | sample TBH18015metaG_FD_206010 | JGI IMG/M metagenome (GOLD analysis project Ga0316225, IMG submission 206010) | Freshwater microbial communities from Trout Bog Lake, Wisconsin, USA - TBH18015 | ecosystem: Environmental > Aquatic > Freshwater > Lake > Hypolimnion/Profundal zone | place: USA: Wisconsin... | reverse complement strand
AGGCCGTGGCAATTATTGGTGTCAACGGCGCCGGTAAAAGTACCCTTTTAAAGCTAATTACCGGGACCTTAAGTCCTACAGTCGGCTCGGTGAGCTTGCAAGGCCGCGTGGCTGCCTTGTTGGAGTTAGGTATGGGTTTTCATCCTGATTTTACAGGGCGACAAAATGTGATGATGGCTGGACAGCTGCTCGGAATGCAGGCGGCTGAAATTGTCGAGTTGATGCCGCAAATTGAAGCCTTTGCAGAAATTGGATCTTATATTGATGAGCCAGTACGCATTTACTCTAGTGGTATGCAAGTTCGCTTGGCCTTTAGTGTGGCAACGGCGCGTAGGCCTGATATTTTGATTGTGGATGAAGCGCTCTCAGTAGGAGATACCTATTTTCAGCATAAGAGTTTTTCAAGGATTCGTGAGTTTCGCGAGCAAGGAACCACCTTATTGTTAGTGACCCATGATGGCAATGCAGTGCAATCAATATGTGACCGCGCTATCTTGCTCGATCAAGGTGGCGTAGTTAAAGATGGCCCTCCTGATGTGGTGATGGATTTGTATAACGCACTCATTGCTGAGCGCGAAAAATCGACGGTCACCCAGTTGTTAGATTCAGCTGGGCGTGTGCAGACCACTTCGGGGACTGGTGAGGCCGAGGTCACTTCAATCGCGCTTTTAGATGCGCAGGGTTGCCCGCTAGAAGCGGTAGAGCTGGGAAAAGCTACTCGCCTAAAAATCCGGGTAAGAACAGGAGAGGCCATTCCCTGTTTGATTTTGGGGTATATGATTAAAGATCGCCTAGGCCAGGCTATCTATGGAACTAATACCTATTTTCTGAACGCTCCTATGAAGGACTTAGAAGCGCATCAAGAAATTGAATTTAACTTTGATTTTCCCATGAACATTGGACCTGGTAGCTATTCGATTACTACCTCGATCAGTTCCTCTGAAAATCACTTGGTGAATAACTATGAGTGGCGAGATTTGGCCTTGGTATTTACAGTGTATAACGTGCGCGAACCCAATTTTGTCGGTTGTAACTGGATACCGCCTGCACTGTCAATTCAAACCCTATCTGACTCTAATATATAGAGATTGTAAATATGGATGATTTGTTTAATCTCGCGTTTGAAGATGTGTATCGCGGTGCACGTGATGATATCAAAGCGCGTTTGGCTTTTTACGATCCGATTCTCAAGCAACTCTCGCAGCATCAGGGTATGGCTAAGGCCATTGATTTGGGCTGTGGCCGTGGTGAATGGTTGGAGCTCTTACGAGCTCATCATATCGACGCGCAAGGGGTCGATCTTGATGAAGAGATGCTCATTCGTTGTCGCGCCTATGGATTAAAAACTCAGAAAATTGATGCCATTAGCGCACTCAAGGCGCTTCCTGAAAACTCGGTAGGCTTAGTTTCTGCATTTCATTTAATTGAGCATTTGCCTTTTGAGGTCTTGCTACATTTGTTAAAAGAGGCGTTTCGCGTATTGGTGCCGGGTGGTCTGCTACTTCTGGAGACGCCAAACCCTGAAAATCTTTCCGTTGCAAGTCAGTGGTTTTATTTAGACCCTAGTCATCAAAAGCCACTGCCTCCAGAATTAATGCGCTTTAGCGCAGAATTTTCTGGCTTTTATCGTCCGAAAATTTTGCGTTTAAATGAGTCATCCAAGATTCAATCTTCTTCGAATATCGATTTGTTAGATCTATTTGTTGGTGTGAGCCCAGATTACGCGCTTCTTGCCCAAAAGCCTGCCGATGAAAAAATCTTGGAGTTATTTGATGTGGTATTTGAAAAAGGTTCGGGTGCAGACTTAGCTAGTTTGACAACACGCTATCAGCGCCAAGAGGATTGGAGACGAGATGAACTAGAGAAACGTTTGCTTCAAGAGATTGTTGCTAATACTGCCCAACATCTTGCTTTGGAAGCTCGTCATGAACAATTAGAAGCTCGGTATTCAAACCTTGAGCAACTATTTTTTAATAGATGGGCTTGGCGCATTTGTGCCCCATTGCGCCTTGTTGCTAAACAAGCTCGCTTAGTGAGAGAGTATGGCTGGCGCACACGATTTAAGGCTTTATTAAAAAAATGCGCCACTACGCTACTGCCGTTAGAAAAATACATCAAAGTACACCATCCCAAAATTCATTTTATGATCATGGGTGCACTTCATCGCCTTGGTTGGCATGCCCGCTTACGGGCTTGGTACATTGCCAAAAATCAGGCGAGTTGGGCGCAAGCAAAAAGCAAAGAGCAGCAAAATCTAGACTTTGTGTTACATCCATTCGATCTCGAAAATGATGATGTTTATGCGGCCCTATCCAAAAGCTCACAAAAAATTTACAAAGCCTTAAGTAAGCAGTTGCAAAGAAGAAGAGAAATATGAGAATTGTCATCGACCTACAGGCGTGTCAAACCTCTAGTCGTTTTAGGGGGATTGGGCGTTATTCGATGTCTTTAACGCAGGCACTCATTCGCAATCGCGGTGAGCATGAAATCTTCATTGTGCTGTGCGCACTTTTGCCTGAAGCAATTACGCAAATTCGGGAGATGTTGGCACCATTACTTTTTCCTGAAAATATTATGGTTTTTGATGGACCTCAATTGGAGGATGGGCCAACTCAGGAAAGGCCCATTCGCAAAGAAGTTGGGGGGATTTTACGCGAAGCATTTATACAGTCTTTACGTCCCGACATTACCCTTATTACTAGCTTGTTTGAGGGTGATGATGTTCCCATGCTTAGCGTCCACCGCTTTGATACCTCAACGCCAGTGGCGGTCATCTTATATGACCTCATTCCTTTGATTTATCAGGAACGTTACTTGGACCCCAACCCTCAAGCAAAAGAATTTTATTTAGAAAAAATTGACTTTCTCAAGCAAGCTTCCTTATTGCTTTCTATCTCAAACTCTTCTCGCCAAGAAGCAATTGATTACTTGGATACCCCTGCTGATAGGGTTGTCAACATGTCCTCGGCGGCAGACCCCCATTTTTATCCAAAAAGACTTTCCGGTCTTGAGCAAGAGCGCCTGTTAAAGCCTTATGACATTACCCGACCCTTTGTAATGTATACGGGTGGCGGGGACTCTCGTAAAAATATTGAAGGCCTGATTCGAGCCTATGCACTGTTAGATAATCCATTGCGATTAGAGTATCAATTGGTGATTGTGTGCTCTCTCGGAGAATCTGAGATTAGGCGTTTAGGCAATCTAGCGCGAGAGCATGGAATGCGCAAGGATGAGGTCATCTTCACTAACTTTGTTTCGGAAGATGATTTGATAGGTTTATACAATAGCTGCATGCTATTCGTATTCCCATCGGTGCATGAAGGTTTTGGTTTGCCGGCATTAGAAGCAATGGCTTGTAAAAAAGCTGTATTAGTTTCTAACTGCTCCAGTTTGCCTGAGGTTGTTGGACGTGAAGATATGCTTTTTGATCCTAAGGATGATCAAGATATTGCCAATAAAATGCAGGCGGTTTTACGAGACCCCATCAGGCAAAAAGACCTAGAGGAATATGGGTTTGTACAGGCCCAGAATTTTTCTTGGGATAAAAGTGCACGTATTGCTTTACAAGCCATGCAAGCATTGGCGAGTAAGGTGCCTTCAGATAATCTTTTGCCCCATCAGTCAAATCGCCTGAAGTTAGCTTATATTTCTCCATTGCCCGATGAGCGTAGTGGCATTGCTAGCTATAGCGCTGAACTGTTACCTTACTTAAATGAGTATTACCAGATTGATGTCATTAGTCGGCAAGTCCAAGTGAGCGACCCTTGGATAGCGCAGCATTGCAAGCTAGTTAGTCCTGAGCATTTTGTAGAGCAAGCAAGTAACTATGACCGCGTCCTTTACCATTTTGGAAATTCCACTTTTCACGAGCACATGTTTGCCCTAATTAAGCAGGTGCCTGGAGTGGTAGTGCAACATGATTTTTTTATTTCGAATTTGATCCAACATCTCGATTGGTTGGCTGGAACACAGAACAATTGGCTACGTCAGTTGTATGACTCACATGGTTATGGTGCTCTATGGATGGGCTTGAGGAATCCTGATCCGTCTTTGGCTGCTTGGACATACCCCGTAAATCGACAGGTCTTACAAGATGCGTATGGAGTTATTTTTCACTCTCCATCATCTTTGCGTCAACTGGTTAATTTATATGGTTCTAGGGCACGCCAAGCAGCAGTTGTAATCCCCCACCTACGTATCCCCAAAAAATCATTTTCAAAGCAAGCAGCGCGTGAGCGTCTTGAAATTGCTCCAGATGTTTTTATGATATGCAGTTTTGGACTGTTGTTTAAGACTAAAGCAAATACACGCCTCCTCAAAGCTTTTATTCGTTCGACTTTGATCAAAGACAAACGCTGTCAAATCTATTTTGTGGGGGAGTGTCCAGAAAAGTCATACCATCAAGAGATTTTGGATTTGATTAAGAGTGAGGGATTGCAGGCGCGCGTACATATTACTGGATGGGTAGACGACCTGGGCTTTCAAACCTACCTAGAGGCTGCTGATATGGCAGTACAGTTACGCACATTATCGCGCGGAGAAACTTCGGGCACGGTGTTGGATTGCTTAAATCATAGCTTACCTACCGTGATTAATGCGAGCGGGACCATGCAAGATTTTGCGCCAGAGGTAGTCTGGAAGCTGGAAGAGGAATACCCGGATGAGCAACTTGTTGACGCTTTGGAAGCTTTGCATCGGGATGAGGGGTTGAGAAAAGCCTTGGGGTCATCAGGCAAAATCTACTTAGATCATCAGCACGACCCGGCAAATTGCGCCAAGCAGTATTTTGAAGCCATCGAGCGTTTTTATCGATTAAGTCCTTCGCATCAAGTTGAATTACACACAAAAATCTCCGAAAAATTACCCCTTGATAGCTCGCCTTTATTGTTGGCAGATATTTCTACTGCGGTTGCCAATACATTTACTTCGCCTTTGCAGTCTAGGCAGCTTTTAATCGATGTCACCGCCCTAATTGATGATTCAAGCATACGCTCCAGTCGCTTAAAAATGTTTTTGCAGGGGTGGTTGTTGCAGACGCATCCCAAAATATTGCTCGAGCCCATTTATCACCGCAATGGACGTTCATACTATGCTCGCGAATTTTGTCTTGCTTTGCTTGATTGTCCTGCAGGGTTGATGAGTGATGAGCCAATTCAAGTAGCACCCGGGGATGTATTGATGGTGTTCGGAGGTTCACAAGCTATATTACCGCATACTCCTGAGTTAGATTTGTTTAAGAGCCAGGGAAATCGGGGGCTTTACTTCGATTGTGAGCGCAATGAGCTAAGTTTGGCACCCGATTGCTTTCATCAGCATATCTTGACTGAAATCTACTGTGATAATTCCATGCAATCGATTTCTCAAGGGGCAACACAACCTTCGCTTAAGCTTTCTGAGAGGACATTAGTGTCGCAAGACATAAAGATAGCTTTTGATGCGCGTTTTTGGGAATGGGTCAATGGGGCAGCCTTAAATGAAGACCAGTTAACCCCCCTTTATGAAAATACATTGAGCGCTCTATTGCATTGGATGGATGATCAGCGCTTAGATTTACCAGTGACCTAAGCCTAATATATGATGAGCACAGTACTGCACCAGCCAATGCCCAATAAATTACTGCTCGATATTTCAGAAACGAGCCAAACGCAGCTCAAGTCCGGTATTCAGCGGGTAGCACAAGCGCTCTTATTGGAATTCATACGACGCCCCCCCAAAGGGTATGAGGTCATTCCAGTGCGCCTAGAGCGCGCGGCTGACTTGCAGTGGACCTATGTATATGCCAAAGAGTATGTGCAGCGCATTTCTGATACACCGCAGCCTGATTATGGCACGCAGCCTATTGAATTAGCGGCTGGCGATCGGTGTTTGATACTTGATATTTCCATGTGGCGTTTAGTACAAGCTGTTGAGCAAGGTCTTTTTGAGCGTTGGCGAAGTAAGGGCGCTTTCAGTGTTGCGATCATCTACGATTTATTACCTTTGCAGTACCCTCAGTTTTTTCCACCTAACGCCATTGCACCGTTTGAAGAGTGGATTCATGCGGTGGGCCAGCTTGATGGCATGATTAGTATTTCAAAGGCGGTTAAGGAAGATTTTCGTGTTTGGTATGAGGCTTTACCTGGCCCAAAAACAAAGCCTTTTCAACAGAGTTGGTTTCATTTGGGCGCAGACTTTGAGCGGGCTTTTCCCAGCGCTGGCCTGCCAGAAAATATTGAGCAGATCATGCGCGCGGTGCAAGAGCGCCCCACCTTTTTGATGGTAGGCACCCTAGAACCACGCAAAGGATATTTGCAAACAATTGCTGCTTTTGACTTACTGTGGAAGCGGGGCGTGCAAATCAATCTGGTGATGGTCGGCAAAGAGGGCTGGACAAGTTCTTTTACAGGACAGCAAAGGCGCACTATTCCTCAAATCATCCGCGCCATAGGCATCAATTCCCAGCTAGACAAGCAATTATTTTGGTTAGAAGAAGTTTCAGATGAGGCATTAGCCCTTTTATATTCCAAGAGCACTTGCGTGATTGCCGCTAGTGAGGCTGAAGGGTTTGGTTTACCCCTGATTGAGGCTGCACACCATGAATTGCCATTGATCGCACGCGATATTCCTGTTTTTAGAGAAGTAGCAGGCGCAGGAGCATTTTATTTTAAAGGCTTAGAGCCCCAGGATTTGTGCGCCGCAATTGAACAATGGCTGTCATTAAATGAGCAGCATTTGGCACCAAGTTCACAATCGATTGCGCCACTCTCATGGGCGCAAAGTGCCCGGCAATTATGGGATCGCCTGATAAAAGATGGCCCTTGCATTACGAAGCCCTGAATTTAAACCATTTTCCATTGGAAAGTTGATGACGAGTTATAGCGGCACAGATAATTTGGAGGTGATGGCAGAGGCTAAAAATTACAATGCCTTTTTATTAGCATTGATTTTGCAGCCCATCAAACCTGCTGATGTGCTTATGGATTTTGGTGCTGGTATTGGCACCTTTGCGATCTTGCTCAAGGAACGGGGGCATGAAGTGATCTGTGTGGAGTCTGATAGCGCGCAAGCAAACGCCATTGCACAACACCAGATTAAGGCGGTAACCAACTTAGATATGCTCAGTAATGAGAGTGTTGATTATGTGTACACCTTAAATGTGTTGGAGCATATTGAACAGGATTTAGGAGCCTTGCAAGAGATTTATTGCAAAATAAAACCGGGTGGTCGTTTACTCATTTATGTGCCAGCTTTTCAATGCCTGTTTTCAAGCATGGATCATAAGGTTGGACATTGGCGCCGTTATATCAAGCGCACTTTAGTGCCTTTAGTAAAAGCGGCAGGGTTTGAGGTAGAGCGTGCATCTTACGTTGACTCACTGGGGTTTTTTGCTAGCTATCTTTACAAATACATTGGTGATTCATCTGGCTCTTTAAATCCTAAGACCATTTATATTTATGATTACTACATTTTCCCATTGAGTCGCTTACTAGATCGATTGGTTGGCCATTGGTTTGGGAAAAACCTAGTCTTGCTTGCCCATAAGCCACGTTAACACTACTATTTCTGATTCTGATTTGCACTGACTGAGAACGTCATCTAGCAAGCAAAATGTAAGTTATTAATCACAGTTTTGCTGGCAATGATGTATTTTTTTGATTGTAAATATTGCGCACGATATAGAGTGGACGCTGCTTACTTTCTGCATAAATGCGCCCGATGTATTCACCCAAAATACCAATGCTAATCAGTTGCAGGCTGCCTAAAAATAGAATAGCTACTAAGATTGAAGCATAACCAGGAACGTCTACGCCATGAATAAGTGTGCGCACAACAATGAAGGCGCCATAGACAAGCGAGCATAGTGCTCCAATGCTGCCAATGTACATCCAAATACGGAGCGGCGCCGTGCTAAAGCTCGTAATGCCATCAAGCGCTAGGGTCCATAGCTTCCATGCAGAAAATTTCCCACTTCCAGCCGATCTTGCCGGTCTGTCATAGTCAAGCGTAGCCGTCTGAAAGCCCAAGCTAGCAAATAGACCCTTCATAAAACGCTGCCGCTCAGGGAACCGCTTTAGTGCATTGACTGCAGAGCGGTTTAGCAGGCGAAAATCGCCCACATTGTCGGGAATTTCGGTGTCAGATAAGCGGTTATGAAGTCGATAAAACCAGCGAGCAGTCAGGCGCTTGAAAAAGGAATCGTGCGCACGATCAATGCGCCTTGCAAGGACAATATCAAAATCCTCTTGCCAGAGTGTGATCATCTTGGGAATGAGTTCGGGAGGGTCTTGCAAGTCCACATCAAAAGGGATGACTGCATCACCCAATGCGTGATCAATACCTGCGGTGAGTGCAGCCTCTTTGCCAAAGTTACGTGATAACTCTATGACCTTGTAGTGTGAATCTTGCGTTGCTTTTTTGCGTAGCAAGTCAAGTGTATTATCTTTGCTGCCATCATCTACACAAACGATTTCAAAATGCCAGTTCGGGTTGCTTAAGATGACTTTATCGATTGCCTCAAAAAAGATCGCAAGACTGTGGGCCTCATTTAGTGCGGGGCACACCAAGGAGATGAGGGGGGTAATCGGCTGGGTATCAGGCAAGCTAGACATGATCTTAGTGTAGTGCAGTGTCAAAGTAAAGACGATGTAAATTTATTGAAGCATTTATTTTGTGCTAACAATGCAAAGGTAGGCAAAGTTTAAAGATGTACACAGGTTGTTCCAACTTTGCGGAAAGAGTTCACGCACCTGCTGCGCGCTGTAGTCTTGTTGCGTAAAGATGTAGACGCTCTTTTGTGGATTCGATTGCAAAATTTCCCGAACTTCTTCGTGACACGTTGGCGTGTAGCGTGCCAAGTAAGCAGTGTTGATAGTCATATGCTCATTGGTTGCAAAGCTCATCACTGGCAGCAGTGTTTTATACAAATCAGATTGCGTCGCGCAGCGCATCTTGGGAAAAAAATACAGGTGTTCAGTATCCCGAGGTATAGCTTCTCTCCACTGCGTTACATCGATGACCTGTGCATTTTCCGGTGCGTGGATGTGGCGTAAAGATTGAATTTGTGGCCAAAGATCGATGATCTGCAAACAGAGTGCAAGGATCAAGATTGCGTGTGCTAGGGTGCGTGGTAGCTTACGTAAAAGAACAATCACCCCGCAGATGAGTAGCGCATAACCGAGGGGCCAAAAAAAACGTCCTGAAGCACGAAATTGTCCGGTCACAAATTGCAACGATGAGGGAATGGACCACGTGTATAGCAGTTTTTGGCCCCAGTAGATTTCATTGGATAGGCTGTAGCAGGCCATTAGCAACAGCGTACAAATGAGCGGTACCGAAAGAGGGAATCCTGCGGTTTTTGTTGTTATTGTGACGGTGTTAAGGCGTGCGCTCTGAGTGGCATCATGAGCATCACAAACAACGTTTTCCTGAGCAATTTTGGGTTTTAAAAAAAGTGCAGCGCTAGCTAAAAAAAGAATGAGCAAGCCACCAGCGCCTAAGTAATTAAATCCCTCAAATGCTTGCTCGTTTGATGCAGATTTAAAGTGAAAAAAATTGTTGAGATTGCCCGAGAGTGGGGACAAAAGATTTGCTGAATACAGGCTATAGCCACCATCGGGCGCGCCATTTGCGGGAGGGAGCGGCCACATCAATACTAGAAAAATAATGCATGCTAGTAGCACTGCGCAAATGATTATGCGCACACTTTTTAAAATGCCTAAACGCGTGAACCAATAAAAAGATTGTGCAGCAGCAATTGCACAAACCATCGCGCATAGATATAAATTAATTAGGCCACTAATTGCGCCCAGCGCAATCCAAGCATATGGAAAATTATTTTGCTCTTGATGTTCTCGAATGCTCAGTGCAATTGCAAAGGTGATCAGCCACTGTGAGAGCAAGCTAATGTGGCCCATACGTGAGAGCCACGCAGGAAATAAAAGTAACAAAAGAGTTAGGCAAATCAGTGCAACACCATCATTGATACGCGCTGCGCGCAATATCCACCAGGCTGATATTGCTTGCAAGATTAGGCATAAACCAACCCAGTATCCGAACGGGTTTATTGGCATAGGCACAAATGGTGAAAGCCCTTTAAGTAGTAGTGCGTACAGCGGAATGATGTCTGCGAAAGTCGCTAGCGTTCCGTCGGGCCAATTGAGAGTGTTGATGCGTAGTAAAGGATGCTGCCAAGGCTCATGAATAAAGGCTGCAAGGCCTGCTTGATATTGTGTAATGTCTTGTGTTTGCGCTTGCCAGTAGGCATGTGTGCCATCGATAAAATGAACGGGAAAAACAAAATCAATAAAGCACAATGCAATAAATAACGAGCACAAAAAGCCACCGGCGTTATTCCAAAAATATTGACGTGAAAAAAAATGCGATGCACGAAAAAAAATACTCATGACTCCGGTGTGTGAGAAGAGTCTATGTGATTGGGCGTTGATTCATTTTGAGCAACATCACCGCCAAGCGCTTGAACGCCTTGTGTTGCCAATAGAGAAAGCAGTTGAGGCTGTTTAATTTCTAGTTGATGACCATCTTTGATGGCAATGCCATTTTTAATCAGAATTTGTAATCCGCGTGATACCGTCTCGCGACTGATGTTCAAAATGTGTGCAAGGTCTTGCTGACGAGGGATGGGCGGTTTGTGTAGGCCATGCTGATTGCTGAGCAGCTCAATTTGCGCAAAGAGTCTTTGAAATGCATTCGTGTTTGCAAGCGCAGCACGCTCTTGCAGGTGACGACGTAGTGCTCTTGCTGTAAGGTTTGCAGCGCGCTCAGCTAGCGCTGCACGCTGACGAAATAATTGCCTTGCATAAATCGCAGGAAGTAGCAGCAGGTGCGTTTCTTTGAGAGTATGTGCTGTGTGTGTTGATGGCATTGAATCTAGGCACGCAGTAAGACCCAAAAGCTCTCCAGGCCCAATGATCTGTATCGATAGGATGCGCCCCTGGTCAGAAACTTCGCTAATTTGCAGCTCACCCGAGAGTACAAAGCTTAAAAATTGGATGCTTACTCCTGCGCTGAGAATTTGTTGATCCACCTTGGCAATACCGATTTGGGCTTGGGCTGCAATCGCTTCAAGGTCCCTGACCGTCAAATCTTGAAAGAAGGGAATCTGGCGTATTAGGTGAAGGGGTGCGCTCATCGATTGCTATGGTAACAAGGAGCTAGCTGGGGAAATAGGCTTAAAAATGAAATAAATAAGGCCCAATTTTGCTTGACAAAAATGAATGCGGACGATTATTGGGTTGAGAAAAATGATAAAATCAAATAAAAACAACAGGTTATGCGCATATTAGTGCATCGTACTCTCGTCCTTAGGGGGGGGATCTGTGCGCTAAAGAATGTGCTTAATAGACTATTCAATCGGATTGTTTTTTGGGTCGCCGCCTGGTTCCTGTTGCATCTTTATGATCCTATGTGGTGATTTGCTGGCCTTATGGGGACTCAACATAAGGCCAGCAAGACATGTATTTCTGGGGTTGGTGTGCGCACTAATCATTTTTGACGCGCTAAATTGGGGAAAATCGCAGAAAATTGCACCATTTAGGTGTATCCCCTAGGCCTAGCCGGCGCCCAATGAGGTTATTGTGCAACAAGCGCTTACAAAAACCATAAATACGTTGTGTGATTTGGTGATTAGGCGAGAAGTATGGTTAAAATGAATCATCTTTAATGTTTGGGAAGATGGTCGGTGTGGGCTCATTTTTTTTGCTTTTGCAAAGGTGAGCGTTCTAAGGCTGGACTTCAAGTAATGAAAACGTATTGGGACTATTTTTTACAGATTTAGCAGTTGTTTTTTTGTCACAATTGGAATTTTGTGCGTTTATTTATGGTTTTAATGTGATTAATGTCACATTAAAACGTTTTGTTGAGTAGTGATTCAATGTGGCTATAGTTAAATGTAG
>Ga0316225_1003512_pt1 | contig 11900 bp, 8 predicted proteins | sample TBH18015metaG_FD_206010 | JGI IMG/M metagenome (GOLD analysis project Ga0316225, IMG submission 206010) | Freshwater microbial communities from Trout Bog Lake, Wisconsin, USA - TBH18015 | ecosystem: Environmental > Aquatic > Freshwater > Lake > Hypolimnion/Profundal zone | place: USA: Wisconsin... | reverse complement strand
TGGCGGCGCCCTTACTTGCTATCTGGACTACCCTTGCCGCCTTGACCTCTCGTTACATAGTTTGGCTCCCTAATCGTAATGCACCTAGCCCGCATAGTTCACAAAAAAAAGATGCATTCGGTCGGAAAAACTGCTAACCTACTGGTATTCCGACAACTAGGCAGCAGTAAAAACCAATCGAATGCAAACAGAGTGTAACCAGCAAGTTTTCGAATTTCCCTCGTTACGGAGCTTGGCTCCGTAACGCACCCATCTTCGGAGCTTAGCTCCGCCGCGTCGCCAACACCCAAGCCGCCGACCTCATGCGCAGCCGCACCCTCGTCCCACGACCCGAACCCACACGAGGGGACGAGCATTGCCTATCTCGCGGCTTCTGATACACCATTTCCCCATCATGGCATTCGATCCCTCCAAACCAGCGCACGATTCCACAATCACCTCGGCGGAACTTCGCGATCAATTCAACGCGCTGGCGGCGCTCATCGACGATCTTCGAACGCGGCTGGATGCGCTGCCGGGCCGGGGGACGGACGCCTTTGTCTCGGCGGCGGGCAATGACGCGACGGCGATGGTGGGCGACCCGGCGCGCCCGTTCCGCACGGCGCAGGCGGCTTTCGATGCGGCGCTGGCGGCGGGTGGCGAACGGGTGTTGCGCTTCGGCGCGGGCGATTTCGGCGGGATCGTGTTGTCGGCGGATTGGCCGGAGCAAATCCGCCTCGCCGGGGCTGGACCGACGGTGTGCCGCCTGGGCGGGATCGCTGGCCGGGGCGCACCGGGCGCGGCGGGAACGGACGAGACTGCCGACAGCCCCGCGACTCCGGGCACCAACGGCGGCAACGGACGGACGGTGCGGATCGCCACGGACGGGCTGATCGACCTGGGGTCGATCGATCTGAGCGCCGGACCGGGCGGCGACGGCGGGAAGAACCTCGACGGCACTTACCCGCCCAACAACGGCGGCGGAGGCGGCACCGGCAGCACGCTGGAGCTGACGAGCTGCGTGCTGGGCGATGTGACCGCCAGCGGAGCGGGCTTCGGCCAGCCCGGTTACAACGGCCCCGGCGGGTTCGGCGGCACGGTAACGCTGGTGAACTGCACCGTCGGCGCGATCACAGCCAACGGCGGACCCGGCACCTACGGCCCCGGCATGGGCGGCACCGCCACGCTCACCCGCTGCATTCACTCCACCGTAAACCTCGACCCCGGCGGGACGTTCAACGACACCCCCACCGCGCCCGGCAGCGGGGTGAGCAGTAATGTGGTGAGGTAAGACATTCTCGATCATCATGAAACTTTATAAATATCTCAGCAAAAAGAATGCGAGGAAGTGGCTTTTGAAGGAAAATGCTATCCTTCTTACACCACCGAAGTATCTGAATGACCCCTGGGAGTTTCACTTCGGCACCGCGTCACCAAGCGATGCAGAGATCGAGGCACGGTTCAACGCCCTCGAGCAAGAAGACCTTAGGAAAAGCGGGCTTAAAGTCGCCTCACCGGAAAGGAATCGAACGCGAAGCGCTCGGCTGGCTCGTTACAGAGAGCATCAGCGAATGTTTGCGGGAAGTAGCGAGGATGCGCAACTGTTTAGGGAGCGAATGAGCGAAAGATTCGGTATCATATCGCTATCAACCGATCCGCTTAACCGGCTAATGTGGGCGCATTACGCCCAGAACAGCGGAATTGTAATCGGATTTGATTGCGGGGATTCTCATCGTGACAGCGACGGTCTACTAGGGCGTTGTACTCCTTTGGGGCTTGCCTTAGAGGTGAGGTATCGGCGCAAATTTTGCAAATTCAGAGCGGACACATCGAATGAGGCTTTGCTCTGCACCACAAAGCATATCGATTGGCGATACGAGCGCGAGTGGCGGGTGATTGACGAGTTGAAAAAGGCCAGAGCCATCTGCGTCGACAGCGTAAACTATCGTTTAGTCGCCGCAAACCCGGGCGACATTGCACATGTGATTTTCGGGATGTACACCGACGACTCTCTGCAAAAAGAGGTTAGGAGATGGCTAACCAATTCCATTCCAATCGAGCAAGCTTACGTTGACAGGGAAACGCAGGAATTGTGCGCTAAGTAAACAGCGGGATCGTACGTTTTTTCGTAAGCGTCACGCCAAGCCCCCTGTGAAACTCCGAAATCCCGGCGGGTCATAAATCTCGTAAATGTCGTAGCCGAGCGGCTACGACTTCTATGACGCGGCGCGAAGCTCCGGCTTTTGGAGCGCCTTGGCGTAGGCCGCGGGGGTGAGGTCGCCAATCTGGCGGTTGGTTAGCTTCGGTAGTTTGGTGAGCACGTCACGGAGGTAGGCGTAGGGATCGAGCCCGTGGCGGCGGCAGTTCTCGATGATCGTATAGATGATCGCGCTGCGCTGGCCGGCGTTGGCATCCCCGAAGAAGAGCCAGTTCTTCTTTCCGAGCGCGGTCGGGCGGATGGCGTTCTCCACCAGATTGTTGTCGACCTCGACACGACCGTTGGCAAGGTAGACTTCGAGTGCCTCCCAGTTTTCCAGCGCGTAGTCGATGGCTTTGCCCATCAAACTCCGCGGCAAATAGCGTTTTCGCGTTTTGAGCCCAATGAGAAGCCGATGAAGCCGCCGATGCACCATCGCATTTTCACCCGCCCGCACTGCTTCTCGCTCCCTCGGGCCGGCTCGTTCTTTTCGCAGCCGCTCTTCGATTGCGTAAAGATTTTGAAACTGCCGCAGCACCCAGCCCGCTACTTGGGGCGCCTGCTCTTTGGCTTCGAAAAATTTGCGTCGCGCATGGGCCATGCAGCCAGCGAGCGTGACCTGGCGCTGCGGGCGGTCCTGCCGCTTCGCAAAGCTGTCGTAGGCCGCATAGGCATCGCATTGGACCACGCCCGCAAAATCCACCGGGATGATGTTGTCGATGCATTGCGCCGAACGGCTGGTTTCCCAATGAAAAGCCACGCCGACTCCCGGGCGGTTGCATACCCACAGAAATCGGCTTGAGCCAGAAGGCCACAAGATCCACCCAGCGCGCCATCGTCTGCCGCGGCAGCCATACTCCGTGGCGGCTTGAGTAAATATACTCCTGGCGGTAAAGCGGCAGGTGATCGCAATACTTGGAGACGATGACCTGCGCCAGCAGCCCGGGCGCGGCGATGCAACGCTCCTGCAATGCCGGCGGCAGCGGCGCGGCGATGGGCGCTGCGTCCGCTTCCTTGCGGTTCACATACTTGGGCCGCACCGTGCGGCGGCAAAAGAAATGCGCCGGCTCGTAGTCGAGTTGCTCGTTCACTTCCTCGCCGATCCTGCGCCAGTCTTGAGGGGCCTCTTTGACGATCTCAGGCTCAATGATCTCTTCGATGACGGGCAGGTTTTCAGGAATACGCTGGGTGCGCTCGCGCTTGGGCTTGCGCGCGGCGGGGGCTTCCATGGGCACGATGTTGGAAGAAGCCTCCTCCTTTTCAGAGGAGGCGCACTCTTTTCCCGCCTCGCCCAGGCCCAGCAGCAGTTCCAACTGCTTGGAATCGAGCTTCTCGCTGGAGGAACCGAAAACGCGCTTGACGAGCAGATCGACTTTCTGGCGCAGAAGAGAGTTCTCCTGCTCGAGCATCGCGATCTTTTCGTCGCGATCTGCAATCGCCTTCAGCAACTCGTTTTCACGGGAGTCTGTCATCGATGACGCAAAAACTAGCAAATTACTGAATCTTGTCCAGTAAGAAATGACTAGTTCTTTAAATATTTCGCGATTCCCTCAATTCGTTGCCGAATGACGAAGAGTCACTCCCGCTCATACCACGGCAACAACTTGGCGCCGTGCATGTCGATGCCGTCGGTCAACAGCGCCAGAGCCTCCGGCCTCAGCCGCAGCTTGGTTTGTGCGGCGTCCGTGCTTCGCGGCCACGAGAAGCAACCGCGCTCAAGGCGTTTGCTCAGAAGCCACAGTCCAGTTCCGTCCCAATAGAGAAGCTTCAGGCGTGTGTGGCCGCGGTTGCTAAATGCAAAGAGCGCGCCCTGGCGCGGGTCCTCCTGGAGCCGCTCGCTCGCCAGCGCATAAAGCCCCTCAAAACCCTTGCGCATATCGCACGGCTCCAGTGCCACGAATACTTTCAGACTGCCGGGAAAACTTAACATGGCGCGCCGCTCGCGGCTTCCAACGCCCGCAACAACACGGCGGCGAGCTTCGCCTCGGCGCCATTGGCAACCTCCACGCGCGCCCCGCCCGGCAGCGCAACGCGCAAGACCGGGGTGATCGCCTCTACTACAAGGGGAGCCTGCAGCTTGCCACCGGCCCGCGCCGCGGGATTCTTAACGACGGCTTCGAGCCACTGGATGGCGGGTCGCGATGGCGCCGCCGAGCCCACCGCACTCGTGACCGAAGCAACGCCCCTATCGCGTCGGCGAGCCCGGCTCTGCCGCCATGTGGCAAACGTCTGGTATTTGACGCCCACGTGCGCCGCGAACTCCATGGCGCTTACCCCGCACTCCTCAAAGGCATCCAGCAGCGCCTCGCGCCGCCCCGCCGGAACCCGGACCCGCCCAAGCCGGTCCATTTTCAACAATTCGTCTTGGATCGCATTACTGTGCATGCCGCCATCCTGACAAAATATCGACGAAAGCGGTAGTGGCGCTTGGCGTGACGCTTACAGTGCATCTCCCAACAGGACTTACAACTTTTTGAAAAGAGAGACACCCTTCGAAATGAGGTGAGCAAGGGAGGGGACTTCCACCCGCGTTGACGCCCACCTCGCGTCTGTTCGTCAATTCTGCCGGGTTACCGAGGTAATTAAGGCTTGAAAACCGCCGCCAAAGGTGACACGCAAAATTAGGTCGCCTTGTTGGTTGCATCCTCCCGGTTGCGCCTTTGTCTGGAGCGTGCTCTCAAAGATGGAGATGTCGGAAATGGTTCTTACCGTGCCATTAATCGAAACAGTATCGCCGGTTCGAGCGATGAGGCTGAGATTGCCGCTGCCGTCGGCCTGCCAGATTCCCTTGTTGTTAGATGACGTGACGTTGCCGGCTCCAGGTCTCAGCGTTGCGGCGATTACCGGGCCGCCCTGGTCCGGCAGGGCCAGCGACTGGAACGACGAAAAAGTTGCGCCGGCGGGGCATCCGGGTGCTTGCGCGCCGGTAGTGGCAACCGCCTTTAGCGCTCGGGAGGTGTTCGTCCAGATGCCAAGAGCGTTGGAGGTTAGTTTGCCTGCAAAGGCGATCTTACCTTGGTTATTTATCGCCGGGTCGCCGAACGCGGCGAATACTCCGCCGGGGACTCCGGGGGCGGGCTTGCCAGTGCGCGCCAGCAGCTTGCGAACATTGCCGGCGCACGTCCAAATGCCGGAATTGCTCGTCTTGTTCACGCCGAGGCCTTGAACGCTCGCCCTCACCGCCGTGACTCTCGCGCTGTTCAATTCCGCATTGGCGAAGTTCGTGAAAGTAGCGCCGGGAATGCCTGACGCGGCGTCTTTCGTGGATGCTACCGCAGCGATCACACCGGTTCGCGAAATCTGCAGCACAGATTGCGATCGGTCGGCGAAGGTCGCAACTACAGCAACCGTGCCGTTTTTGTTGAACGTGCTGTCGTCGGCATTCGGGGCGGACGAAGTCAGCGCGCAAAGGGCGGTGATTACGCTCGAGGCGGAGCGTGCGCAGATTGTCGCGCCGACTCGGACGAGCAACGTTTGGGTTCCCTTGGCATTAACGCTCCAGATGCCTGTGTCGTTTGCAGCGGTCACACCGCCGCTTCCGTGGGCCAGCTTCGCCAGGAAGACAGGTCCGGCGCCGTCTGGCATAACCACCTTGGAGAACGAAGCGAAAACCGTCTTCGCGGGACAACCGCCCGCCGGAGCGCCTGCCCGCGCAACGAGAGCGAGCTTGCCGGACGCGTTGCTCCAGATGCCTGTCCTGTTTGCGGCCTTGACCGCTCCGCCGCTTCGCAACGTCCCCACAAACGCTGCCCGGTGCGAGTTATTGAGCACTATGTCGCTGAAGGACTCGAAAACCCCGCGCTTCACGCCAGGGGCAGCCGCGCCGGTGCGTGCGACTATCGTTGCCGATGAGCCGAAATCGGTGCAGAGAACCGTGTTGTTTGCGGAGGTGACGCCGGGGCCGTTGACGGTCGCCCGAAAAGCCGCCACCCCGCCGGTATCAATGGAGGAACCGCCGAATGTGCTGAGGGAGACTCCAGCGAATCCCGGCGTCCGGTCGCTCGTCGCGGCGACCGATTGAGCGCCCAACGTCGTATTTGCAGTTGTGAAGCTCGAATCCGCACCGATGGTGGTGCCGCTGCTGTTTTCCGCGACGATCTGGAAGTGGTAGGTGGTGGCGGCGGCGAGAGGGGCGGTCGGGATGTGGATACCGACGTTCGTTACTCCCAAACCGGCGTCATAGATTCCGCTCACCATTCCATAAGCGGCGCTTAAACCGTAATTGAAGTGAACAAAAGTCCTCAAACCGTTTGGATTTACCGTCCCTGTGAGTGTTGCCCCCTGGCACGTAACATTCGCGGCCGGGCCGGTGGTCGCAACCGGAGAAGGAACGGCGCTCGTGGAAAAGGCTCGGTCCGCACCGGTAACGGTGCCGCCCGCACTTGTCGCAACGGCGCGAAAATGGTAGGTGGTATTGAACGCCAGTCCCACCAGCGCGGAGTTGAGGCTCAAATCCGACGCCGTTCCCGACACATATTGCGCTCCTGTGGTATTTCCATATGCGGCGGTTGTGCCATATTGAAAGGAGACCATTGTTCCCGCCCCGTTTGGTCTTGCAGTGGCGGCAAGATTGGCTGTTTCCGCATAAACTTGCGATGCGGGATTGGTGGTAATGACCGGGAGAGGCGGCAGCGTCGTGAATGTCTGATCCGGTTTCGCAATGGTTCCATTGGCGATTGCAACCAGTCTGTAATGATATGTCGTATTGGGAAGCAGGTTGGTCAGGCTGCTGAGGAAAGGGATGGTTGCGCTTCCTTGGCCAAGGAACTGATGGTTTGTGGGATTGCCGTAGGTATCGGTCGTGCCGTACTCGAACCAAGCGGTTGTGGCGGTTCCGTTGGGATTGATCAGGGCGGTAAGATTCGCGCCAGTGGTGGTCACCCCCGTCGCGCCGGTGGGAACGAGGGTGGGAGTGGATGGGAACGTGGACGCGGTCGTAAAAGTCTGGTCCGCACTCCGCAGGGTCACGCCGCCGCTGACCTCGACGAATTGGTAATGGTAAACAGTGTTGGGGACGAGGCCCGTGACGTTTGCGAAAACCGGCACGGAGCCGAAGGCGGTGTCGAGGGTCTGCGCCAGGGTTCCCCTGCCGTATGCCGAGGTTGTTCCATATTCGAACCATGCCTGCGTGGATCGTCCGTTCGGGTTTACAAGAGCATTGAGCGTCGCACAGTCGGCACCCACATTAGAAGGGTCGAGTATCGAAAAGGTCGAGATCGTGACACGGAATACCGTCCCATCCCCGCTGCTTCCGCCGCTGTTTGTTGTGCCGTAGATGTTGCCGCCGAGTCCCAGGGTGAGCCCGCCATCGGGAGTGTCCCCGTCCGATCCGTTAAATGCGTGGATGACGGAAAAGCCGTTGCCATCCGCCGATGCACGGAAAAGAACGCCGCGCCCACTTTCGGTGGCGCCATAGAAATAGCCGTCGTTTCCGTTAACCAATCCGGTTGGCGTGGCGCCGTCGGCGCCGTTGAAGGAGTGCAGGACGGTCAGCGTTCCGTCCGGCGTTACTGTAAACATGGTGCCCTTGTCGGGATTCGAGCCGCCATCGGCCGCCACGCCATAGAAATTGCCGTCGGAACCGAGCAGCAATCCCGCCGAGGGATGGGTGCCTTCACCGATGCTGAACAAGTGCAGTGTATTGAAAACGCCGTTTGGATCGACGGTGAACACCGTGCCGCCGCCGTTGTATCCGCCGCCGACGGTCGTGCCGTAAAAAAGGCCGTCGTTCCCCTGGACCAGTTGACCGTAGGGGTTGGAGCCGTCGGCGCCGTTGAACGAGTGGAGAACGGTGAATGTCCCGTCGGCGGCGATCTTGTACACCGTGCCTTTGTCAAACTGGCCGCCTGTTTGCGTCACGCCGTACAAGCAAAGATCGCTTGCTTGCATCACCCGGCCCGGGCTGCTGCCATCGGTCCCGCCAAACCGGTACAGCGTCGTCAATTCCCCTTCCGGAGTCAACCGGAAGACCGTTCCCATGTGTTGCGGCCCCCCCGTTTTGGTGACTCCGTAGAAGTCACCGTCCACCCCCTTGGTTAGAAAACCGTCCGGGCTGACATCGTTAGCCAGGTAAGCGCCATATTGGTTCTGGAAAGCGTAGAGCGGTGTCAACGCGCCCGTCGGCGAAATCTTGTATGCGGTCCCCACTCCATCCGCGCCGCCCTGGGTTGTTACCCCGTAGAAGCAACCGTCGCTCCCGGGAGCGGACAGGCCCCGCGGGTTCTTTCCGTCCGCGTCGCCGGTGAAATTGTATAGGACGACGAAGGTCGCACCCGTGCTGAATGTCTGGTCCTGTCCGGTACTCTGTCCGCCGGCGCCGATCGCCACCGCCCGAAAATGGTAGGTGGCATTCTGCTGCAAGCCACTGAGATTGGCAGTGACCGCGACCTCACGCCTCCCGCTTGCAAGGGTCTGGTTCGGCGTCGATGCGCCATAGTTGGTATCCAGGCCGTAATCGAACCGCACATAGGCCGTGCCGCCGTTCGGGTTCACCGATGCGTTCAGCGTGGCGGAATCGGACGCGGGAGCCGTCGCCGGGAGGGTGGTGACCGAAGGCGGTGCCTGCGTCGTGGTGAAAGTCTGCTGCTGCCACCAATAGTACGTCTGCCCGCCGGCGACGGAGACAATGCGCCAGTAATACTGAGTGTTTGGATTCAAGCCCCCAATGGCCGCATGGATGGAGCTGCTGCTTGTGCCCAAACCGAGATCCTGACTCGGTGTCGACGTTCCATAGTTCGTTGTGGTTCCGTATTCGAAGTGGACGACCGTGTCCGGCCCGGTCAACGTGACGGCTCCGGTCAAAACCGCGCCGTTACTGGTGATGCCTACGGCCAATGGCATGGAAAGTGTGCTCGCTCCTGCCGCCACAAACGTAACTTCATCCACCCGTCCGGCATCGGCATCCCCGACAGCGGGGGCTGTCTTGACGTAGGTCCATGCAAGCGTGTGATCCCCCGAGGCGATGGCGAAGAATTGCTGCGTCCAGCCGGTGGAACCGGAAATCCGCACCATCTCCACGCCGTCGATGGAAAACGCCAGCCAATTGAACTGGGGATTGGACTGCGCCTGCCACCAGAAACCCACGATGCCGGGACCGGTCACCGTTGTTCCCAGGGCGCTGTGCCCGGCTCCCGGCAGCGACGCGCTCTGGCCGGCGCTGATGTTGTCGTGCGAGACGTCGAGTTCCCCGAACCACGCCGGGCCGTCCGGCGCGGTCCATATAAGCGCGGCGTTGTCCAGGGCCACCGCCAGGGGCACGGTGTAGCTGGCGGATATCTCCAGGTTCCCATCCATCGTAACGGTAAGCGGGTTTGTGGTCCCCGAGGCGTCGCCCCCCCAGCCCGCGAACTGGAGGTTCGCATCGGGAACCACCGTGAGCGTGACCTGCTGACCGGGGGCGTAATCCGCTTGGTTCGGTTCAACCATCACGTCGCCGGGCGAGGAGACGGTGAGGGTCAACCGGGTGGTCGCCGGGTTTGTCGGGTCGACGCCTTCGTAAAATTTCAGCCAGTTCGAAACGCCATCGAAATCGTAGCTGCCGCCCGCTGTCTGAGTGAGGCCGCCAAAGTATTGCATTTGCCAGGCGTCGGGCAGGCCGCTGTGGACGCTGTCAAGCAGGAGCTGGGCTGTCCCGCTGGAGACCGAGCCGACCCCGTTGGAGACCGTGGCCGAATAGCCGCCGAAGCTCGCCCCTGTAACGCTGGGGATGAACAGCGTCGAGGCGGTCGCCCCGGGGATGGGCGCGCCGTTAAAGAACCACTGGTAGGCCAGCGGCGCGCTGCCGATGGCAACGACGCTAAAGGAGGCCGCCCCCCCGATTCCTGAAACGGCGCTGGAAGGCTGCGCGTGGATCGTTGGGCTCACGGAAGAACCAGCAGCCGGGCCTGCGGAGACGAGGTTGCCGGCGGCATCGTATGAAAAGTAGGTTTCCTGCGCGTCCGCGTGTGACAGCGGCAGGACGGCCCAGAGGAGTGCGGTGGCCGCGAGAGCCAACCGGATCATTCTAAAAAAATTTAGTGTTTTCATGATTTTTGGCCTTTCATCCTGGGCAAGCAACCTACGGGTGATAAGCCCAAGAATGACGAGTAGGGCTGCGTATCCAGCCCTGACAAGCTTACTACGATTTTCCGTGCGTGATTGTGCATCCTGAAATGTGTTTATACTGTTTAAAGTTGTTGTCAGGAGTTGCGACATGTGCATCTATTTTGGGACAAGAATGGGAAACCCATCCACCGGCGCATTCAATTTTATATCCTGTATTTTAGCCCTGAATTCCGACAACTCTCTCGACAACTCTATCTCCACCTCCCGTTGGAGCATTAGGGAAGCATGTCGCCGCCGCGCATCTTCGATTTCGGCTTTCGTCGGGAAGCTATCCGGAGAACACTTTCTTTTGTTGAGTTTGTCGATGCTGGCTTTCTCGAGGGCAGCCAAGCCATCCTCGTAGGAAACTTGTGTTTTTGATGCTGCGCGTTTTTTAGCTTCTGATGCTGCGCGTGCAGCGCTCGTTTGACTAGGATACTTAGAATACTTAGGAGCCAGCCCGTATTCGTCCAATAGCAGAACCGGGCTATTATTTACGTATGCGTACAAATTCAGCCCAGCCTTCTCCCCGATTGGATCGCGGCTTATCCACCGTCCCGCAACCGGGTCGTACGCCCTGTAAACTGCAAAATCCAATCCGCTCATGTTATGATGATGGAAGCCCGTGAATCCAAAATCCGCATCGAGGTCGCCCGCCAGTTTGGTTCGCGATCCAAACGGTTCATACGCATAGCGCGCCCGGATCGCCCCCGTGGAATCGGTCAGTTCCCGAATCGATCCCAGGTGGTCCATTGAATAGAAGAGCGGCGTGCCGTTGTCGATCACCCCCTGCGGATAATAGCGTTTGGTGACGGCGCCGCTTTCATCCCGCTCCTCACATAACTCAAGTCCATCCCAAAGAAAATGGCTGATGATCAAGAGCATTTCGTCGTCGTCCCGGTCGAACGTTTCGACAATCCTTCCGAGGCCGTCGTAATCATTCTCTGTTTCGTACGAACCGTTTCTGATGTTTTGGAGCCGCTGCTCCGCGTCCCATTGGTAGGTGCCAGGAGAATTCGCTCCACCGGAGACGCTCTCCAACTGGTTCAGGCTGTTGTAGCGGGCGACGGTCGTTCCCGCGGGGGTTACCGCGCTGAGGCGGTTGCCGGCGGCGTCGTATGTGTAAACAAACGAAGCGGTGAGTGAGATCGCGGAGAGGAGTTGATCCGCGGCGTCGTACGTGAGCGTGAAGGAGTTCGCGGGGTTCGTGTCCTGCTGCTGGCTCCAGGTGGTGATGTTGCCGACGGCGTCGTAGGTGTAATCGAACTTCGACAGCACGGTCGCGTTGGGCCGCCGATTCAGGATTTCCTTGAGCCGCTGGTCGCCGAAGTTGTCGAAATAATCGAGGAGAGTGCTCTGGCCGTTCGGCAGGCCGATCGAGGCGAGCCGGTCGGTTGCGTTAACGTAACCGTAGTTGAATGTACCGAGGGGGGTTCGTAACGCGGGTCACGCGACTCAACTGGTCGTAAAGAACGGTCTGCGCGACGCCGTTGATCGACCGGGAAACCAACCGGCCGAGTTCGTCGTAGGAATAAGCGATGAGGCTGTTCGGGAGCGGGCCGTTGACCGATGCGAGCCGGTTTGCGCCGAGAGCGGGAGTCGCGGTGACGGGGTTGTAAGTGAACGTCGTGAGCCCGCTACC
>Ga0316225_1003500_pt1 | contig 11930 bp, 18 predicted proteins | sample TBH18015metaG_FD_206010 | JGI IMG/M metagenome (GOLD analysis project Ga0316225, IMG submission 206010) | Freshwater microbial communities from Trout Bog Lake, Wisconsin, USA - TBH18015 | ecosystem: Environmental > Aquatic > Freshwater > Lake > Hypolimnion/Profundal zone | place: USA: Wisconsin... | reverse complement strand
TTCGGTTGGGGCGACCCACGTGCATTGTGGGGCACACCTGGAGTTTAATTAACTCGCACGTGAGCGATTCCCCCTAGTTTCCCAAAAGGTCTCTAGGGGGTTTTTTCTCTAATTTAAAGGAAAAAATTATGCCTAACAAAAAATTACGTGAAGGTCAGTCTATTGGAATGGGAGTTAAAGCTCCAGTTCAAAAGCCTACTAAAGACAAAGTTAAAAACCCAACCCAGTCAACTAAAGCAAAGAAGCCTAAAGGCGGATATTAATCATGGCAACACAGATTCTTCCACTTCAGACTCTAAATGACGGTTATCGTAACGCAACATTAAAGATTACTGGCTGGGTGAATGCTGGTGATATTACCAATTACGTGGTTCTTGACCCAAGTACATTAAGTCAAATTGATGCACAAGGAACAATTCCAAAATTAGTACGTATTAAACGTATTAATTTTGACATTCAAGACGGCATCCAAGTTACATTAAACTGGGATGGTGCAACACCTGCTTTATTGTGGGAATGTGCTGGTCGTGGCGAAATTAAAGCTGCTTCATTTGGTGGTATTACTGATAACGCAACAACACCTAACGGTAAAATTACTTTAACAACTTTTGGCGGTGCGGCAACTACAGCACTAACATCATTCACAATTGTTTTAGAAATTATCAAAGATTAATATGCAAGTAGCTAACGTTAACGCCAAAGAGATAGAACTAATTGCTACCATTATCCGTGCAGACGGAACTAAGGTAGAGTTAGGCGTTATCGACTACTGGCACAAAAACCCAATCAACCGTTTTATATGGAGAATTAAAAAATGGCTACGCTCCTCGTAAATACTGGTAAAGCGATTGTTACTAACTACCTGAACGGTGGTGCAGCTACTCAGCCTAAGTATGTGGCTTGGGGTACAGGTGCAGGAACAACGTCCGCTAGTGATACAACTTTATTTACCGAAGTAACACCACGTGTTAGTGGTACTACTTCACAAGTAACAACTTCTACAACTAACGACACTTTCCAAGTTGTTGGTACTCAGACTGCAGGTACTTCTGAGACTATTACCAACGCTGGATTGTTTGATGCTTCTACCTCAGGCAACCTGTTTGTTAAAGGAGATTTCACTGGCGTGCCACTGAACTCTGGCGATAGCATTCAGTTTACTTTCAAGGTTCAGTTCTCATAATTAGTTAAGGAATTAAATGGCTTTCATACTTGCAGACCGTGTTAAAGAGTCTTGTAGTTCCCCAGGTACTGGTACAGTTACCCTATTAGGGGCAGCAACAGGCTATCAATCATTTTCTGCAGGTATTGGAGCTAACAATACTACTTACTATGTCATTGCCGACCAAGGCGGTGCAAACTGGGAAGTAGGTTTAGGTACTATCGGGGCGGGCGGTACAACTCTAGCGAGAACTACCGTCCTTTCCTCATCAAATTCAGGCTCATTGGTAAACTTTGCCAGTGGGACGCAAGACGTATTCTGTGACTACACAGCTAAGACTGCTTTGTATGTAACCAACACTGGTTCACAGATTTCATTACAAGCCCAAGCAACTGACTCAACAGCCACAGGTGGTAATGCTAGGGGTGCTAATGCTGTTGATTGGCAGACTAATAGAAGTGCGGCTACACAAGTAGCAAGCGGTTCTTACACATTTATTGGTGGTGGTACAAATAATACTGCAATAGGTGTAAATTCCAATGTGGTTGGTGGTGCAAATAATGCAGTCAATTATTCTTATCAATTTATTGGTGCAGGGATTAATAACACTATTAGTGGAAGCCCTGCCGCAGTATCTGCCATAGTTGCTGGACAATCAAATTCTATTTCTGGTGGTTATTCTAGTATTGTTGGTGGTCATTTAAATACTGCTTCTGGTTATTTTAATTCAATTGTTGGTGGTGAATCTAATTCTGCTACAGCATTAGCCGCAGTAACAACACAAGTTACAACTATTGCAGTAACAGCTAGTACTACACTTTATTTAACATCTACCAATGCCAACATTAAAGTAGGTCAATTAATATTAGGTACTGGTATTACTGTAATATCAAATTCTAACTCTGCAACCTACGCAACATCTACAGTAACTACTGGTACTCCAGCAGTAATGGCTACCTCAACCATCTCTGGAACAACCTTAACTGTAGGCTCACTTACTAGCGGCACAATCATTGCTGGTCAAGTATTAACAGGCACAGGCGTTACCGCAGGAACTTATATCGTATCTGGCTCAGGTCTTTCATGGGTGGTTAGCGTTTCCCAGACAGTAGCATCAACAACGATTACTGGAACAGCTTACACATTCACAATCAGCCAAAACGCTACAACTGCCGCTGGTGTTACTCTATCTTTCTATACACCTCATGGAGTAGTAGTCGGAGGAGGAAACAACCAAGCTACAGGAGCATATAGCTTTATCGGTGGTGGTGGTGATGCTGGAACAGCGGCTAATAGGAATGTGGCTAGTGGTGATTGGTCTGTAGTGGGTGGTGGTCGTGGAAATACTGCAAGTGGTATTGGAGCATTTGTTGGTTCTGGTGGTTTTTATTCAACTGCTGGCTCTATCTATAACTCAACTGCATCAGGAAATTCATCAGGAATTGTTGCTGGTTTATCTCAAACAGCAAGTGGTTTAGGTTCTTTTATTTCCCATGGATATAACAATACTGCCAATGGACAATTTTCTGGGGCTATTGGAGTTAATACAACAACAAGAGGATTGCAAAATTTTTTGGCTTTAGGCGGTCAATATAATGCCTTTAGTGGCGCTGGAACTGGTCAAGGCGGTTTATTAATTATTGCAAAACAAACAACTGATGCTACTCCAAGCGTTTTAACAACAGATGGTTCAGGAACCGCAGGAACAACAAACCAAGTAATACTACCTAATAACTCTGCTTACTACTTTAAAGCTACTGTTATTGCCAATGTGACAGGCGGTGGAAATACAAAGGCTTGGACACTAGAAGGTGCTATTAAGCGTGGTTCAAGTGTGGGAACAACAGCTATAGTGGGGTCAGTTACGACTAATATCGTAGCGGCTGACGCTGGAGCATCAACTTGGACAGTCACCGCCACAGCAGATACAGCGAATGGTGGATTAGCAATTACCTTTACTGGACAGGCTTCTACTACAATCAGAACTGTTGCAAAAATCGAAACCACAGAAATGACTTACTAATGGTTTATAAATAACCCCTTAACTCAACTAATAGTGTATTAATAGCGCATTTTTAAACTACAAGGAAACAACATGGCACTAAAACTTAACCTAGCATCAACACAATTTGGCGTACCAGCCCCAGAAGCCTACGCTAGAATTACTAACTTCTTTGGCACAAAAGACAATATCCAAGTGCAAGTGGCTATTCACTATGACCAAGCGGCTAGAGAAGGCAATATGGCTACAGTCAGAGAAGATGCCCATTACATCGCTATTGAGGACTTAAAAGGCGATTTAATCCCTGCAATTTATGGCGTATTAAAGACTTTTAGCCAGTACGAAGGCGCAGAGGACTGCTAAATGTCAATGAACCTTGACCAAACAGTAGACAAAATAACACCTACAACAGGTGGCTTAAGCGTTGCTGGACTTATTGCTAATGCTACAACTGTTGTTACTTCTTGGAGTATTCCAACAGGATATAACGCATTAACAGTAGGGCCTATGACAATCAATAGTGGCGTTACGGTAACCGTCCCTTCAGGGAGTCGTTGGGTAGTACTGTAATGTTTGGGAAGCAACCTTTCTCATCCGCCCCTTATTCGGGGTCTAGTAATAAAGTAGTTAGCCAGGCTCTTACATACCTGTCTACAAGCTCTGTAACACTCCTTAAATCGATTTTAAAGACCCTGACATACCTAAGTACTAGCACGGTCACAATCGCCCGTTATGCAGCCCGTTACGTGACGCTGTCATATCTGTCTAGTAGCACATCCACAATCCTAAAGTCCATTACAAAGACGCTTACTTATCTAAGCACCTCTGTAAGCACTTTGGTCAAACTGCCAATTAAGCTATTGTCAGCAACTAGTACATCCGTTGCTTCTATACAACGGGCAATAGCCAAAATCATTAGTACAGTAGTAGAACACGTTATTGTTGTATTAACTGAATCGGCATTTCACCTAATTGCTTTTAGTATTAATGTGGCAAGTACCCCAAGTATCCGTAAAGCCATTTCAACGACAATTACTGCGTTATCAACATCTGTAGCTACTATTGTAAAGTTATTGCCCAAGTCTTTGACTGCATTGTCAAGTTCTGTGTCAAGCATTGTAAAGTTATTAGGGAAAACCCTAACATCTGTGTCAACATCAATAGCTACAGTTTCATTACATAACATACTATTCAAATTATTGTTTGTAGTTGCAAACTCGACAGCAACAATAGGCAACTTTTACCTTAAATTATTTGTTGTCGTCTCTACCACAATTTCTACCTTAAATAAACAAATGTATAAGGTATTTAGCATTATTTCGGCTACAATATCATCATTGATAGTTGCTGTTTTCCCTCGTTTAGGGGCGGTGATAAGATACACCTTTACAGCAGACTTTAGAGACAGATTAATAGGGCTTTATAAAGAACGATTGGCAGAGGCAAATTTACGTGACCGTCTACAAAAACTTAATAAAATCCGCACTGCTTTGGTAAACAAGATTAACAATAAGGTCTCAAAATGAGCCAATTTTCATACAAACTCACTACAGAATCAGAGTTATTTAGCTTTGATTTTAACCCTGTTTTAGGCGTTGGCGAGACAATAAGTACTGCAAACTGTACCGCTATTACCCTTCAAGGCACAGACCCTACCCCATCAACCATACTTTCAGGAAGTCCTGTAGTAAGCCTGGGTAAAGCTACTCAAAGGGTAACTGGTGGCGTGGCAGATAATACTTACCGCTTAATTATGACTTGTACCACTAGCGCTGGTAATACCTATACCTGTACAGGAGATATTCCTGTTTATGACCCTTCTGAGCAAATATAAACATGGGTCACGCAGACTACCTAAGACTTGGTGGCGACTATAACGCAATTTGTGACCGTTGTGGTAGCAAGTTCAAGTTTTCGCAACTAAAGCTAGAGTGGGACGGTTTATACGTTTGTACGGCTAATGGTTGTTGGGAGCCTCGACAACCTCAAGACTATGTTAAAGGTGTGCGAGATGATATGTCAGTACCTGTATCTCGCCCAGACCAACCGCCTGTATATATAGCAGATTTAACAGTTACTGAAATACCAGTAATTACATTGAGTTTTATCAAATTTTTGTATAGAATACTATCAGTTAGTGTATCATCGGTGGTAAGTTTAATCACCACTAAATATCCATTTACACCTGCTAGTAAGGTAGTAAACGGTGCAGCACTAAATACTACGACATTAGGGTAATAAATGGCTATTTTGTTTACCAATAACGCATCAACCAACTTAGCGGCTAGTATTACTAGTGGGGCTACTTCATTAACCGTTACAGGTGGCACTGGTGTATTGTTTCCAAACCCTACAAGCGGTGACTATTTCCTTTTAACTCTTATTGGAATTAGTGGCTCACCTATTGAGATTGTAAAAGTTACTGCTCTGTCTACCGACATAATGACAATCGTAAGGGCGCAAGAAGGCACTACTGCTTCAGCATTTACTGGTGGTGACCAGGTTCAACTAAGAATTACCGCAGGTGTAATGAACGGAGCAGCACAAGCTGGTCTTGCAAGCGGTGGATTAACCGAAAACACTCAAACAATCTCTTCTAGCTATACAATTAGCACTAATAGAAATGCTTTATCAGTCGGCCCAGTTTCTGTGGCAAGTGGACAATCTGTCACAGTACCAAGCGGTAGTCGCTGGGTAATACTTTAAGGAAAATATATGAGTTCAGTAATTATCAGTGGCGATACAAGCGGTACTGTTACAGTTACAGTACCTTCTGTAGCTGGTACAAATACTATAACAATGCCAGCTTTAACAGGTAATGCTCTTGTTTCTACAGGAGTTTCTAGCTCTGTTTTAGCAACAGTAACTAATAAGATAGCTATTAATATTGGTGGTACTGTTTACTATCTATTAGCTAATACTTCAGGAACATAACATGGCATACGGAAATCTTAATGTCGATACAGTAACGACTTCAACGGCTGGTGGTGTACTAGGTGCTGGTAACGCTTCAACACTAAAGAATCGCATTATCAATGGTGCGATGGTTATTGACCAAAGAAACGCTGGTGCTAGTGTTACTCTTTCGACAGATGCTTATACTCTTGATAGATGGATTGGATTTGCTGGTGTAGCTAGTAAAATGTCTATTCAACAAAATGCTGGTTCTGTAACACCACCAATAGGATTTACCAATTATCTAGGTGTTACATCTTTAACTGCTTATACACCATTAGCCGCCGCCGATGTTTTTGGAGTTTCTCAAGCAATTGAAGGTTACAACATTGCTGATTTGGGCTGGGGTACAGCTAACGCTAAAACAATAACAATTAGCTTTCAAGTTTACAGTTCATTAACTGGTACTTTTGGTGGTCTTGTTAGAAACAATGCTGGCACAAGAGCGTATGGTTTTACTTATTCAATCCCTGTAGCTAACACTTGGACTACTATTTCAACCACTATTGCTGGCGATACATCAGGCACTTGGCTAACTACTAATGGTCTTGGGCTTCGTTTAATTTTTGATTTAGGTACAGGCTCAACTTATAGAGTTGCCGCAGGTTCTTGGACTGCTGGTAATTATTATGGTGTAACAGGTGCAACATCCGTAGTAGGAACAAGCGGAGCAACCTTCTACATTACTGGTGTTCAACTAGAAGTAGGAAGTAGTGCTACTGGATATGAGTATCGTCAGTATCAACAAGAGTTAGCTTTGTGTCAAAGATATTATGCAAAGTTAGGGGCAAGCCCACAAGGTAGTTCAAATTATCAAGCGTATGGTAGTGGCTCAATGAATACTACTACATCAGCAAATATAGCTTTAACATTTCCCCAGGTTATGAGGGCATCACCAACTATTGCGTATAGCGGAACTATGGGTTATAGCGCAGGGGGAAGTTATGCTTCCCTTACAAGTATTGCAGCAACTTATACAGGAGTATCTTCATCTATGTTGCAAGTAAATGGTGCGGCAATGGGGGCGGCTGGCAATGGAGTAGTTTTATTATCCAACGCTGATGCTACAGCCTTTATTTCTTTATCTTCGGAGTTGTAATATGTATAAACAATGTAAACCAATATTTGTCGGTGGTGAAGTAAATTCTGTAATTTGCACAACAGACGGAGCTTGCATACCTATGGATGAAGCCAACACAGACTACCAAGCCTACCTAGCATGGGTAGCTGAAGGCAATGTAGCGATTCCAGCAGAGGACATAGTATGACCACAATAATTGACGGAAGTGCTGGGATAACCTTTCCTGATGTTTCTACACAAGACGAAGTAAAAGCATTGGTGGGTTAATATGACAGCTGCATACACACAATCCCGTGACAAAGTAATCCAAGGTGCCTTGCGTGTTTTAGGCGTTATTGGCGCAGGTGATGAACCCACCCCTTCTGATTACGACAATTGTTCCCAAGCCCTAAATCTGTACATTAAACAGCTACAGACCAAAGGTATGCCATTATGGAAAGTAGAAGACCTACAAGTTCCTATGGTTATTGGACAGAATACTTATAATCTTGGCCCTACAGGTGATGTAGTATGTACACGCCCTTTAAGAGTTGTTATGGCTTTTATCCGTAACCCACAAAACCAAGATACCACCTTAATGGTTATATCTCGTCAAGAGTATATGCAACAAGGTTATAAGCCTTCTCAAGGAATCCCTAACCAAGTTTACTATGACCCACAATTAAACAATGGTGTGTTGTACGTTTACGACACTCCTTCTGCAACAGGTTACACAATTCACCTACAAGTACAGATGCCTGTAGATGACGTATTAACACCTAGTCAAATATTAGACTTTCCTTCAGAGTGGTTTAACACCCTTAAGTTTGGACTAGCAGACCAATTGGCTCTTGAGTATGGCGTTCCCGCACAAGTGCGTGCTGAACTAGCTCAACGTGCCGCTAAACTAGAGGAAGTAATGACTGACTGGAGCCAAGAAGAAGCAAGTACAGCATTTTCTCCTTCCAATCGTTTTTATAGTTAAGGATACACAATGCCAGTATCCCGCATTTCATTAGCCCATAATATTGGCACTCGTGATGGCACGTTAGAAAAAGATAGTAAAGTTGGGAACGCTATTCTTGAATCTAAAACTAAAGAATCACTATATATTCTAAAGCGTCCAGGATTAAGTACATATCAAACATTACCTACAGGAGCAGGACTTGGTATATTTGCCGCTGGTAGCCACTTACTTACTATTATTGGAACTACGTTCTATGACAATGGAGTTGCTAACTCTACCCCTGTCGATGGCGGGGATGAATATGACTGGATTTACTCAGTAGACGGTACTCAAGTATTCTTTAAAAATGAGAATCATGGGTATGTGTATACCATAGCCACACAGACCATATTAGACCTTCAGGGAACGATTACTACTCAAGCTGGTTCAACTGTTAACGGAAGCGCAGTAGTAACCCTAACATCGTCTAATACAGCAATTCAGGTTGGTCAAATTGTTACTGGAACTGGCATACCAACTGGAACATACGTATTAGCTATTTATGGCACAGCATTAACATTAAGTCAAAACGCTACTGCAAGCGGAAGCACTACATTAACATTTACCACGTCTTATCCTGGAACAACTGTATCAGGTGCTGTATTTGTGGATGGATATTATGTAGTCGGAACTCCTGCTGGACTGTTGTATAACAGCAACGTTGAAGACCCTACTACATGGCAAGCAATTAATTACATTGGAGTAGTATCCGATGCTGACCCATTATTAGCTATTGGTAGAACGGCTAACTACATTGTTACTTTTGGTTCCCATCACGTGGAGTTTTTTTATGATGCTGGAAGCTCTCCAGGAAGCCCATTTTTACCATACCAAAACAACGTATTGCAGGTTGGAGCAGCAGCAGAAGATTCTTTAGTGCAAATGGATAATACCCTTGTTTGGATGGCATCAAGTCATCAAAAGGGATTTCAAGTTTATGCTTTAGCTGGTCAAACACCACAAGTAGTATCTAATCAATACATTGAAAGAATCATCAATCGTTGCGACCCAGACTATGCTTATGCCTTTAGTATTAAGACTGCAGGACATTCTTTATACGTATTAACCCTTAGAGACATAGGGATTACCCTAGTATATGATTTTGCACAACAAGGCTGGACATATTGGACTTCTACTGAGAATAACCTAGAAGGGCAGTTTTTAGGGGCATTTTACGCAAAATACAATGATTTAGACCTAATCCAACATTATGTAACTGGTCAAGTATATCAATTTGACCCCAACACTTATGAAGATTATGGTAATCCAATTCAAGTGTTTGTTCGTACCCCAATTAGTGATTTTGGTAACAATGACAGAAAGTTCTTTGGCGATGTTCAAGTAATTGGCGATAAGATAGATTCTTACGCATTATTGAGATATACCAATGATGATTACCAAACATTCTCAAACTGGCAAAACGTTAATTTAAACGCCCCCAAATCTCAAGTATCACGTAACGGACAAGCTCGTAGACGTGCGTTTGACTTCCTTCACGCAGATAATGTACCATTGCGCTTAGAGTATTTAGAGTGCAACGTGGAACAGGGGGATACGTGATTTGCTACCAAGAAGAGACTTTTGAGCAAGTAATTGACGAAATTAAGCCATTACTTGAAGACCATTGGGAGGAGATAGCCCTACATAAAGAGGTTATTAAACTTAACCCAAACTATGAATTGTATGAAAAATTATGCAATTCTGGAATGATGAGGATTGTTACCGCTAGAGATGACGGTAAATTAATAGGTTATTGCATTTGTATTGTTAATTATAGTTTGCATTATAAAGACAGTTTAACCGCTACAAACGATATATTTTTCATATCTAAAGATTATCGTAAGGGCTTGACAGGTGTAAAATTGTTCATTAAGAACGAAGAAATTTTAAAAGGCTATGGAGTACAACGCCTTGTTATGAATACTAAATTGCACCATGATGTTGGTGCAATATTTGAACGTTTAGGATACAAAGAAACCGAACGTATGTTTGGAAAAATGATAGGATAGGATTATGGCAGAATCAACCGCAGCAGTCGGAGAAGTAATATTCGGAGCAGGTGAGGCTGGTGCTGGTGCAGCAGCAGCAGGAGAAGTAGGAGCAGCAGCCGTTACCGCAGCAGATGTAGCTGCAGGTGCCGCAACAGTAGGTGATGCTCTTGCTGCTGGTGTTAGCGTCCCTGAATTAGTATCTGCTGGAACAAGTGCTAGTGATTTATTAGCAAGTGGCGCTAGTGTACAGTCATTAATATCTGCTGGAGTAGACGCTGGCTCATTAGCTGCTGCAGGTGCTCCAGTTGGAGAATTGGTTGCTGCAGGAGCATCTCCAGAAGCTCTTTTATCCGCAGGATTTAGCGCACAAAACCTAGTACAAGCTGGTGTTAGTGCTCAAAGTTTATTGGGTGCTGGTGTTGATGCTGGAACATTATTGCAATCGGGTGTTGCTCCAGCGCAATTGTTGCAATCTGGAGTTAGCGCAGAACAGCTTGGTCAATTAGGAGTTACTGGACAACAATTAGCTTCTGCAGGTGCTACATCATCTCAATTGGCAGGTGCTACATCATCTCTTGAATCTCAAGCAGCAGCTTCAGGTGGATTTGGAATAAGTCCAACAGCAACTGGTGCTTCAGGAGGAATTAATCTTCCATCATTATCTTCTTTAGAATCTTCTGCTGGATTGGCTGCAAATACTGCAGGTGCTGGTGGTGGTACAAGCGCATTAAGCTCATTATTAAGTGGTGCTGGTACAGGTTCTCAAATTGTTGGTGGTTTAGGTGCATTATCTAAACTAGCTGGTGGTGCAGCTCAGATTGCTGGTGGTTCAAAATTAATGGGTGGAACAGGAGTTACTCCACAACAAGCTGCCCCATTTTCACCATACCAGTCTCAGCTATCTTCACAGTTATTTAATTTATTACAAAATCCTAGTACAGTTACTAGCACTCCTGGATACCAATTCAATCTTCAACAAGGCTTACAAGCTCAACAGGCTCAACAAGCTGCACAAGGTCGTTTAGTATCAGGTGGTGGGTTGTTACAAGCACAACAGTTTGGACAGCAATATGCTCAGTCTAGCTTAACTCAACAAGAACAAATGTTGGCTGGTTTAACTGGTGCTACACAATCTCCTGCTGCTGCGGCTACTGCTGGTTCTAATATTGGAGCAACAAACATTGGCTCTACACTTGGTGGATTATCTGCCATTGCCTCTGGTGCAGGTGGCGTGTTAAATCCATTGGCTACATTGTACGCAAACTACAATAGTTCAAATTTCAACTAAGGCAATAACATGGCATCTCCATTAGAAATGTTACAACTAGGTCAGCAATTTGACCCTTATGGTTCGTTTCGTCAAGGCGGAATGGAAGCACAGCAATATGATGTTAAACAAGGTCAATTAGATTTACAGCAACAAGCACTTAAACAAGCACAGCAAGATATGGCTCCTGCTGCAAATGCTCAACCATTGGCTGGTATGGCTGTAGACCCATTTGGCGGTAAATTTAATTTAAAAACTGCAGATGGCGAAGAAACTCTTGCTGGTCAAGCATCAACATATTTGCAAAAAGCCAATACAGAACAACAACTGTTTAATAAAGCTCAACAAAGAGCAAAGATTGCTGAATTGACTGGCGATGTAAACGCTCAAAGCAAAGCAATGGAAGAAGCTCGTCGTGCTGATGCCGCAATGACGGAAGCTAAAAATAAAGCCGCCACCTTTAAACAAGAAGGAACGGATGCTCTTG
>Ga0316225_1003484_pt1 | contig 11974 bp, 15 predicted proteins | sample TBH18015metaG_FD_206010 | JGI IMG/M metagenome (GOLD analysis project Ga0316225, IMG submission 206010) | Freshwater microbial communities from Trout Bog Lake, Wisconsin, USA - TBH18015 | ecosystem: Environmental > Aquatic > Freshwater > Lake > Hypolimnion/Profundal zone | place: USA: Wisconsin... | reverse complement strand
GTTAATGTTCTTTCCATTCGCATTAATATCTGTTAACGCTGGATAGTATGACCAGTTTGAAAGAATGTTGGACCAATTTCCAATCAATGAAGAAACATACAATGTAGATAGAGATCCTATATTCGCGTACAATGTAGAAGTATTGACAGTTGATATATTTGCAGAATTACCTGACATTGATGAAAAATTGAAATTAGAAAAGATCCCAATTAAACCAGACAGAGTTGAAACATTTATTACATTTGCCCTTATAGAAGATATTGTTATAGTTGAAAAAGATCCACTCCTCGCGGCTATTGAGGATGTCGCGATAGTTGAGAAAGATCCACTCGTTGCGGCTATTGATGATACTGCGATAGTTGAAAAAGATCCATTAGTCACGGACACAGATCCAGAGTTGATTGAAAATGAAGATAGATTGTTAACATTAATTATATTACACCCATTGATATTTACATTATTAACTGCTACAAAATTAGCCCATTGCGAAACGTTTGAATTGGAGGATATTCCACCTATGAGTTGTCCATTAGCGTACACATTACCTCCATAGGCTGTTACTGTTGTATCGTTCATTAAAATCGCTGGAGTTTCAACTCGGTATGATGCTGATGTAACATAAGATTGAACATCGTTGATATTTCCAAGAGGTGCGTTAATTGACAACAACGATGTGATAGATCCGCTGACGTCCAAGTTTCCACTTAGATCTACATTTCCAGCAGATAGATCGACAATATTGACATTTTGGAATGTTGATGGGAATTGTACTATATTACCACCTGTTATTCCAATGTATGGATTTTGATCTACTACTGTAGAAATATAAAGAAGTTGATTTGATTTTGCTGTAGTGGAGGCTGAGCCGCCATTCCACAGAGGGGCTGTATACGACCCATTCCAAACAGACATACTATTATTTGCTATTTATTATAAATCTTAACTCCCTTACAGAGAGATATGAATAGCAGTGGCAGTTGCGGAGTTGATGTAATTCCTGTGCCTGGAGAGACTGTTGTTGGTATTCCAGTAGGAACTGTAATACAATATGCTTCGGCGACTGCGCCAGAAGGCTATCTCAATTGCGATGGTTCTGCTATTAGCAGAACAACTTACGGCGGCCTTTTTGGATTAATTGGCACTACGTATGGTGCTGGTAATGGTGCACAACAAAATATACAAAGTTGGGCAGTCACTGGATTTGGATCTATTCAATTAAATTTTAATAGTACTTATGGATATAATAATTTTATACAAGTTGGGACTACATTTAGTTTTAATACAGGTTCTGTATTATACACAGGATTAGTTGCATTAGTTGCAAATACTACAGAAGTAGTCGCTAACCAAACAGGTTCTGCTACTTCAGGACTTGGTGGATATGCTATTTTAACAACTCCGACAACTTTCAATCTTCCAAATACTGTTGGTGTCACAATTCGCGGCTCAGGTACATCTTGGAATATTGGTTCTACAGGCGGCGCTGATAGTTATGCCCTCACATCTGCGAATATCGCATCACACAAACACGATACGACTATTGTAGCAAATAGCACTGGTGCTGCTTCTGGTGGTATTTCTACATCTGCGCCTCCTACTTCTGGAACATCATACACAACTGGTATTATCTATGACAATACTGGTACTCAAGTCACTGCTGCTGGATCTAATGGATCTTCATTCTCAACTCTCAACAAATATTTAGTACTCAATTATTGTATAAAGTATTAAACGCGCTTTTTACAAATTACCTTTCTACGATCTTGATAGATGGAAGAGCCTATTGAACAGAAGAAACAGAAGAAACCTCGCAGTGAAGCACAGGTAGCAGCATTCCAAAAAGGTCTCGCAGCCTTGAAAGCCAAACGTGAATTGCTAAAGAAACAAAAGGAGGAGAAGATCAAACAGGTTTCAATTCCTATTACGCTGCCTACCCCTACCCCTGTAGAAGATGTGAAGCCACCTATTCCTACTCCAACGCCGCCTGTTGCCCATGATGAACAGGTCGCGCCAATTAAAGAACGTAAGCCACGACAGCCACGACAGCCAAAACAGCCCCAGATCTCCAGATCTGACTTTGAAGATTTCAAGAAAGATCTCTATGGCCTCGTGGAATCTAAATCCAGAAGCAATCAAAACAATCAAGAAATAGAAAAGCCATTTGTTACAAAGCAGCCTACGGTCGCTGCCGCACAGCCCCAACAAATCAAAGAAAGATTAATCAGCGGATCCGAATTGCTCAATAGAATATTTTTTAACTGACCCTTACAGGAATGTTATCAATAGTAAGTCCATACATTGACAATTTCAACGTCGCCCCTGCTGCGAAACGAGTGAATGTGAACCCAATGCTAAATCTAGAGGCAGGATATGAAAATCTTTCTGGTGATACTCCTATAGAAGTACATCTTGGAGATGCTCCAAAGGCAATTGGAAAGCCAAAGTTTCCAACGCGTTTTCCAATTGCTGACTCAATGCCTACTGCTCCTTCTGGTTTTGGAACTGTACCTCTCTACACCTCGCAACACAAGACAGATCCTATTCCTAATGCTAATCATTGGTATGCTCCAGAGTTCAAGAACACCAAATTACATTCAGGATTTGAAAACCATCTTCAAAATTATTTTGAAAAACTCAGTGTGGAGCAATTTAATAGACATGCCAACCCACGTCATGAAGTTGGTGAAGCAACTCTAGAAGAGACTACTGAACAGAAACTGCGTCGTTTGATTCAGAGTTTTTAATATTTGGAACTGCCACCAGCCCAACAAGATTTGTATTATTTGGATCAAAAGGCTTCTGTACTACTTCGATCTGTAGATCTTCAGGAGGTGCTACAGGCGCTAAAATTATATTACCATCCTTGTCCTTTTGTGGTTCATCAATGATAATAGGAGGCAAGTTATAAAATTTAACCTTATTGACATAATTATGAGATTTTGATTCCGCGACAGTTTCTGGATAAATATAAGGCAGATTAAACTTCTTATGCCATGTTTCAGGCAGTGGAAGACATTCAAAATCTGGACACTTCTTCAACTGTTGTAATAACTCATAATCTGGATCCGCGGCTATATAACAATCATCACACATAAACATCTTGTTATTATTAAGATCTACTAATTTAGTATTCTTGATAGTTTCACATACTGAACATGCCATAGGGGTAATCATTCTACACTGAACTTGTATTTTGTGTTTGGACACTTGGACGCGGCGTTGTGCTCTTTAGTTCCCCAGGTACAGCCGCGGCTGGAAAAGATCCAGGCGATAGATCTACTTTGACAGTTGTAAGACGACCACAACAATCGCTAGTACAACTTGAGTGTTTGAACACCTTATATAACGCATAAATTATTGAGACTATCCCTGCTGTGACAGCCGAAGGGATTAGATTATTCGGATCCATGTAGTATGGACTCTATAGTGATAACTAAAAGAAAATACATTCGTAAGATCAAAAAACCCATTTATTATTTTTATATCATCCATAAAGAAGTAACTATTACATTTGATTAATGTGGAAGCGCCTCCTTACTTCCCACACTAGAGACATCATCATTAAAAAGATCAACAATACGACAGAGTTCATAATTCCCCTTATAGATGGATGTTTGAAAGATCATCTGATTTATACTGTTAAAATAGATCGTAATGAATTAAAAATATTATTCATCCATAGAGATGAACAGCAATACAGGTTGCGGTGATAAGTGTAAATGCGATTGTTGTAAAGCGAAGAAGAAGGCCGCTGCGGCTGCTAAAAGACGACGTAAAGAAGGTCCAGCAAGAAAACGTCCCCAAAAAAACAATCAACCTATTATCATCAATACACCTTCAACAGCAAAACAACAAGCCTATCCAACTCTGAATGTTTCAAATCATCCTTCTACTCTTCCAAGATCTGTTGCTACACAGACTGATGTTATCGCTAGACCTAACACTAGGACAATTGAAACACAAACTGATGTTATTAGACCACTTCCAGAGATCCCTAGATTGCGAGAAACTATGACAGGTCCACCTAGACCTGCTAAATATACTAGACAACCTACAACTGGTTTTACAAGAGAACCAACAGTTGCTATAGTTGAACCACCTTCTCGTTATGCTAGACAACTTGAACAAATTACAGATGCTATGGCTAATGAGCGACATGCTGAAAGAAGAGCAGCAGGACTTGGATCTCAACTTAGGAGAGTACGGATCCAACGCCCTCAACGATCTCCGCCTGCAGTTCCAAATGATCTATTAGAACCTCTTCCTGATATAGAAGATCTTCATTCTTCTATTACTTCTCCTCCAACACGCGGTCCAGGTCGTCCATCGCGTCCTCCTGGATCTGAAGCAGAAGCAATTGCGAGACTAAATCGTCGCGAAATTGCGAGAGTAAATAGAGAATTAGAAAGGGAAGCAAGAGCAGCAGAATTAGAGGCACCACCACCAGATAGCGTATAAAATAATCTTTACTATCTATTATTAATTAGTAAGTTACTATCTAATAATGGAAAAACGAAAATGTTCTACTTGTTTTGAAGTCTATCCAACTTCTTTCTATTATAGCGACATGAATATCAAAGACAAGATCTCTAAACGATGTTGTTACTGTTGTAGAGCCTATAGAAGGGCTCTCAGATCTAGACCATCCCCTGAAAGTATAGCGCATATTGAAACACTCCTCAAACCTCTAACAGACTTTAAAGTCACTTTTGAATGACCATCAGAGGTACAGCCATCATCAGAGGTTCAGCCATCAAACTAAAATAAATAATCACTTACTAGAAAATAATCCATTGACTAGCCAGTAAGAAATAATCGCCAAGAGTTTAGTTTTATGGCTGTACCTCGGATGTTATTCATTGTCATCAGAGGTTCAGCCATCAAACTAAAATAAATAATCACTTACTAGAAAATAATCCATTGACTAGCCAACAAGAAACTAAGAATCCTAGTAAGAAATAATCGCCAAAAGTTTAGTTTTATGGGACAAAAACGCCAAAATTTTTTTCCAAAAGTCTGAGAGGCCAAAACATTTTTCCAACGGCCCTCTACCCCCCCCCCAAAAATATTTTTTACCCCCCCACCCTATTTTAATTTAAAGTTTACGACACTAAATAATTTAGGAAATCCAAATAGATGGAAAGTCTATTTTCAAAACAATTTAGTTTATATCAGAAAACTGGATCACAACTTTCAAGAAAGAAGGAAGATTATGAAAAGGAACGAAATAATAGAGACGCAATTCATCTAAGTAAAATTAAACCAACTCTTGATGATCTTAATAATAAATATCAAAAACAAATCTCCAAATTAGATTCAACTGTTACTTACTATAAAACACAAATTGAAAAAAGTATTGAAATTGTAGATGCTAAGAAGATTACTCTCCAAAAGGAATTGGATGATAAAATAGCAGCACTGACTGCTAAGTATGAAAAACTAATTGAAAATTGTAATAAAGATCTCTATATCAAAGATTGTAATCAGTTTATTGATACTTTTACAGAAAATATTAATAAATTAGAAGAGGAATGTCAATCTAAGAAGGAGAGATTTATGGAGAGACCTATTACAAAGGCTGAATTAGATTTGAAAGTAGAAATTGCTAATCTAGAAGTAAAACGAGAAAAGGAGAAGGAGGAAATGGAACGTTTGGAAGCAGAAGAAGAAGAAGCAAGGATTTTTAAACGCAAAGAAGAGGAGAGAAATATGGCAATTGCTAAGGATGAGAAGAATAGACGAAAGCCAAAAGAATTACAAGATGATTACAATAGAGATCCTAGAATTGTACCATCTTTATATGACGATCCAAATTATAATCCTCATGATGATATTTTAATAAGAAGTAAAGGAGAGATTATTCAACCAATTACAGATGAAACAGTACTTGTAAAGTTTGCTACTGCGATACAAGTTGGAGAAACCAAGAAAGATGAACGAGAAAGAGAGAGACGTCAATTACTAATTAAAAACTACAAAGAATATGTTTTGGATCTTCATGCTACTATTAAGAAGCAATATCCAAAATATGGAGATTATTTTGAAGCGATTATTATGCCTGATAGATCTGTTCTATTACGATTTCTTGATGATGATTGTATTTCCCTTGTAGGGGAAGAAAAATATGAAACTAGAAAGGACTTTTTGAAGAAGCATCCGCTTCTTGAAGAAGATCTTACAACATATAATTCAGACATACATGATCTGAATCTTCCAAAGTTAGATTGAAATATATTGATCGCGATACTCTATTGTTTCGTGAAGTGTTTTGAAACGTTTAGTGTGTTTTAGACCATTTATCACCTTTTGAAACTTATAGCAATTTTTATCTTCACAGATATTCTGTTCTTTTAATTTATTATCTTTATGAATAGATACATTTTGATTATTTTCAGCGTAAGTCACCCACCTCAGATTTTGAAGTCTATTATCAGTTTTTATTCTGTTTATATGATCAATACATGGTTTATTTTCTGGATTGGGAATGAAATGAATAGCAATAAGTCTGTGGGTATTATAATGTTTTCTTTTTCCATTTGTGTATAATCCAACATGTGAATAGCCATCTGTAGATACTGTGGTTTTTAATATCTTTCCTCTAAGGGTGTTTTTTACATCTCCAAGATTATTTATTTCATAATTTGGAAAATCTATAATTGTCTTCCACTCCATCTATTTATTCTAGTGATGAAACTTTAAACTAAAATAAGGTAGGGGGGGGGGTACAAAATGTTTTAGGGGGGTATAATATGGCCGTTGGAAAAATGTTTTGGCCTCGCCGCCTTTTGGAAAAATATTTTGGCGCTTCTCAGGCCGCCGCCAAACTCCGCACTATTCTCCGCACTATTCTCCGCACCAAACTCCGCACCAAACTCCGCACTTCAAGGAAGTTCAATATATTCCAAAACGTCTTTCACAGGTGAGGACTCAGAATAGGGGGATGTATTTTTATCCCCACTAACCCCCACTGAACCCCCACTGAACGTTTTTTTCAACATTCTTTTCATTTTCTGACCTGTTCATATCATAGGCTTGTATATATATATATTATATTATTAATAATAAGTGGGGGTAGTGGGGATAGTGGGGATAAAATGAGAAATTGATCGTATGAAAAATAATTTTGAAAATAATAATTTTAAAAAATATTTCGTTCTGGAGAATGGATTTTTGGAGGTTTTTTATTGATCCCCACTTCTCAGGTCCTCACCCTCTCAGGCCGCCGCCAAACTCCGCACTATTCTCCGCACCAAACTCCGCACCATGATGCCATGACGGTAGAACCGCCAACTTTTCCCTTTCTAGGGATTTTTCCGTAGGAAGGGAAAAGTTGGCGGTTCTACCGTCATGCCGTCATTTTTATACATTTTCAATATTTTTAACCTTTTTCTATAATTTTTTATAATATTACTAATAAACTACTAATAAACTACTAATAAACTACTAATAATCAGTCTTAGTCTATCATCTGTCTATTAGGGGGATAGTGGGGATAGTGGGGTTAGGAGACTCAAAAAATCATCCGCACCAAACTCCGCACCAAACTCCGCACCAAACTCCGCACTTCAAGGAGATGCTACAAGATATTTCTCCTGTACTGCCATACTATGAAGCATATTCATAGCGAGTGGTTTCTTGGAGGCTATGCTCTTCTGTCCTCCAAGATGATCAGTAATCCTCGCATGTCTGAAAATGTTGATTCCAACTTCTTTTCCTGTTAGACGTTTCATAATATCGCGAACCTTACAAGTTAACCAATTAGCACTCTTCTCTTCACCCATGAGCCATTCCATATTATGATTCAATCCGAACCATTGGATAATCACCTTCTGTAAGGGAGCGCTAACAGGTATTTCAACTTTTCCCATCTTGGAAGACGTTTTGTAATCGTTGAAGACAAACTTTCTCACACGAGTTCCCCAAACAAGATAATTTCCTGTAGCATCTTTTGGAGCCTTCCAAGGATATACTTTCATATCGCCATAATCAGCCCTAACAGGATCGTTTAGCGTGTAGAGGCTAATAATTAGGAAGTCCCTCAAATCTTGGAAATCATCCAAACGCACTTTGGAGGCATAGTCAGCCTGAATAGCCAAAAGATCCTTCCAGGGCATAAAATTAGCCTCCTGTCGGATCGTGAGCATTTGGCTATCAGCCTTTTTATTCATTTCTTTCATATAGGTCGCCATCAGTGAAGAGTAAGAGGGTGGTACAGGGATTCCATCATTTTTGGATTTATTGATAATTGCTGAGAGATATCCTTTTTTTGTTGTAGTGGCGATATTCTTATCTTGGATATATTGTACAACTTGTTTTGGATCTGATAGATCTACTCCATCATCTTTCATTATCTCTAGACAATTAGAGTAGTGTTTTTGAGTCATGTTTGAAATCATTTTACTAATTATGTATCATAATTAATAGTATGAAAATTGCTTTCAATTTTTTTTGGCCCTCTAGCGATTGCTATAGTATACTGCAAGTTCCAAGGAGACGCTCATGTTTGGATTCCAATAAATAGGATTGCCCCAGTCATCCCTGAAATCAAATTGTAGAGAATAGATCTCGCTATTGACAGAGAGCGCTCGTGATTCAACACTTGTAAGGGTGTAAGCATTGACATTGAGGGCATAACATGATATAGGAACGTTAGCGAGGAAGTTTTTCTTGTATCCTGAGTCAACTCCGGAGCCTGTTACAACTGAACAATAGACTCGGACATTTTGAATGCCTAGAAGTATTGGCCAACTATCACCTGCAATAGAAGTTCCATTAGCAACAGGATATCCAACTTGCCAAGCACATCCAGTGTAAGATCCAGTACCCCAATTTAGCCCTATATTATTATATGACATAGCAAACCCAAGAGATCTATTCATTGAGAAACCTGATACATAAGGTTGTACAATTGAAGTAGTTGCTGAACCTGTTTGTGAGTACATTTTAATAGCGTTAGTAGCGAGATAGGCTGTTACAATTGGATCATCAGCCGCCGCAGGTGTATAATACGTTGATGATGTATTTCCTGTAAGGGAAATCTTTCTAGTAGATGTATTAAAAGTAAAAGAAACATCTCCAGAGACCCAAAGAGGATTATAGGTCACGCTATCACCTCCAGCGGCGGCAGCAACATTTAATGCTGCTACAAGTGCTGCGCCATCTGTGAAATATTGATTTATCGTATATGCTGTAAAACCTGAGGCAGGTACATACCATGATGGAAGAAGTCGCACACAGCGTAAATGGGCTAAAAGATTAATGCTTGTTGCACTAGAAGCAGCATAATAGAAAAACATGAGTTGGGAATAGTCGTTGAGTTGTAGAGACGGATTCACAAAATTAACATTCAGTAATTGGATTGCCCTCACATTTAGAAGAGGCGTCTGTAGTTGATTTTGGAAGGAGCAAAATACTCCACCTGTATTATTGGTTGTTAGCGTCGTATCAGCAAATGAAGTAACAGTAACTTTATCAGGTCTGTTGATTAACGCCATCCTGCCTCTATCTACTAATATGTCAATTTAATATCCAAAGAAATTATTCCATTATTACTGATGAAATAGGGGCTGCCATCTTCTGCTCGTAGTTCTATCGCAATAGAGTAAATATCATTGTTTACTTTAGTCAACTCGTTATTAATTACATTATTATAGAATGATACTCCAAGATTTGGGCAATTCATTGGGATGATAGCGAGTAGATTATTATTGCGCTGGGAATCAAGAGTCGCAGATCCGACGACTGAACAATATATTGAAATGATACTTGAAAATACTAGATTACAATATCCATCTGCTGTATAAGTCCCTGTGGTAATTTGTGGATAGGAACCTAGATCTTCTCCTTCAGAAGAGGCATATATTGGAATAGGTCGCAATCTATTGAATAATAAAGGTGTTGAAGATCCAGCAATATAGGTTGTTGGAGTAATTAATTGCGAGAGTTGATAATTGAGTCCATTCCAAGTAAACCCCATAATTAAGTTGAGAGTTCTATTTGTAAGGGGTCCATACTGTGCTAAAAAGGGTTGTCCAGGTATAGAGGCGAGAAGTTCAAAATCATATTGTTGAGAAATACTGTTGATTGTTGATTGTAAAGTTATGACATTTGGATCTGAATATCCAGCCAATAAATAAGTATTGAAGTTTGTTGTTTGTGTGTAACTAGCCCAATTAGTTGTATCAACGGATGGTCCAGTGTTACTTATAACATTATTATTTTTACAGATGTATTTATTTCCAGAATATGTTACAATATTATTTTTTTGATAAAGGGTTGTAGAATACCAAGATGGATAAGTAGGAGGAGTATTGACATTGTTACCAGTTACACTAAATCTATTAGTTGTTGTATTAAATGTAAAAGAAATATCACCACTAATAAAAGGCATAGTTTTAGTGACTTGATTATTGTAAGCAAGATCATTGAGTGTTGCTAAATTGAGTTGAGTTAATAAATCCTGATAGGAATTGAAAGTTTGGTTGAATCCATATTGTGAGGGAGTATCAATAAGTTCTTGTTTGTAGTAAGATGGTAATAATCGTACACAATATAAATTATTTATATTAGGTAGAGTTGTATAATAAGTATCTCCATTAATATCTAATTGTGTTTGTAGACGATAATAATAGAAAACAAGTGCTGTATCTTGTATTGAAGGTGAGCATTGTGGAATAGAGGCTCTGAGTAATTGGAGGCTTTTGACATTTAGAATAGGTCTTGGAAGATTAATATTAAAATTATAATATGAATTATCATTTTGAGTATATCCAGGATTTAATTCGTTTACTGAAGTAGCATTCTGTGAGGATATGCTGAGGCGCTCTGGTTGATAAACAAATGACTTATATATTTCAGCCTTTTTGAGAGCCTGTTCTAATTCTATTTCATTCAGCAACTCCTGAATTGTCTGTTTGGTCTCCATCTACAAAGGCTGTTTTATTTTTGGATGGATTATTTCTATTGACGCATAGATACTCGCTAATATATTTTCCCTCTTCTTCAAGAAGTTCATCAAGTGTATTACATGGGAAATCTTTTATCAATTCAATATATGCGTCAGGATATTTCACGATATGTCGTGATGTAGTATCTGTTCTTGTTTTGTGATTTGTTAGCCTCGCTGATAATTTCTGAGTAGTGGATCCAATATATACTAGATCTGTCTGATTAGATCTAATAGCATAGATCTTAGCAGATTGATAATTTGGTGCCATTGTGGCGTTACTAAATATTTTCAATTATTTTTTGTGTTGGAGCCGCAGTTGTTTCGTTCAATAATTCCTTGTAAGGATTGAAATAATTCGCAATAGCATCTTTATATGTTGAATAAAATCCACCATGATATTTTATATGTTGATAATGATAGTCTATTTTCCACTTTTGTTTTTGTTTACTAAAACTTATCCCTGCGTGTCCTGATGTATTATCTTTTCGCAAATTACAATTCAAAAGATTTTCACTCGCAGTTACCCAACGTAAATTGTTTAATTTATTATTTGATGGATCTCTATCAATATGATCTACTTGTGGTTTATTTTCAGGATTTGAAAGAAATGCGATTGCTACTAATCTTGCTATTTTTTGATTGCGTTGTTTTCCGTCAACATTAGCGATATGAACTTGATAACATTCATAACCATAACTTTTTACACATATTCTTGGAGTCAAATTATGTTTTCTTTTTTTATGTCTCACATTTCCAAGATTAGATACTTCATATAATGGCGAATCTAAAATATCTTTCCAAACTTCTTCCATCCACGAACTAATTTATATGATAAGTATCTATTTAGGCGGGTCACACGCTACGCTCCTTTTACTTCAACGCTGTTGCCACGCGCTGTAATAAACTTGAGGGCTACGAGCGATACGTATGGCGTGTATGCTATTGGAGGAGCCGCAAGTAGCGTAGTTATGAGTTGGGACCCTGAAGCAGCGCTGAGGTTAATTCCATCAACATCAAGATTATCTG
>Ga0316225_1003482_pt1 | contig 11980 bp, 10 predicted proteins | sample TBH18015metaG_FD_206010 | JGI IMG/M metagenome (GOLD analysis project Ga0316225, IMG submission 206010) | Freshwater microbial communities from Trout Bog Lake, Wisconsin, USA - TBH18015 | ecosystem: Environmental > Aquatic > Freshwater > Lake > Hypolimnion/Profundal zone | place: USA: Wisconsin... | reverse complement strand
CGTGGACAAAGATGACGCACCGCCTTCCAGGAAAGACGAGGTCGGGCGTACCGGACATGCCTTTTGTGTGCAGCCTAAAACGGAATCCAAGCTTGTGGACCATCGAGCGGACAAGCTTCTCAGGGGTGGTGTCCCGTCCACGGATCCGTCCCATGATGCGGCTTCGTTGTTCTGGCGAAACGCTATCCATAACCCAATCTCGTAGCAGTCTATTCCCAATATAGCTTTAGACGGTCATGGCATTAATGCCTAAATGGCGGAAGAAGTTTTCCTGCATTGACAGCCCTTGTAATCCATTTGACGGTAATGCCAGTTTCTCCACAAACCCACTTCTTCCAATTTTTCTCTCTATGTGCCTTCTCGTTGTACAAATCTCTGGCCCGTTCCGCCCTGAATAGTTTTTCTGCATAATCCGCTTGCCGCCTCTTTTGTGTGGCAGACAATGCCGTTGTTGACGACTTGCATCGCGTAGAACAGTATTTTTTCCGACGGTTTAATCGTTTGATGTAAAACATGTCACAGCGCGCACAGGGGCCGCCGAGTGTTTCCGAAAGAGGATTCATGATGAATTCGGCAAAGTGACCGCGAGCTATCATCTTATGTGTCGAAGCCTTGAACGAGCCGAGATGCGGCTTCCAAGACAACTGAGGAATTCCCTCTCTCGTTGGGACTAAGATTGTTGTCCCGCGCGTACAACATGTCTGTAAATCTGGATGCTGCTTAAATAATTTCAACAGGTTGGGTCCGGAGTCCAACCATGCAGTGACCAGTCGGCGCAGCTCGTGCCGTATCTCGCTTGTGTCTACGGTCGTCCATGTCCACCTGGAGCGGCCCGTCCATAACGGCATTCTGCTTGTCGATGAGTTCAGAAGACGCAGCATGTTCTCCAACTGAGCCTTTGAATAAAGGGGCGAAAGAATCGATATCTTTGCTTTCATACTCTCAACTCGCATGGTGACCAAATTATTGATAGCCCGTAAAAGGCAATACGTGTCTCGGTTAAATAATATTACATCCATTGATTGCGTTCCAATAGAAACATGAAACTCCGCTCATCTCCAATAGCACCAAAGGTTCGTAAATGTATTCCCAAAACCCCTGGCCTGGCAATCGCGTATGCCCCTATCGCGACGCTTAAAGCTCATCCAAGCAATGCACGTACCCACAGCACGAAGCAGATACGCCAGATTAGCGAAAGCATTCGTGCATACGGCTTCACCAACCCAATATTGATTGATAAGAGCAAAACCATAATTGCTGGCCATGGTCGTGTGGCCGCGGCGAAGCTTTTGGGCATCGGCGATGTACCCACTATTCGTTTAGAGCACCTATCGCCCGATCAAATCCGCGCCTACATCATCGCAGACAACAAGTTGGCGTTGAATGCAGGCTGGGATGAATCCATTCTCAAGGTTGAACTGCAACATCTGTTGAATTTAGATAATGAGTTTGACATCACTCTGACGGGCTTTGAGGTTCCCGAGATTGACATAATCTTGCAGGGTGAGCTGAATGAAGACCCCGACGACGCCCAGGAGCTTCTGGATGCTGGCGAGGTTGTCACCCGACTTGGGGATATGTGGCAGCTCGGCAAACACAGAATCACCTGCGGTAACGCGCTCGAAGCGTCGTCCTTTGCACGTCTGATGGGTGGCGCAAGGGCTCACATGGTCTTTGTAGATCCACCATACAACGTCGTCATCGAGGGGAACGTCAGTGGCAAGGGTGCTATTAAGCATGGTGATTTTGCCATGGCTTCTGGCGAGATGGATGTCGCTGAATTTACGCAGTTTCTAACCGTCAGCTTCGGACATCTGGTTCGACACAGCATCTCCGGTTCCGTGCACTTCGTTTGTATGGATTGGCGGCACCAACGGGAGATGCTCAGCGCCGGCGATAAGACGTACGACGCTTTTCTCAACCTCTGCGTTTGGGTAAAGGAATCGGGTGGACAAGGCTCGTTCTACCGCTCCCGACACGAATTGATTTTCGTGTTCCGGAACGGCAAGGAGAAGAGTCGGAACAATATTCAGCTGGGCAAATATGGGCGCTACCGCACTAACGTGTGGGAGTACTCGGGAGTGCGCGGCCTATCGCAGCAGCAGGGCGAAGAAGGTAACCTCCTCGCACTTCACCCGACCGTCAAGCCCGTGGCGCTGATTGTTGATGCCATCCTGGACTGCTCAGCGCGCGGCAATCTCATCCTCGATTCATTCCTTGGATCCGGAAGCACCCTAATCGCCGCTGAGAAGACCGGGCGCATCTGCTATGGGATTGAGCTCAACCCCGTATATGTCGATACTGCTGTACGTCGCTGGCAGCGGTATACCGGCTCTAACGCCATCAGCGCCAAAACAGGTAAGAGTTTTGATGAAACTGCAAGCAACAAGGAGACACACAATGCATGATGATGAAGTGAATCAAGAAGGATATGAAGTTGGATATGGAAGGCCGCCACTAGCTAACCGCTATCGGCTAGGTCAGTCGGGAAATCCGAAAGGAAGACCGAAAGGCTCTAACAATTTCGCAGCGACATTTCACGAGCTGTGTCAAAAGAAAATCAACGTCAAGGACGGTGGTGTCATCAAGTCAATGACGAGAATTGAGGCGGCGATTACGCAACTTCTCAACATGGCTGCTCTTGGAGACATTAAAGCAATGAGAGAGTTGACTCGTTTGTCGCAGGTGTTTCCATATGTAGCGAACAGTGGGAGAACTCGCCGAATGATGATTGAATTCGTCCAAGGCTCATTGCCTGCGGATGTCCGAATCATTCCTCCTGCAGATTAGTTGGGCATATTCATGGTTCATACATGAAGACAGTGCAGTACCGACCTTACAGCCCCTTGTCGCTCGGCATGTCGGACTCGAGGGGCCAGAGTAGTGATGCGATTTTGTATCAAGTCAATTCACAATAGCATACTCGCAAAAACACCCGGCCTGGTGATATCTTGTTCCAGCATGAACGAGAGAATCTGGTTTACAGAAAGCTGAAGATGGCGCGAAGGAAAACACACAGTCCAGAGCGGGTAGTGAAGTCGCTTCGGCAGATTGAAGTGGCGCTGCCCAAAGGCAAAGCAACACCCCAAGCATATTAATACGCTGACGTCGTGGAGAAGTATTACCGCCGCTGTCGCAAGGAGTACGTCGGGCTGCTGGTCGACCAGCTGTGACGGCTGAAGTAGATCGGGCAGAATTGTTTGCGCAATACATCCTGCGCGATCACAGATGATGGACCCCTGATTGCCGGGAAGTTGTGGTACAACATCTTGTTCGGGTAGTAATAGGGAGCATCTTCAACTTCAGAGAAGCGAAATCAGTTGCGCGTCATTTCGATGGCTATTGAGCCAAGCCATAACTGTCGGGGTCGTGCTCGGAGCGTGCTCACAGATGCGTAGACGGTCGAACGTTATCGAATTGGGGTAAGCCTTAGCAAGTTTCTCTTCGTGTGTTAGCACGAAGGGCACGACAAAGAATGTTAGACAAGGATTAACCGACTGAGGCATATATGGAAAACGGCCCCAAAAGCTCGCGATAGCCCTTTCTTGTCCCTTATCTTTCCAATCTTCCAGTCCTGTAGCGCAGTTGCCTAGGGCAATTAGTCGCGAGAAACGTCCATCAGCGAAGTTCCGTACAAGAACAATATCCCATCCCCCGTCACCACCTGCAGGAGCTGTCGTTATCTTGGGGGGGCCTATATCGGGAAGAAGGTCGCTCACCATAGATAATAACTGAGCATAGTCGGTAATTTGCCTTGTGGACCATGGCGCACCTATCTTCACGGCGGTCCCGCCGAAATAGCTCTCCGCGGCAACTTTGGCAATCTCTTCAAATTCCCTAGTGCGCAAGTGCAAATTCACATCATCTGAGAAATACTGCAGGCCTAGGCAAAATAGGTAAGAGGAGTCGTCTTTGCGAACTGGACGTGGCGACAAAACATTACCGTCACAGACAAAAGGATATGCTCCCCCAAGCGTGTTGCTTCGCTCCAGGAGAAGCTCAAATATTTCACGGGCATAATCCTCCGCGGACTCGTCGTCATCATCTGCCCATAACACCTCCAAATCCTCCTGAAGAGAACTTTTCGAGTAGGCTTCATCTGTTGACCAAACCTGCAATTCGAGAATGTCTGCGACCGTATCTATACTGTTCACTTGTCGTGAGGCTCCTGAGCTGTCATGTACACCCGTGCTTTCTGAACAGAATTCTCAAGTGACTCGAAAGCGTTTGTGACGCGAGCGTCATCTCTCACGTCAAAGAGATTGATTAAACAATCGTTAATCATATAGTGGGCCTTCAAGAGTCGCTCGGCAATCTGCTCGGCGTTGAATTCGGTATAAAAGAGTGAGCCGTTCAGGTCTCTGCGTAAGCGTAAGTAACTTAAAGCATTAGCACTGCCAAGAACTTGTTCAAACTCTTTTTGCTGGCGACTATTGACGATTGACGGTTGACTCTTGCTTCCTATCGTCCAACTGACAAAGTCCTTCAAATTCTCCGTCTTATCTTCTGGAACCAAAGGCTTAGTCATGTCATCTTTCAATCCAAGGAATGCTTGAGCCTTCTTCCCTCCGAGGAGCGTGTAGAATGTGCCAAAATATCCTCTTGATGGTGCCTGATCAGAATCAAAGAACTTGAGTTCCTGTGCCTGCTTGAGTACAAGGTACGCAGACAGCCACCTCAACAGCGTGGGGTACCTCGTACCTAGGCTTCGAGCATATTTGCGAAGATTGGATTCGCTTAGGTCGTTCTTGGCACTTTCATAGACAAACTTAGCCTTCGCATCAGGCGTCCACTCACGCGAGGAAGTGACGTGCTTATAGCCGAGATAAGCGGCTAGGTCACTGGCATTCCAACCCGTTTGGATCTTTATCTCTTTGAACGTTTTAGCTATCTCAGGTGCGACAGTTGGAATTGTCGGGAGCGGGTCTTCGTCTGCAGGTCTTTCACCGGATAGGAGCTTCAAGGCCGCCAAACGCCTGTTGCCTTCAACGACAAAATACTTGCCAGATTGACCTGCGCTCCTCGCGATGATTGGGTCGGCATCGTAGAGCCCCGATGTTGAGATGGAGCGCAATAAATCATCGACGCCGATGTCCGTGATGAGAAACCGGAACATCTTGCCTTGGTCACCCGCAAAATCACCAACAAGTCTAGGATTCCGTGGATCAAACAGTAGATTTTCGAGCAGAACTGGAATCGTTGTCGACATCTTCTCCACCTTTCGTCGCTCAGATTTTCAAGCGACTAATTAAATCTGCATAATCCATTGACGCTTGCATACTACAATCGCTGTCAAGCCTCGATTTCACGGATCTATTCGTGCCGCATATCTCTTGCAATTATTTTCCCATCTTTGGTATCCAAAAGCCCGGTTTGATTTAGGTTTATGCAATATTCTACAAGCTAGATGCACATGCTATAAACATACACGTATAAAGATTACTCGTCTTTACGAAGAGTGCACTATATCTGGAACACCAGAAGACCCCTACGATGAAGCCTGTACCTATAACCGATAGAATATAGGAGCTGTCCCATATGGAGTCCCCGCGTTGTATTCTTCCTTCGGATGCGACGCATGCTCTCGCTGCGGTCCATGTTTCAGAGTTCGTTGCGAATTGCCTTCTCGTAGACACGATGTGGTGGCAGATTTTTGGGTGCGGTGAAGGCAAGCGCAATAGTATCAGTGGTCACCGTTACCTGGCCCTGATACAAGAGGGTGCGGATTTCACCTTCTGGAACCGCCGGCCCAACGTCGTACCAAATAATCGTGACAGAACCTGGGTGTGGGTGGATTTCGTCTAAATCGCCGCCCAAGCGTGTGGCGAGTTTTTCGTAGGCGGGCTTAGGGCAGATAAAGTACAGCCCCTTGTGGCAAAGTGGTTCTCTACGTAGAACGTGCCCTTTGTAAATCAACTGCGGCATGATGCGCTTATTGACGTTCTCCCAGTTGAGGTTGACCGTCGACATCTCGTCAAACTCTTTACCTGCGAGATAGGAAAGTCGTTCCTCTCGGTAATTGCCCGTCGTATCGATTGACTGTACTTCGATAGCCACGAAACTTGTCATCTCACCGCGCGCGTCTAGGTGGACGAGAATCCAATCGATGAAGTATGCCCCGCCCTTCTTGACATCTCGGCTTGGTAAACGCAGTTCCTTGCCCCAGCGCTGGCCGAAAACGACTACGCAAGCATTCCCTGGATGCTTCCTCCTAAATAAATCGGCCTCACTCGCGACGACCAATTCCAAGTCTTTGCCGAATGCCTGCGTAGCAACGTCTCTCAGAATCTGGTATCCGTTAGCGTAGAGGCGAATTGGACAAATGATTACAGGCCTTTCGCCTCCTTGGAGCACCGTGCAGGCACCGCTGGGGGAACTATCATGGAGTAGCTTTGTGCACGTTGACTCAAGGAATGGGCATTCCTTTTGATTACGCGCTCTAGCAGCGTCCGAAGATTGATCGTTTGGGTCGTATCCGAAAAACTCTAATATTCTAGCCATTTGCCGTCTCAAAAAGCTCGGTCTGAAATCCGCCATGCGCCTCAAGGTGGTTCCGAACAGTACCAGCTATTGCTTTCGCGAGGAGAACGGGAACGGCGTTACCAACCTGTTCGTACTGAGATACTCGCGACCCCTTGAACTCGTATTTGTCAGGAAATGACTGAAACCGGGCCGCCTCACGGACAGTTAAAGTGCGATTCTGATCCGGCAAAAAAACGGTACCCCAATGCGGATCACATTTCGTGAGCACAGTGCCGGAAAGTCCATCGTTCTTGAGCCGTCCGTAACGCTTCGTATGATCTGATTTCCGGGCGCGTTGCATGCCCTTTGGAAGCAAGTGATGAGGGATATCCCGCCATGAGCCGCCAGGCTTCACATGCTTCATTCTCTCGGCGTTTTGCTTTGATAATTTAGCCGCGAAATGATTGTAGGTGAATCCAGCAGGATTTCGCATCAAATCCGCGTAATCGCTGTGCGGAGGAATCGTATATCCGATAATCTCCGCACCCTCTCCCATCTCCAGACGAGGTAAGTCGGCGATTGCTTCGCTGACATTGGGAGCTGGCCGCAATAGCGCTTTATCCGAATCTGTCTGCTGAAAAATCAGACCCGCGCTTCTAAAGTTGGCTCTCCCTTTTGCGTAAAACATTGGCTCTGGTGGATTGACTTCACCAAATCGAGATCCCAAAAGAATAAGCCTCCATCGCTCTTGAGGAACACCATAATGAGCGGCGAAAAGGATTTTCACGGATACGTGATAGTCGTGCTTCACAAACTCTGCAAGAATTCGGTCGAGAACTTTCCCATCCCCGAGCGAGAGCAAGCCGGGGACGTTTTCGAACAAAAAGGACTTGGGCTCGAATTCTTCTAAGAAGCGAACGTAGTCTTTGAAAAGCTTATTGCGTGGGTCGGAAAGAAACCTCTCAGGTGCATTGATTGAAAAACCTTGGCAAGGCGGACCGCCTACGAGTACATCGAGCTGACCTTTCTTTAGTTCCAGTTTGCGGCGAATCTCTGCTGGCTTAATCAGCTCAATATTCCGTTCATCCGTCAACGCTTCTGAATGATTGGCCTTGAAAGTTTCTATAGCCTCAGGCATAACATCGTTAGCCCAGAGACACCTAAACCCAGCTTGCTTGAAGCCTTCAGTGATTCCACCCGCACCCGAGAACAAATCGATAGTGGTCAGTGTGGTTCCTTTATTCGCAGGCATTGACGGGGCCACAAGCCTTAGTCGACTTTGTGTTTTCGATGCTTTCTTCACGCTGCAAATCCTCAAATACGCGACATCAGACTCGATTATGACTGTGGTTGAAGGATGAGTCCATCAATTCGTCTACCATGGGGCACATTCGCCTCTTCTTCGCCAACCATTCTGTCATGGAACAAACAAGAGTGCAATGGTGTGCGAAGAGCGAAAATGATTCCATAACCGCTCTGACGGCTATTCAAGCAGTATCTACGGCTCGGTTCTGTCTTCGACCTCCATGAACACCTCAGTCAGACCAATATCCGGAGCAAGAGAAGGGTGAGTTTAACCGGGCGTTCGTCAGGCGGAGCCATCCTGGCCCGCGGCATGCTGTATCACCTTCTCAGCAACCCTCTATACATCGGGAAGGTAGCTCACAAGGGGGTCCACTACCCTGGCAGGCATAAAGCGATTGTGGATGAGTCGGTGTGGCATAAGGCTGCGGAGCTCCTGAAAGCCAACCACGTCAACCGCAGCAAAGCCAAGAATCTACCGTCTGGGCGGCTACTTCTTGGCCTTCTCTATGATTCAGATGGCAAAGGCTTTACACCTTCCCACTCCTCAAAAGCGAGTCGTCGATACAGCTATTACATCTCTCAGACGGCAATTGCTAAAAGGAAGTCAAAGGTCATTCAACGCATCCCCGCAACCGAAATCGAGCAAGTAATAGCCGTCCGCATGCAATCTTTACTGTCGACGCAGTTGGAGCTATCGAAGTGGTTCTCGGCGCTACCCATCAAAGACCTGCATGTATTGAATGTTGCCGGGAAGCACTGCGCAGAGCGGCTGACCGAAATCTCCTCACCAGAGGCGGGGCGCCTTCTGCGTAGCATCCTTAGCCGTGTAATTGTGCACGAAACCGAACTTTACATCGAGCTCAATCGCGACGCTTTATTGATTGAGCTCCTTGGCCCAACATCTAAAGATAAGTTCTGGAATGAGGCCGATGAATGCATTCATCTGACCTGCCCGTTTGCAGTCAAGAGACGAGGTCAACAGGTTCGGATAGTGCTCTCGGCCGGGGAGATAAACAAAGCACAAGGTGTTCCTTCGCTCATGAAGGCGGTGGCACGGTCCAGGCACTGGGCGGACCTTATTGTCGCAGGAAAGGCGCGCACAATAGGAGACCTCGTCAAAATATCGGGCCTAAACAAGCGTTACGTTCGCCGGATTCTGCACTGCGCGGCGCTTTCCCCCCAACTAGTGGAGTCGATCCTCAATGGCCGCCATCCGGTCGACCTGACCGTGCTGAGACTAATCCAAAACCTGCCTTTGGACTGGCACGAACAGCAACTTGGGTAGCTTTCTCTGGCCACTTTCGGGAATCGGGAGAAAATGGGCTGATTTCAGGCCCGGTTCTCAGAAATTAGCGATGGAGAGAATTCTCTAGTGCCAGCAAATATGCGGATTCCCCCGCAAAATATGCGACATTGGTGGGCCTGAATCATCGGGCCTAAACGTAGTGAGACTAAATGGTCGGGGAGAGAGGATTCGAACCTCCGACCCCCTGCTCCCGAAGCAGGTGCTCTACCAGGCTGAGCCACTCCCCGACGTGTGTGTGCGGCGGCTGGAGGGTAGATCGGACACAGGCAATGGCAACAAAACGCCTGCTCGACGCGAGCAGGCTGCGCATCCGCTCCAGCATGTATGAGTTTATCAAAGTCCGGGGCGGAGGGTGAACGACCAGTACGGCACGAACGTTGGCGCTTTCAGCCGAGGAGATTGGCGAGGGTGGCGGGCGAGATGGCGCGGCGGGGGATGCGGGCGCGAGCGAGCTTGAAGCGCAGCTTGCGGAGGCCGCGGAGCTTGCGGCCGTCCTGGAGGTTGGCGACCAGCGGAAGCAGCGGGCGGGCGATGCGGGCGAGCGCGGCGCGCTGTTCGTTAAAACGCGCGCCATCTGCGGGGCGGAGCTGCGCCCAGGCGATGGAGCCAACGAAGCCGGCGGCGGCGAAGCGGGGCGAGGCGAGGACATCTTCGACGAAGACGCGGATGGGACCTTCGAACTCGTGGAGCGCGTCGTGGAAGGCGACGACGCCGCCCGGGACGAGGTGGGGGAGGAATCCGTCGAGGTCGGATTTGGCGCCGGCGTAAGAGTGGTCGCCGTCTATCCAGAGGAGGCGGATGGGGCAGTTCCAAGTGGGAGCGACGGCGGCGGATGTCGCCCGGTGGACTTCGACGTGCGGGGCGACGGGGGCGATGTTGCGCTGGAAGTCGTCGAAGGAGGTGCTTCCCTGCTGGAGCAGAACGGGCGAGTTGTGCGGGTCGATTGCGATGACTTTGCCCGAGCCGTAGTGGGCGGCGACGGTGGCGAGCATGGTGGTGGAGCGGCCCTTGAAGCTGCCGATCTCGACGATGGAGCCGGAGGCGGGGATGAGCGCGGCGAAGGCGCCGAGGAGGCGCGCTTCGGGTTCGGTGAGGAAGCCCGGGATGGGCGCGGTAGCGCGCCATGCGGCGTGGAGTGTGCGGTCGAGATCGGCGGGCAGGGCGAGGGGCAAGCGAGGCTCCGGAGGAGGGATGATTCATTATCGGATGAGGCACGTGGTTGATGCACGGGGTTGGCGGTCGGCGGGCGGCTCTGCTACTGTGGGCTTGCCGACGGAGTGAGCACGATGGGAAGCGAAAACGACCGCGCTGGGGATGTGCCGAAGCTGGACGCGGAGGTGCGCACACTGCTGGAGCGCAGCGAACGGATGGCGGCGACGGGACAGATAGCGGCGGCGGCGGCGCACGAGATCAACAATGTGCTGGATGCGGCGATGAACCTGCTGTATCTGGCGCGGACGGGGGGTCCGCTGCCGGACGCAGCCGAGCACCACATTGCGGCTGCGGAGGCGGAGCTGGTGCGGATGGCGCAGATTGTGCGGCAGACGCTGGGGCTTTACCGTGCGGGCGCGGCAGGCGGGACGGAGAGCGTGCGCGGCGTGGTGGAGCCGGCGATGGAGTTGCTGGAGAACCGCGCGCGGCGGCGCGGGGCGACTCTGGAGCCGCGATGGCGGAGCGACGGGCCGGTGGGGATGGCGGCGGGCGAACTGCGGCAGGTGGTGGTGAATCTGCTGGTGAATGCGCTGGACGCGGTGACGCCGGGCGGAGTGGTGGCGGTGCGTGTGCGGGCGACGGGCCGGGAGGTGCGCGTGGTGGTGAGCGACAACGGCGCGGGGATTCCGGTGACGGCGCAGGAGCGGCTGTTTGAGCCGCTGTTTACGACCAAGGGCGCGGACGGCACGGGGCTGGGACTATGGCTGAGCCGGGAGATTATGGAGCGGGCGGGCGGACGGCTGCGGGTGCGGTCTGCGACGGCGGGAGCGCGGCGGGGGACGACGTTTGTGTGCGTGGTGCCGACGAAGTAATCGCCAACAAGAATCAGGATTGGGCTGAGCCGGATGCGGCGGCGGACGAAGCCGAGCCGCGGGTGCGGAGCCAGAAGGGCAAGGGGCGGGTGCGCTGCTGGGCGACATGTTGCGCGCGAAGGTTGAGTTGCATGGTGATGGCCATGGAGGTGGTGAGCCAGAGGATGATTCCCCACCAGCCAATCATGATGCTGTCCAAAAAGGTGAGGGAGAGCAGGCTGATGAGCACGGAGATCATGCTAACGGTGAAGGGATCGTGGACGTTGTGGCCGTGGAAGCAGTTGTAGACGGCGAAGGCGAGGCCGAAGACGTAGAGGAGCGAACCGATGTAGCCGAGGCTGAAGAGGAGTTCGACGATGGAGTTGTCGTGGGGGCCGAGGTCGCCGTGGTAGCGGGCGTGCTTGAATTTGACGATGTTGAGCTGATGGATGGTGTCCATGGCGCCCATGCCGTCGCCGGTGGGCTTGTTGAAGGCCTCGTGGAGTGCGCGCTTGGTGCCGAGCATGCGCTCCTGCGCGCTGCCGTCCTCCTTGAGGTGGAAGAGGGTGTCGAAGCGCTTGGTGACGAACTCGCCGGCCTGGGGCAGGGCGAGCAGGCCGCCGATGGTGAGGACTCCGCCGAGGACGAAGACGGCCACACGCATGCGCTCTTTGCGGGTGTTGGCCAGCAGCAGATAGATGACACCGACGGCGAGACCGAACCAACTGGTGCGGACCGAGGTGAGCGGCATGCAGAAGATGCCGAAGATGATGGCCGGGATGCGGAGCCATCCTTTCTGCAGGCCGATGACGATGAGGATGCTGGTCATGAGGTAGGCGGCGTTGCCCTGCGAGGAGCTGATGGTTCCGAAGATGCGGACCTGCATGGGACGCGCGAAGCCGAA
>Ga0316225_1003477_pt1 | contig 11994 bp, 7 predicted proteins | sample TBH18015metaG_FD_206010 | JGI IMG/M metagenome (GOLD analysis project Ga0316225, IMG submission 206010) | Freshwater microbial communities from Trout Bog Lake, Wisconsin, USA - TBH18015 | ecosystem: Environmental > Aquatic > Freshwater > Lake > Hypolimnion/Profundal zone | place: USA: Wisconsin... | reverse complement strand
ATTCAAGGTCTTCTCGATCACGGAAACGATGAAGCTCCGCTTCAACGCGGATGCCTTCAACGCCCTGAACATGATGGGATACACCAACCCGAACGGCACCACCGGTATCGAGCAGGTTCAGCCGGGAACCAGCGTGGCCAGCTCAGCTAACTCGCCTCGTCAGATCCAGCTCACCTTGCGGTTGCAGTTCTAAGCAATCGCCTTAACAAGCAACGCAGAGCGCCCCGGCCAGAAGACTGGCCGGGGCGCTCTGCGTTGCCGCGTTTTATTTGGAGATGAGCAGGCGAAGCATGGACGGTGGTGGAGCGCCTTCGGGACGGGGACGGTCGCGGTTGGCCCCGAGCGTGTTCCAGGTGAGCCGGTAGGTTGCGCCGCTGGCCTCATGGCTGGCGCTGTCGCCGGTAAAACGGGCCGCCAGCGGGCTGCCGGCGGGGGGCGCATACTCGGCGGCTGCGTTATCCTTCTCTGCCGCTGCCTGGGGTGTTGGGTCGCCTGTCAACTGCATGGTTTTGGCGTCGACCTGCCAAACCACGTCGCCATAGACGGAGTGGTGGACGGGGATGGAGAGGTGTCCGGTTGTGGCTGTCAAGGGGCCGGGCATTACTTCCATGGGGATGCTGCCGCCGCCGTTGAAGTTCCAGCGGTAGTTCCAGTGGCTGGCCTGCTGCGAGCGCCATGCGCCGTTCTGCCAGCGCGCAAAGTAGAGCTGCGTATTGCCGTCGGCGTCGTACTTGATGTAAGAGAGCACGAGTTTGCCGTCGAGGTCGAAGCCCACAGACTGGCTGCCGTTGATAAGTCCGCCGCGGATGGGCGCGTTATCCACAACCACGCCGGGGGTTTCAAGGCGGATGGGAAGCTGGACGGGCACGCCGCCGGCGGTCTCCCAATGCACCAGGTCGTGGCTGCGGACGTAGCTCATGTCGTGGTTGGTCTCGGCCCAGGGCGATTCGCGCCAGACCCATACCTGGTGGTACCACTTGTCCGGCCCCAAAACCAGGCGGATGGGATAGGCGTTGCGCGCCGTGCCGCCGTGGAAGAGCGGCTCGCTCGTGAGGGGCTTCCAGGTCTTGGTGCGCTCGTCGTAGCGGTTGCGGAAGGTGTCTCCAGAGCCGCTGCTGCCGCTGCGGTATTCAAACAGCAGGTCGCCCTCGGGACTGTAAGAGAAGACCGGATAGGTAACGCTCTTCTCGTTGTTGGCCGTCATTGAGGGCACGCGCTCAAGCGTGGAGGCGTCGCCCGGCTTGGTGCTGCGGAAGTAGATGAGCGGGATGGCGTGCATGTTGCCGGAGAGATGCAGGTAGCCGTCACGGTCAAAGGCCATGGTCACGTAGTTGTGGCTGTCCCAGCCCAGCGTGGTGGGCAGGATGGTGCTGCGGCCTTCCTTGTGCCCCAGCGTGCGCTGCAAGACGGTAAGTTTGCGGTCGGCGGCATAGTAGGCAATGTACTGCTGGTCGCCGTGGGTCAGCAGCGCGAATCCAACGGGATGGCCGGACCATACGGGAGCGATATCAATCTCGTGAATACCGGCGCGGAGGTCGGCGTTGGCGGTTTGCTGGCCGTGTGCAACAGCAGGCGAGAGCCAGAGCGACAAGGCAACGGCAAGCAGGACAGGATGGCAGGATACTCGTTGTGTAAACATGCCGCTCATTGGAACACCGGGGCTTTCGGCTGTCAACGGGATGAAGCGAGTGCAAGTGGGTTCGCACTGGCAGGTCAAGAAGGGCGCAGTCTATAGTTATCCGAGCACTAGGGGACATGAATGAAACTTTCGCTGGTCTTGTGTTTGCTTCTTGCCCAGTCGGCATCGTCGCGGGCAGCTGCGCAGGCTGCTGAGCATGTGGTGGTAGATACTTCGCAGCAAAGCGCGGCCGTGATGATGACTGCCGGAGATGCGGGCAACAATCAGCTTCTCTATTTCACATCTCCGAGCCTTACCGCGGACGGGCGGCACATGGTCTTTATCAGCGACCGCACCGGAAATCCGAATCTGTTTGCGCGCGACCTGGCAACCGGGCAAGAGCGCCAACTGAGCACCAATACTGAGGGCGTGCTCAAGGCTTATGTCTATTTTGATGGAAATCCTTATAGCGGACTCGGCAAGGGGAGTGTGAGCCTCGACCCCAGAACCGGAATCGCGTATTACATTCAGGGACGGCAGATTCGCTCCGTTACCTTGGAAGGCAAGCAAACGCTGCTGGCCGAGTTGCCGCCAGACCAGATGACAGCCTATACGCACGTCTCGGCTGACGGTACCCGACTGTGTGTGCCCACCACCGACGCGCGCGCGCTGGACGGCGACAAGAAGCTGCCAGGCAAGCCTGCCTGGGACATCGATCAACGGGTCAGGGAAGAAGGGCTTTCCTCCTACCTGCGGATTTATGACACTGCGACTGGAAAGCTGATTCACGTGGAGCAGGTTCCCAAGGCTTGGGTCACCCACGTGCAGTTTTCTCCTGTTGATCGCAATATGATCCTCTACAACAATGAATGGAGCTTTGAGAGCGGAATCCGTCGCATGAGGCTGTGGGATGGGCACAAGCACATCACCCTGCGCACCGAGGGCGAAGGCCGCAGCCGTCTGGACCACACCGTTCACGAGATGTGGGAGCGGGACGGGCAGGCGATTATTTATCACGGTGAATACAAAAACGGGCCAGAGTATGTGGGACGGGTTCGTCCGGACGGATCAGGGTTGGTCGAGATACCGTTGCCTTCAGGCTGGACGCGCTATGGGCATTTCACTGTGGGCGAGCCAGGTGAACTGGTGACCGATTGCTGCTATCGGACGCCCTCCGACCCTGCACAGGGCAGCGGTGCATGGATCAGCCTGCTCCGCGTCGACTGGAATCTGAGGGCCATTCACTGGTTTCCGCTGGTGCTAAATGGTTCCAACTGGGATTCGCAAGACAGCCACCCGCACCCCGTGTTTAATGTGGCGGCAGATTCCATCTGGTTCACCTCCAACAAGTCGGGCCGTCGCGCCGTCTACCGGGTCAGCGTTAAAGCACGGTGAGGTTCACCTTGCCGGTCACGGTTGTTGATCCTGAAGTACCGGTTACGGTGATGATGTAAGAGCCTGCCGTGGTGCCGGGATTTGTGGTGCTGCCGCCAATTGCCTGCAAGCTGCTGCTACACGCAGAGACTCCGCAAGCAAGCACGGCGAGCAACGCCACCATGCCAAGCATCGCGCGCCAGCCCCGCCGCCCTGCGGGAACACAGAACAGCAGCAAACAAGCCAGGGCCGCGCCACACTCCGGGAGCCAGCCGGACGCGGGGCGGTTGGGATAGGCCAGCGCTCCCACGATCGTTGGTGTGGTGGCAATGGCCAAAGTTGTTGTTCCCGCCGCTGCGCTCGTAATGCTCACCGGGGTTGTTGGAACAAAGGTCAAAACCGGCAGATACTGCGCGCCGGAAGGCGCGGAGGTAACGGCCGCAGTCAGCGCCACGCTGCCCGTGAAGCCTCCGCTGGGGGTAATGGTAATGGTGGATAGGTTGCCCGTGTTTGCGCCGTGCGTCAGCGTGACAGCCGTGCCGGTGATGGTGAAGGTGGGAACCACAACCGCCGTCACCGTGACGGTGTTCGTCCCCGATGCGCCGCTGTAGGTTGCCGAACCGGAAGTGTCAGGCGTGTAGGTAGCAGTGAGCGTATCCGTGCCCACAGCAAGTGCGCCGGCGGGAACCGTGATGGTGGCGCTGCCGCTCACGAGCGTGGTTGCCGCCGAGGCATAACTGCCGCTGATCAGCTTGACCGTGCCGGTGGGCGTGCCGCTGCTGCCGCTTACGGCAACTGTTACCGGCAGGCTCTGCGCGTTGGTGATGCTGGCGGAGCCCGGAGTTACCTGCACAGTCGGCGTGATCTTGGGCACCACGGTAAACTTGGCCTGGAAGCTTTTACCCGCCGCCCCACTCACGTTGACTGAGAGCTGAATCGTGGGCGAGAGCGAGATCACGGTGATCTTTGGGTCGGCGGAGATAAGAGCGCTGGCAGAACGGCCGATGGTCAGCGTGAGGCTGCCGGTGTTGGCCTGCGTGGGGTCTGCGACTGCCACATCGAGTTCGCTGCCGGTCTGCACGGCGGTTACTGACACGCGCGACGCGGCGGTGAGAAGGGCGACGCCGTACTGGTCATAGACCGTATGCGAAGACGTGCCCCAGAAGTTTGCGCCGACGGCGTTGATGCTTGCATCGTAGACGGCCTGCGCGCTGGCGGAGTTTTCAAGAATCGCAATGTCTGGCGAGGCGGCATAGGCGGCCATTGAAGCAGCGGTCTGGTTGGGCAGTACCACGTAGGCATAACCGCCATCGGCGGGGGTTACGCCGTGACTGATGGCAAGGCTCATGTAGTTCCGGGTATGCGTGGTTGCATTGCCGCCGGTGTTGATGCTGTTCCATGTGCCTGAGCGGGTTTCGCGCAGCGCGTTGAGGCCGGTCCCAAAGGGAAAGTAATAGCCGACGCCGGAGCTGGTTGCGTTGCCGTCCATGAATGCCCAGTTGACATTGGAGAGTGAGGCGCTCCAGCCCAGCGTCGTCGGCTCGGTGGTCCCGTTGATCACCAGCGCATTGTCGCCATTGGTGTCAATCATGCGGTTGTCCACAATGGTCTCAGCCGCGCCGGAACTGCTGCTGTTGATCCCCGCGCCCAGCGCCGCCATTTTATTGCCTAGCCAGAACCAGGACTTGATTCCGTTGAGCGAGCTGCCGGTCACAGGAGAAAGCGTGAACTGCATGCCGGTGCTGCCGTAAAGGCCGTTGACGGCCGATCCGCCCACCCAACTACTGGTGTCAAAGTAGGCCTCCCAACTGCAATTGGGGGTCTTGGTGGAGTTGTCGGTCGTGATGCCGGAGAGGCGCGTGGGATTAACCGTAGCCCAGTAGCTGTTGTCGTACTGCTGCAGGTCGGCGTTGTACAGGTACGTCATGCCGAGGCCGGTGTACCAGCCCTTCAGGTTTTCGCCGTTGCCGCACTCGAACGCAGAAATCTTGTTGGAGTAAAGGCTGAGCGCGAATGCATAGCTGCCGCGCTGGTGCACAACGCGCTGCATTCCCGCAAAGTTGAAGTTGCCGGTAAGCGCGGTGGCGGCAGAGACGGCTGAGTTCGCCATCAGCGCCTTGATGTTGGCCACATCGTAAGCAGAGAGCGAAGAGTAGTAACTGCTGTAGGAGGCCGCCGAACCGGGTGCATTGCAGGCGTAAACGTATCCGGCCCAGGATGTGTCATCCGTGACCTGCTGCTTCACCAGGCTTTGCAGGTAGGCAGCCTCGCTGGCAGAGGCGCCAAGAGAAAGGCGCAGAAGCGAAGTAACGATGGAGCGGCCCGTCCCGTGATCCCATGAGCCGCACCGCGAGATGCCGCGCCCGCCCACCATGTCCATCATTGCGCCGCGATAAAGCAGCGGGGCAAAAGACTGCGACGCCCAGTTGTATACATTGGCTACGTTGGCGTCGGTGATGGGCCATGCGGAGTTGTTAAGCAGCAGAAACAGGTTGGCCATGTCGGCCAGCAGCACTGAGCCGTAGCCGCCGGTGTAAGCAACGTAGGTGTGCTGAACAAACGAGCCGTCGATGTAAAAGCCGTCGCTGCTGGTGACGTAGAGGTAGACCGGGGCAAGATCGTTCTCTGCGGTGATGATCTTTGCGCTGTTTTTGCCCAGAACGCCGCGCAGGATGACAGCCAGGCAAACATCGCTGAGGTTGGCGCCGGTTGCCGTTACCGGGTTGCCTGTAACCGGGAGCCAATAACTGGGGTTGGGATCGAAGCGGTCAATGGCGGCGGTGTAATTGGCGATTTCAGTGGGGGTGAGCTGGTCATAGATGAGCAGGGCGGTGGTCATCGAGGCCTGCGCGTCGCCGATATCCCAGTCCCACCAGTTGTCGAACATCACCGTGCTCTGGTTGTAGTAGTGCGTATTAAGCCAGTCCAGGCCGAAGGCGACGGCTTGGCCGAGCGCGGCGTTGCCGTGCAGGGAGTTTCCCTGCTGCGCATAGGCCGTGGCCATTGTCCTGAGGCGGCTGAACATGGTGTCGATATTGGCCGAGACGGTGAAGTTGGTAATGTCGCTCCACAGGTAAGATGCGCCTGCGGTGGTGTTCATGGACGCCCAGTAGCTGTTGGCGCTGGAGGCGGCAGAGTTGACGCTGGTGGCCACATCCGGGTCGCTCATGTTGTTCACGCCGCCAGTCTGCATCGCCACCCACTGCAGGCGCATGGTGTCAAAGCTGTCTGCGCGCAGAGCGGGAGCCAGCCAGCCAAGTAAGAAAAGAAAGGGAAGAAGCCTGAGGATAAAGATGGATTTTGGGCCGGTTTGCATGCCCGCACTTACGCGACAATTCACAGCGATTTCTCCTGGACTAGCCATTATCCGCCCGCGCCTTGAAATATGTCTCTTGAGGGTGTAAAAAAGCGGACGCGAGGCCGGTTCCGGGCGGCTGATGCGATGAGTGTTAGCATCATAGATGACAGATGCAAACTAAAAAACTGAAAATTATCCCCCTCGGCGGTCTGGGCGAGTTCGGCATGAACTGCCTTGCGTTGCGCTGGGAAGACGACATTATCGTGATCGACGCCGGTTTGATGTTCCCGGAGTCGGAGTTGTTGGGCGTGGATATCGTAGTTCCCGATATCACCTACCTGGTTGAGAACAAACAGCATGTTCGCGCCATTATCCTTACGCACGGCCACCAGGACCACATTGGCGGGCTGTCGTGGCTGCTCAGCGAGCTTAAGGTTCCCGTCTACGGCACCGAGTTTACTCTCGCCTATGTCGAGGGCAACCTGGAAGAAAATCAGCTGCTGGACGAGACCGAGCTGATTGAGATTGCGCCCAAGGAAAAATTCACCGTCGGCCCGTTTACGATTGAGCCCATCCGGGTGACACATTCACTGGTGGATTGCGTGGCTTTGGCCATCGACACGCCTGTGGGCGTGGTGATTCACACCGGCGACTTCAAAATTGACCTTTCTCCGCTCGACGACAAGGCCTTTGACCTGCACACCTTTGCCGAGTACGGCAGGCGTGGCGTGCTGGCCCTGCTTCAGGACTCGACCAACGTGGAGCGCGCCGGGTATACGCCCAGCGAGCGGGCAGTCATTCCACGGCTCGACGAAGTCTTTTCGCAGACCAAGAAGAAGCTGTTCTTCAGTTGCTTCTCTTCCTCCATCTACCGCATCCGGATTGCTATGGACCTGGCGCGCAAGCACGGGCGCAAGGTGGCCATTGTGGGCCGCTCGATGATGGAGAGCAGTGAGATCGCGCAGGACCTGGGATACATAGACATCCCGCAGGGACTGGTGATTCAGCCGGGACAGATGCGCGACTATCCGCCAGAGCAGTTGATGGTGCTTATCAGCGGTACCCAGGGCGAGCCAATGAGCGCCCTGAGCCGTGCGGCGGTAGACAACCACAAGCATGCCAAAATCGACGCGGGCGACACCGTTGTGCTGAGTTCGCGCGTGATTCCAGGCAATGAAAAAGGCATCTTCAGGGTGATTGATCACCTGAGCAGGCGCGACGCCAACGTGATCTACGACGACGGCTCCCATGGCCTGATTCACGTAAGCGGTCACGGCAGCCAGGAAGAGATGCGCTTGCTCATCAGCTTGGTGCGTCCCAAGTTCTTCATCCCGGTTCACGGCGACTATCGCTTCCTGCGGAAACATGCGCAGGTGGCCATGGAGACCGGCGCCGTCGAGCACGCAATCGTGATTGAAGACGGAGACGTGCTGGAACTGGACAAGAATGACGCTCGCAAAAAGGACAAGGTAACCGCGGGGCGGATTCTGATCGACTCCGGCTCGTCCATTGATGTGGTGGAAGACCTTGTGATTCGCGACCGGAGGATTCTGTCGGAAGACGGAATCGTGCTGGCTGTGCTGGCCATCAACAAGCGCACAGGCAAAATAGAGCAGCAGCCGGAGGTACTCATGCGCGGCTTTGGCGGCGCGGATATTACCGACCAGGCTCGCGAACTGATGCTGAGGACGCTGGACGGGCTGAGCAATGAGCAGAAAGCCGACTATGGCATGGTCAAGGAAAAGGTGCGCGCCGAGTTGAAGCGCCTGATCCAGAAGACCACCGGACGGCGGCCAATGATCATGCCGGTAATTCTGGAGATCTGAGCGGCAGCACAAGAGCACAAACAACGGGCGGCGGAAGCGAATTTGCTTCCGCCGCCTCTTCCATTTGTGACGAATGTGCCAAAAAATTTCGCCGCGCGCGCCAATACTTCTATCCAGACGATACAATCTGCAAAGATAATCACTCAAAAGAAGAATTTTCCCTGAACACTATCAAGACAACTCTATTCGCACCCCGAGCCCGACCCGGCAATGCAGGTTTGTCCCTTCGCATCATTCAAGAAATGCTGCAGTTCTAAATCGCAAGGAGTCTAACGCATGAAAGATTCGCGTCTCGTTCAATGTGGACTCATGGTCCTCTGTCTAGGCATTGTTGCTCTCGCCAGCACCTGCGCGGCGCAAGCGCCCAATGCATCTGTAGCCGGTGGCGGTGCCTCCGCAGGCGCTTTCACAAACGGAGCGGCTACCACCGGAGTTCCCGGCGGCTCCGCGGACATTCCTCCGGTAAACGGAATCAACTTCACCCTCAACAGCACGTCGCAGCACAACTCGCTCACCGGCTGGTCCAACGTCGTGACTCCGAACCTCTCTTACCGCTTCAATCGCCATCTGTCTTTGGGTGCGAGCGTCCCTTGGTATTTGTCGGTCAAGAACTACGTCCAGACCACGGCGAAGGGTGTTACCACCTATCCGCTGAAGGAGGCCAACAATATCATCGGAGACACCAGCGTTTCTGGTCACTTTGAGGCCAGCCACCAGGACTTCAGCTATGGTTTGACCGGCACCGGCGGCTTTGCTACCGGCAACAGCCAGTACGGGCTCAGCGCCAACTCCAGCACATATAACTTCACCAACCATATCGAGTATTCGATCGGCCGGTTCTCGCCCGATATCGAGATCGGCGAGGGCGACTCGTCGAGCCTGGCTCATCAAAGCGTCAAAAAATCCTACACCGCAGTAGGACAAATCGCCAACTTTCAGGCCGGTTCCAGCATTGATCTGCCTTTCAAGTTGGGCCTCGACCTGGAAGCCTATGAAAACATGCCCATCGGCAATCAGAAGGTCTACGGAACGGTTTCCAAGAAGAACAAGAAGGGCGTGACGGTGACCAAGCAGGTACTGCAGGGCACCGGCGTTGCCGAGGATAACGGCTTTACCGCGGAGTTGGATATTCCTCTCGGCCGCAACTTGACGCTGGCGGGTAACTACGAGCGCAGCCTCAGGCAAGGGACGGATACGGCGGGCTTCTCCCTCACGTGGGTGATGCGGGCGCCAAAAAAGGCGGCAGCGGCACACTAACCGCAATGATCTGTAGCAGGCGGCGGAAGCGAGACAGCTTCCGCCGCTTTTTGCTTTTTTTGGGGGCCTCGCCGGATTTGACCGCGATCGAGCCGCAGAATTCAAGTACACAACCATGGGCCAGACGCATTAGGCTGGTGTGTCCCTCAAAGGAGAAGAGAGCATGGATCGCAGAGAGTTTATGGGGGCCGCATCGGCGGCCGTTCTGGCACAGGGTTTGTCTTCAGCAACAGCTTATGCCGCTTCGACCCACGCGCCGCTCAAGCCAATGGCGCTGGGGCTCATCATCTCTCCCTTCGGTGGGCCGGAGGAGCGCATCCGGCGGGTGCATGACCTGGGCTTTACCAACTGCTTTCTCTCGCTCGATGCCTACCTGGGCAAGTTCACGCCAGAACTGGCGGTGCAGTTTCGCGACCTGCTGGACAAATACGAGGTGACGGCAACAACGGTTGAAGTGGTGGGGCCGGGCCCGTTGGCGTGGAACTTTCTCAAGGGGCCATCGACCATCGGGCTGGTTCCTCCCTCGATGCGTGCGGCGCGGATGGATGCGCTGAAGCAGGCCTCGGACTTCGCTAGGCTGCTGGGTGTGGGGCAGGTGCAGACGCATTGCGGATTCATTCCTGAAGACCCGGCTGACCCGCTCTACGAGGGCACGGTGGCGGCCATCAAGGCCGTGGCAGAGCATTGCCATGGGAACGGGCAATACTTTCTGATGGAGACCGGTCAGGAGACACCCACAACCTCGTCGCGCGTGTTGCGGGACGCGGGAATGCCGAACCTGGCTGTGGGCCTCGATACGGCCAACGTGATCCTCTACGGCAAGGCGAACCCTGTGGACGCGGCAGAGATCCTTGGGCCGCATATCCGCAGCATCCACGCTAAAGACGGCTGCTGGCCCACCGACCCAAGCGAACTTGGCAAGGAAGTGCTGATCGGCACCGGCAAGGTGGACTTCAAAAAGGTATTCACGATCCTCAAGAATATCGGCTATACAGGCGCGGTCACGATCGAGCGCGAAACGTCAGGTCCGCAGCAGGTGGAGGACGTCCGCAAGGAGAAGGATTACCTTGAGGCGATTCTCAAAGAGGTGTTGGGGCAGGCGGCAGCAAACAGGGAATAGAGGATTGAAAAGCGTTTTTTGGGGAGACTTGAAATGGAACGCAGAAAATTTCTTGAGGGTGCGGCGGTGGTTACGGGTGGATTGCTCCTGCTGAAGCCGGAGACGGCGTTTGGCTTCCAGGCAAATTCAGCAGTGCGGATGGGGCTGCTGGGGTGCGGCGGGCGCGGGACGCATGTGGCAACCTCGTTCAGCCAGAACACCACCGCGCAGGTGGTTGCGCTTGCCGATCTGTTCCCCAATCAACTGGCGGCGGGGCTCGATCACTTTAACGACGTAAATGCAAAGCTGGGCCGCACGACTGTCGACGGCAAGCTGCAGTTCCATGGGCCCCACGCATACGAGCAACTGGCCGCTGCGGACATTGACCTGATCCAGATTTCAACACCGCCGTTCTTCCATGTGCAGCACCTTGAGGCTGCGGTGGCCGGGGGCAAGCATGTGTACTGCGAAAAGCCGGTCGGCATTGATGTGGCGCAGGCGCGCAAGGCGCTGGAAATTGCCAAACGCGTCAAGCCGACGCAGAGCGTGGACGTGGGCTTCCAGTGCCGCAACGCGCCGCCCATCGCCGCGGCTGTGCAGAAAATGAAGGACGGGGCCGTTGGCGACATCGCGACGCTTTCAGCCTACTACTATGCGCCAGCTTCAAAGGAGAAAGCAGCGGGCGCGCCCAAGGACGAATACCGCCTGCGCAACTGGCTGTGGGACCGGGCGCTTTCCGGCGACATCCTGGTGGAGCAGAACATCCACATCATCGACCTCTGCAACTGGCTGCTGGGGGCGCACCCGGTCAAGGCGGTGGCGACAGGGGGAAGGCTCGTCCTCAAGCATGCGGGCGACTGCTGGGACAACTATCACGTGGAATACACATATCCAGGCGATGTGCGGGTATCGTTTACCTCAAAGCAGTTTGGAGATTACAGCCTGTTTGACGCTGGGTTCCGAGTCTTCGGGTCGACTGGGGCGGCGGCAGTGGCTTACTCGGGTTCGGTTGAGATTGTTGGTGCGCAGAAGTGGTCTTGGGCGGACTCGCAGAAGAGCGCGGCAGGTGAGTTTTCCGCCAGCGGCGCCTTCAGTGACAACCTGGTCTTTGCCGACCGCGACAAGGAGCGCACTTTCATTGACAGCATCGTCAACGGCCCTGTGCACAACCAGATTGCGGCGGGCGTTGAGACCGCGCTGAGCTGCATGCTCGGGCGCATGGCCGGGTATCGCGGACACGAGATTACCTGGGACGAACTCCTGAAGCACGGGGAGACCTACAAGCTGGGGATGGACTTGCAGCAATTCGCTTGATGCAGTGGTAAGAGAGCAGGGAAAAGAAAAGCCCCCGAAGTTGCTGGGGGCTTTTCACTGTGTTGCAACACTGTCTAGCGGAAGCGCTTCGAGGGCTCGTCGGAGTAGATCTGTCCGTCGCGAATATGAACCACGCGATGGGCGTACTCGGCGATGTCCGGCTCGTGGGTTACCAGCACGATGGTGTTGCCGTTCGCGTGGAGTGTGT
>Ga0316225_1003463_pt1 | contig 12025 bp, 9 predicted proteins | sample TBH18015metaG_FD_206010 | JGI IMG/M metagenome (GOLD analysis project Ga0316225, IMG submission 206010) | Freshwater microbial communities from Trout Bog Lake, Wisconsin, USA - TBH18015 | ecosystem: Environmental > Aquatic > Freshwater > Lake > Hypolimnion/Profundal zone | place: USA: Wisconsin... | reverse complement strand
GCACTGCCGTTAACGTTGACGTTGCCGTTGATCTGCCCATTCAGATAGCTCATGGAGCCACCGACATTGACGTTGCCAAACCCGGTCGAAGCCGCGGCCAGGCTGCCGCCGACATCCGTGGTTCCGTTTACCGAACCATTGGTCATGGTCAGGCTGCCGCCGACCGCGAGCCCGACCCCGCCGGCGGTAGTGTTGGTCGAGGCACCGAAATTCTGCAGATACACGTTGCCTCCGGCGGCAATCGCGCCCTGGCTGTCGGAGGTGTAGGACGACCCGGCGCTGCCGATGTTGCCGGAGATGTATGTGTTGTAGCCGTCGTTGAGCAAACCTTGCAGGGTTTGCACCGGCGCCGTGGCGGCGGGCGTATCATCCTGCCGGTCATCGTCGGCACGGGCGGCATGGGCATACGCAGCGACGGCAAAACCCGTTGCTGCGGCGAGGGTCAATACGTTCAGGCGCATTTTGATCTCTCTCGGTCAAGGCGGTTAACATCGTCGGCGGCGGCCGGCTGGCCGTGCACCCGATGCCTGCCTCCGCGAGTTGCACCCTGCGTGCCATTGCAATTCGCAGATGCCCGGCCTCGCTGTTGGTTTGCGTTCCGAGATTCCTCCTGAAATGCGACGGGATTCGCGGGATAGCCCGTCGATTGCGTTGCGGATTGCAACCAGGCGGTCGCTCGGGCCCGTGCTGCCTGGCACGCCAATTGCGGTGTCCGTGTCGGTTGCCGTCCTGCCACGGCATCCGGAGGATGCCGTTCGATATGTCAGCAAGCACCGCGCGCTTCGCCTTTCCCGGCCTGTTGCGAGAAACCGCCAGACCGCATGTGACCGGCCTGCTGCTGGCCGGCGGCTGGCTGCACGGCGTGGCGGCCCGAATCGTCTCCGAATGGCAGGCGGGAGGCGACCTGTTGCCGGCCAGCCTCGTCAGTCCGCTGGAACTCATGATCGTCTTCATCGCCGGCTATGGACTGTCTCGCGAGCCTGTAGCGGAACGGTTGGGCCTGGCGGCGTTCGGTTTTGTGGCGCTTCTGCTGGTGCCAAGTGCCCTGGTGACCCATGCCGCACTGATGGCGTTCGCGATCCTGGTTGCGGTGCGCGGCCACGGGCGGTCTCGGGTCTCGGCCTTGCTGTTCGCCGGGCTGGGCGCCTGCGGCTTGTGGGGCACACTGTATGACCGGCTGGCGGGCGGCTATCCGTTGCAGGCCGATGCCGCCGTGGTTCAGGTCCTGCTTGGGTCGGTGCTGCCGCATGTGGAGCGCGTCGGCAACGTCGTCGGCGTCGCTGGCGGGCATCGGATCGTGATTTTACCCGGCTGCTCGACCCCGTTCGCTTTGCCGCTCGCGCTGCTGGGGCTTGTCGCGCTGGCGTCGCGCGGGCCACGTTTGCCACCCCGGTTCGGCCGAGCGGTGGTGGCGCTGATGGGGCTGTATGCCGTGGCGAACTGGCTTCGGCTCTCGCTGCTGGCGATCTCGGCCGAGATGTATCAGGTGAGTCATGGGCCGTATGGGGCGATGGCGTTCGATGCACTGGCGGTCGCCTTGCCGCTGGCGATCGCGGGACGTTTGCACATCGAGGCCGAACCGGCGTGCAATGAGACCCCGCGTCACGCTGCTCCGGTTGGCGGGCTGCTGCCCGTGGTGCTGATCGGGCTGCTGACGATCGGCCTGGGTGTGAAACTGGCCCGTCTGGGTGAACCGCTGGCACCGTCGCACGAAGCGCGGGCTCAGGCGGCTTTGGTGGCGTTTATGGCGCAGGAGGGCTGGTCGGTTGTTGCGCGGGAAGGGCTGACACGGGGCGGGGCGAACGTCATCCAGTCGTTCGGCCGAGGCGGTTGTCCTGGGCGTATATCCATCGCCTTGGCCACGCGGGCGCCAGAGGCCGAAACGATGCTGCGGCAGACGATGGGAGGCAATGTCCGCTGGCTGGAGGACGGCACATTGTATCAGGAGCCGCCGATCGGCCGGCAGGTCTGGCGGGCGATACTGGCTGCGGGAGTGGCCCGCCTGGGGGGCGCTGCCGACCGGGTTATGCCGATCCTGGCGATCCGGTTGCCCGCGGTCGGAGCTGGTGCCTGCTCGGGACCGCCGGATCAGGCGTGGGAGAGATTGGCGGTGTTACCCTGATCCGGCAGGACCCCGGACTGTGACCGGGATCAGAAACTGACCATACCAACATCAGGCGGAGGGATAACCTCTCGGATTAATATGGCACGTGTCCACCTGGTAACCGCTGGATGAGTATTCGTTCATTGACGACATTAAGGCGATGCTTGGATGCAAAAATCTGCTTGGTTGCCAATCGATTGTGATCGCCGGGAAGTTCGTTACTTATAAGCGCTCACTCTGATTGGGGTGGGCTCTATCTCGTATCCACAGGACATTTCATAAAAAATCCGCAATCGTCGTTTCCGCGGGGTCGCCGGCACTGGCCAAAAATAGGCATTCGCGCCGCAACCGTGACGAACCGAGAGCTCGATGGAGCGGACCACCACCGGCTTAAGGAAACGTGACCCGAAAATCGTGAGCGTATGGTTGTTGTCGTTTCCACGCGGTCGCACATCCTCTGGCGAGGGACGTTGTTGCCGCAATTTTTCGGGTGAAACCGCCCATGGCGGCACTATCGGTTGTTGGACATCCATGAAAATGCCAGCTTCTACCAAACCGGTTTGGAAAAGACGAACATTTATAAACGAATTGGCCACGATTTTGTATTCGAGGGGCTTTTTGGAACGTCCAGACTACTCAAATTTACAGCAATTTTCGATCCGTGACTACCGGCGCTTCTGGGCTACCTTTTTGGAAGTTTCGGACTTGCTGACCGAAGGCCTGGCGGAGCCCGTGTGCGTCGGCGATGACGTTGAAACCGCTCGGTTTTTCCCAGATTTATCGCTTAATTATGCGGAGAATCTATTGGCGGGCGACGACGGGCGTGCCGCGGTTATCGGATGTTATGATGGTGGCACGACTTCGCTCAGCCGAACCGAACTGCGACTGCGCGTGCGACAAGCGGCGGCGGGACTGGCGGACCTGGGAGTCGAATCCGGCGATCACGTCGTTGCAATAGCCTACAACACTGTCGAGGCGGTCGTTGCATGCCTGGCGACGGCCGCCCTGGGCGCCACTTTCTCCGCCGCGGGCCCTGAAATGGGAGCGCCCGCAATTCTGAGCCGTTTCGGCCAACTTTCGCCGAAGGTCTTGATAACCCATACGACGTCGCGTCCCGGCAGCCGGCTCGAAACGACATTACCGGATGTGATTGACGGTCTGCCCTCACTGCGGTCGATCGTCACGATGGGACCCGGGCCGGCTTTGTGTTGCGGCTCGCTGCCGGAACATCGTTTGGCCGAATTAATTGACCGGTCGCCTCCCTTATCGGCCTGGCGCCGTTTTCCGTTCAATCATCCGCTGTTCATTCTGTTTTCATCCGGGACGACCGGGGCACCGAAATGCATCGTGCACGGCGCTGGCGGCACGTTGCTCGAGCATTTGAAAGAACTGCGGCTGCACTGCGATTTACAGCCGGGTGAGCGCCTGTTTTTTCAATCGTCCTGTGCCTGGATGATGTGGAACTGGCAGTTGTCCGCGCTGACGTGCAGGGCGACGATTGTGTTGAACGACCGTCCGGTCGATGGTCCTCCGGCACTATGGGATATCGTTGCGGACCGCGGCGTAACCGTTTTCGGCACCAGCCCGGCGTATCTCAAACTCTGTGAGAGTGTCGGATATGTTCCGCGGGATCACCACGAATTCCCCCGGCTGCGGGCCATATTGTCGACGGGTTCCATTCTTTACGACGAACAATATGACTGGGTGGCGCAGGCGGTGAAAGCCGTGCCGCTGCAGTCGATCTCCGGCGGGACCGACATTATCGGCTGTTTCGTGCTGGGCAACCCGGAGTTGCCGGTTTCTCGCGGAGAAGCCCAGTGCCGCAGCCTGGCGATGGATGTGGCCGCTGTTGGCCCGGATTCGAAGGATGTTGCAATCGGCGCCATCGGCGAACTGGTCTGCCGCAATCCGTTTCCTTCACGGCCACTCGGTTTTTTCGGCGACAGCGAGGGCGGGCGCTTTTACGACGCCTATTTCAGCCAAAATCCGGGCATGTGGACGCATGGCGATATCGTATCGTTCACGTCGCGCGGGACCGCCAGGTTACATGGCCGTTCCGACGGAACTTTGAACGTGCGTGGCATCCGAATCGGCACGGCCGAAATCTATGCGGCGCTGCAGGATGTCCCCGAACTGGCCGAGGTCATGGCGGTCGAGCAGGTGCGGCCCGACGATCCGGCGGGCGGCCGAATCGTTCTTGTGGTGGTTTTGAAGTCCGGCATTACGATGACTGACGAACTCGCTCTGCGCCTGCGGCGCCAGATCGGCCGCCGTACCGCCGCTGCCTATGTCCCCGGGCTTGTTATCGACGTAGCGGCATTACCGGTCACGCACAGCGGCAAACTGTCGGAGGCGGCCGCCAGGGATGCCATCAACCGGCGCCCGATTCGGAATCGTCACGCTTTGCGGAATCCGGAGTGCCTGGATGCGATTGCCAGCCATCCCAGGTTACGCCGGGACGCCGCCTCGATCCAGGCAGCCGGTTCGACACAAACCACCGAAGATGTGGTCAAGGCGATTTGGGCCAGCGCCTTCTGCGTGGACACGATCAGTGTGGACGACGATTTCTTCGCCCTCGGCGGAGACTCGCTGATGGCGGTATTAATTTGCCTGCGGATCGAGGAAGCGGTGGGAACACGCGTTCCGATCGCCACGCTGTTCCAAGCCCCGACCGTTAGCGCCCTGGTGGAGAGGTTGGCAGCACGCACACATTGGCATGATACGTCGTCTTTGGTGCCGCTAAAGCCCGGGACCGGCCGGCCGGTGTTCGTGTTTCACAGCATCTGCGGCAATATGTTCGAATGGCACGATGTACTGGTTCGATTGCAGCCAGACCGGCCGATCATCGGCGTACAGGCGTGCGGGCTCGATCCCGATCGCATACAACCGGCGTCCACCCCGGTCATGGCGGCCGACTATGTGGACCTGATCCGCGCCTCTCAACCCGAGGGACCCTATTCCCTGTTGGGGTATTCCTTCGGAGGTGTGCTCGCCTTCGAGGTGGCGATGCGACTAACCCGGATGGGTGAGACGGTGGAGTTCCTGGGACTGATCGACACGGGGGTGCGGTCCGGTGCGCTGCCGTTCATCGACCAACTGCGATTTTGCGCCAAAAAAACCGCCGATGTCGCTCGGGGACTAAGGGAACTCGGCGGCCTACAGGCTATCGGACGCGTTTGGGAGCGGGCACGAGAATTGCCGTCCCGATTAGCGCACGCGGGACCGCAATCCAAAGCCGCTATTCTCGACCGGCTGCCGCCGGTTCTGCGACGGGTCCGCGTCGCCTGCGAGATGGCGCATGCAACCTATACGCCGCCGTTTTACGCCGGAGAGGTGACCTACTTCCGGGCGCAAGACCGCGCAGGGCGTCTGTTCGACCCACTTATCGTGTGGCGCCGCAAGGCCGCGTCCGTTCGCGTCATCGAAAGTCCCGGGGATCATGTGACGATCCTGGTCGAGCCCAACGCCGGAGCGTTGGCTGCCAAAATTGCTGCCTGTTTGAGTGTCCCGACCCCGGATCGGCGGGACGGGACACCTACCACGTGAGACAGCGCCCGATTGGCTTTAGGCTTAAACCCGCATCGGCATCAGCACATACAGCGCGCTGGCATCGCCAGCGTCCTGCACCACCGTCGGCGCGGAGCCGTCGGCGAAGCGGAATTCGACCTGCTCCTTGATCTGGTCGGTGATGTCGTTGAGGTAACGCGCCTGGAAACCGATCTCCAGCGGGCCGGCATCGTATTTGACGCGGTCGCCGTCGAGTTCCTCGGTCGCGGTGCCCTGTTCGGGGCTGGAGGCGGACAGCACCAGCAGATCGCGCGCCAGCGACAGCTTGACCGGACGCGAACGCTCCGACGAGATCGCCGCCACGCGGGCGACAGCCTTGGAGAAATCGTCCGAACCGACGCGCAGCACCTTATCGTTGCCCTTGGGGATCACACGCTCGTATTCCGGGAAGGTGCCGTCGATCAGCTTGCTGGTCAGCAGCATCTGGTCGGCGCGGAACTGGATGCGGGTGTCGGACAGCGCGATCTCGACATCGCCGGACACCTCGTCCAGCAGTTTCCGCAGTTCGTTGACCGTCTTGCGGGGGATGATCACGCCGGGCATCGACGCGGCGCCTTCCGGCAAGGGTTCTTCCACACGCGCCAAACGGTGCCCGTCGGTGGCGACGGCGCGCAGGACCGGCGTGCCCTCGGAGTCGGCATGGTGCAGGTAGATGCCGTTGAGGTAGTAGCGGGTTTCCTCGGTGCTGATCGCGAACTTGGTGCGGTCGATCAACGCGCGGAGGGTATGCGCGTCCAGATTGAACTTATGCGGCAGGCTGCCGGCGGTCATGGACGGGAAGTCTTCGACCGGCAGCACCGTCAGTTTGGTGGCGTAGCGGCCGGCCCGCAGCGACAACTGGGCGTCGCCGCCGGGATGGTCGAGTTCGACCTCCGCCCCATCCGGCAGCTTGCGAACGATCTCATACAGCGTGGCGGCCGGCGCGGTGCAGGCGCCGTTGCGGCTGGAGGTGGCGGAGACGTCCTCGACGATGGCGATTTCCATATCGGTGGCGGTCAGGGTCAGCTTGCCGTCCCGCACGGCGATCATGACGTTCGCCAGGATAGGGATGGTGTTGCGCCGTTCGACCACGCTTTGGACGTGGGCCAAGGCCTTGATCAACGTGGCGCGGTCGGCCTTTAGCTTCATGGTCTGTATCCTACCTTAGGTCCGGCCGCTGCTTCTGAACCCCGCACGGCGGGCAAGCGAGCGAATCGCTCTTGTCATCTTAGCAATTGGGGGGGAGTTCCGCCAAGGACCGTCATGCGGTTCGGGACGGATTAGGTGCGGTTTCCTGATTTATGTTCGGCGGGCGCGTTGGGCGGAGGGCCCGTCACCCGCCGTTCGGGCGCCTTTGACGGACATCCTGACCCGCGATCGGCCCGGTGGCCGCCGGTGCGTCAGCCGTCAATCGCGCGAGGGCGCACCGCGTTGCCGGTCGGATTTTGCACTGGCCGCAAGCCGAGCGATGCTGTCACGGAGCCCTTGGTGGACGACCTGAGCGGGGATGGTCAGCCCGGCGGCGACTTCGGCATCGCTTTGGGCAAGAGCCTCAAGCCAGCCGGACGGCGGGAGAGTTGGGTTGCCTTCCATGGCGGAATGCTAAGGCATGCCGGGTTTGGAGCTCCAATCACATATCAGCCGAAGAGTTGGCCCATTACCAACGGCCACCGTGAACATCGCAACGGTGTCCGATGTTTGGTGCAAGCCGCGGCGGATTCTGCCACGGTTCTCGGCGACTGGAAGGTGCCATATGGCTGCCACGACGTTGAAATCGATCTTCGATATTGAGCCTGATGCGGTGGACGAAGCGCGCCTGGATGCTGAAGCCGACGCCGCAATCGAGTCCGGCCAGTTCGTCCCCAATAACCGGGTTGTCGAGTGGCTCAAATCCCGGGGGACTCCGAACGAATCGCCTTGCCCGATGCCAGAAGCACACTGAAGAGTCAGCGCTATATCGGACGGCCTGCCGCTTGGGGCGATCAACAAGCAAAGAGCCGGCCGCCCTGCCGCTAAATTCGGCCTGGAATATTCGCAGTTTCGTAGAACACACCCGAGATGACCTTTGGATGAACCGGACGATAGGCGATCCAATAGCGGCCGGACTTGATCCAGAGACGATCGGGCCGGGCAAGATACGGATAGGGTCGCGGCCAGTCCAACCCCCGGGGTGTTCTCGATTGTCTGCCACGCGGCCTTCAGGGCAGTGGAAAGCCCGCGTAGTGCCTCCGGGCGTTCGAGACGCATGTAGTGGCGGCGGGGTTCTCGGACCTGCTGCCCGGCTTCCGGCGTAAAGGCAATTAACGACGCGACACCGTCCGGGCTCTTGGCTCGCCAGATAGCTTCGCCTCCAGCAGTGCGATGCTCTCATCGAGTTCGCGCATAATCTCCTCCCCTGAGACGATCAGGCCGGCAGCAATTTGAGCCACGCTACGGGCGAGGGCTTCAAGCCAGCCGGCCGGAGCCAAAAGCCGGGGCGGATTATTATCCATTGGAAAAGTTTAAGCGCACGGTATGCGCTCTTCCAGTCGTATTCGGGCTGGGTCGCGGCAGCAGGCCGGCGAACGATCATCGCCAACCTAGGAAAGATTACTTGACAAGCCCTGCAACCAAAAGTAGATTATCCGGACAGTTTTTCGCGAGGATGCGCCATGACCCCAGCCATGACATTCACCGGACCAACCCTGATCGCGGGCACCGCCCCCCGCCCTTCCCCGAGTTTCCTGATGAGCGTGGCCGTCGCCATCCTCGCCCCGCTCTACCTCGGCGTGACCGGTGGCGACGCCGCCCTGGCCCACATTGCGGCAGCGGAAACGATCAACGACTTCCGTGCGCGCAACAGCATGGACCTGATCGCCATCGTGCAGATCATCACCAACGGTTTCGCCGCGGCGGACTCGCTGTGCCGGTCGATGGGCGATGAACTGTCCCTGTCGATGACGCTGCGCCTGCGGGGCAACGCCATCGGCCTGAACCGAGCCGCCGAACAGAATCGGCGGTTGCTGCGCGAGAAACGCGAAACCGGGCCGGCGTTGATCTATCCGGCCCCTGTGCCGGAACCCGAACCATCGCTGGGCGACGACACCCAGGAATACGAAGACCAGCCTGAAACCGAGCCGTTAATGAGCGACACAGTCGCTCAGATACTGGCCGCGGAATCCGAGGCTCGGTTGCTACGCCCCGTTGAAAAGATCACCCACCCGGAGCCGGCGGAATCGGTCACACCGCAGCCGGCCGGTCATCCGATCCCGGCCGAACCCGCGCCTTTACCGGGCGATGACAAGGCGATCCGGCGCATGCGGGTGAAGGCGATGCTCAAAGAATCCGGCGACCTCACCGCCAGCCTGCGCACCCTGCCAGCAGCCGAACGCAAACCGGCGGAACTCCGGGTCGCCACGCTGGGACGCCTCGTGCGAGAGGCCATCACGGGCGAACCGGCGACAGATCGAGACGATGCGGTAGCCGGCGATTATGCGTTTATCGCGCTGCCAGCAGCGGACCCAGTACGTCCTCCACCCCTGTGATCAAGATTTGCACGCCGATACACAGCAGCAGGAACGCCGACATCCGCGTAACCGTGCGGGTGCCGGTGGGTCCCATCATGCGGGTCAACCGGTCGGCATAGTGGTAGGTGACCCAGATCGTCGCTGTCATCGCCAGCGCGGCAGCCGACATGCCCAGGAAGAACCACGCCAGTTCGCCATACACCTTCGGATGGCCGGCACCGAGTGCGACGGCAACGGCGATGGTGCCGGGACCGGTGGTGAACGGGATGGTCAGCGGGAACAGGGCGATATCCTCGACACCCTCGGCGGTGCTCGCCTGTTCCTGCTTGCGGACTTCGCGGTCTTCCGGGGCGTCCAACAGGCGCCAGCCATTCAGCGCGACAACCAGGCCACCGGCGACCCGTAACGCGGCCAACGTGATCCCGAAGAATGCCAGCAGGTACGATCCGGCCCACAGGGCGCCCATCATCACGCCCAGCGAATTCAGCGCCACCAACCGCGCCAGCCGCGCTCTTCCGTCCGGGGTGCGGTTTTCGGTGACGCCTCGAAAAATGAACGCGCCGCTGATCGGGTTGACGATGGAGAACAATGCCGGAAAACCGAGCAGAAAGGCGTGCACGGCTTCCAGCATGGAGGGATCAGCCCAAGGCGGGGCGTTTGTCGGCCCATGGCTGAATGGCTTCAAACGCGGCGGAGGCTTGCAGGACTCCCACATCGTCGAACCGTTTGCCGACGATTTGCAGGCCGACCGGCAGGCCCTGTGCCGTGAAGCCGCAGGGAACGCTGGCGGCGGGATTCCAGGACATGTTGAACGGGTAGGAGAATTCCGCCCAGCTCATCCAGTCCCAGTCGTGCTGTGGCCAATGGTCCGGCATCAGCTTTTCGGCCGGGAAGGCGGCGACGGACACGGCGGGCGTCAGCAGGAAGTCCCAGTCCTGGAACCAGCGTCCGATGTCGGCGATGTAGGCCATCTTGCGTTCGCGCATGGCCTGGTATTCGGCGATGGACACGTTGGTGGAGGCCTTGATGCAGGCAACCAGGCCGGGGTCCATGCGGGATTCCCACTCCGCCAGGCGCGGTTTCAGGCGGGTCAGGTGGGCGGACCAGAAGAAGCGGGCCATTTCCGGGCCGGGGGCGGCCCACGGGGTGGCGACCTGTTCGACAATGGCGCCGAGTTCGGTGAACCGGTGCGCGGCTTTCGCCACCAGCGCGGCGACATCGGGATCGACCCGGGCGTGGCCGAGGTCGGGGCTGAAGGCGATGCGCTTGCCCTTGATGCCCTCGTGCAGGCGGGCGTGATAGGCGGCGGGGCCGGCCTCCAAAGTGGTGTAGTCCAGCGGGTGCGGGCCGGACAGCACCTCCATGAACAGGGCGCTGTCGGCGACGGTTCGGGTCAGCGGGCCGTTGTGGGAGGTCATGTCGCCGGTGGCGACCGGGTAGTACGGCACCCGCCCGAAGCTGGGCTTCAGGCCAAACACGCCGCAGAAATGCGCCGGCATGCGGATGGAGCCGGCACCGTCGCTGCCCTGATGCAGCGGGCCGAACCCGGCGGCGGCGGCGGCCCCTGCCCCGGCCGAGGACGCGCCGGCGTTCATGCCGTGTTGCCACGGGTTGTGGGTGATGCCTGTCAACGGGGAATGCGACACGCCGGTCCAGCCGAACTCCGAAGACGTGGTTTTGCCGAGGATAATGGCGCCTTCGTCCTTCACGCGCGGGACAATGGGGGTGTCCTCGGTTGGTTGGGCGTCCTTGAAGATCAGGCTGCCCTGCTGGGTGGGCATGTCCTTGGTGTTGGCGAGGTCTTTGATGGTAACGGGCACGCCGTGCAGCCGGCCGATGCGGTCACCCGACATCAGTTTCGCCTCCGCCGCGCGCGCCCCGTCCATCGCCTGCTCGGCGGCGAGGAAGGCGAAGGCGTTGACCCGCGGTTCGAGGGCTTCGATGCGGGACAGCAGTGCCTGCATGTATTCGACGGGGGAAAGCTGTTTCGTGCGGATCAGTTCGGCCAGCGCGGTGGCGGGCAGGAAACCGAGGTCTTCGGACGTCATCGTGGGGCCTTTCTTGCGGTTTCAGACAGACCGGTGTTGCGGCCGAGTCCCGCCCCCCACCGTCATGGCCGATTGGTATCCGAGGGTATTCCATCGCCGAAGCCGGCGCCAAACGATACCAGACTTTATCCGATGAATGAAAACCCGCTACCCGCCCGGTACGGTGACCGTGTGACCGCTTCTTGTGGCCTTCAGGTAAGCGGTCACCGGGCCGGTCACCGCGAGGCGGCACACATCGTCCGGCGAAAAGAGCTGCACGGCAATGATCTCGCGATGATCGAGCTGAAGCGGGGGCAGCCGGTCCAGTCGCAGTTCGAAGAAATGCACCCGATCCTGGCGTCCGTCCCAGACGCCATTAGCTTGACCGGCCGGGAGCAATCCATCGCAGGATGTCAGGCCGATCTCCTCGGTCAGTTCGCGCCGAACCGCGGCTTCGGGGGTTTCGTCAGGCCGGATCCCGCCACCCGGAAAATTCCATTCATTTCGATAGGAGGAGCGCACCAACAGCACAGACCGTCCGACATGGATCGCCGCCAGGGCGCCCTCATGCGACTGGCGCCGGAACCGCCACCACAGACGGGCGAGCGGAAAACCGAGGCGAAACGCAGTTTGCCAGGCCACATCAAGAAGCGTCGCAGGCCGGGCTCGCGCGGGATCTGACATGCGCGGCTTCTTAGCGGACAATCGCTGCAGCGGCCAACGAATCCGCGATCGCGGGGATAAAGCTGTGAACCTGCTTACGGATCTGCCACATCATACCCGGTCCAAACCGTAACAGGATGTGGCAGCTCGCGGCGGAGGTCGAGATGCACGCCTCATGC
>Ga0316225_1003454_pt1 | contig 12046 bp, 7 predicted proteins | sample TBH18015metaG_FD_206010 | JGI IMG/M metagenome (GOLD analysis project Ga0316225, IMG submission 206010) | Freshwater microbial communities from Trout Bog Lake, Wisconsin, USA - TBH18015 | ecosystem: Environmental > Aquatic > Freshwater > Lake > Hypolimnion/Profundal zone | place: USA: Wisconsin... | reverse complement strand
TGCTGGTGGTAGCGGCCTTGATGCTGTTGGAAGTGGTGGCCGTATTGGGTGACGATGACTCTTTCATGGGCCAGCGTCTGGCCAGTGCCCGACAGGACACGGGCCATCGTCTGGAGCATTGGAAGTCTGGCGTGGGCTTGCTGGACAGTCGTCTGGACTGGTGGGTGGGCAAGGGCCTGGGTCGGATGCCGGCAAATTATTCGGCCCTTGTACCGGGGGAGAACTTTTCCGGCAGCCTGGTCTTGCGGTCGGAGCCGCTGGGCGGCGCAAGCCGTAACTATGCCGTGCTGCGCGTCCCGGCCAATCTGGATGACTTGATGGGAAGCTATGCCCTGACCCAGCGGGTGGAGCTATCCGGAGACAGCGTGTATGTGCTCCACATGGATGTGCGTGTGCACCAAGCGCTGAAGCTGACCGTGCTCCTATGTCAGCGCCACCTGCTGTATGACGGCGACTGCCAGCAGGCCGCGGTGGTCATGGCAGCACCATGGGACCAGTGGCAGACGCTGCGCCTGCCACTGCAGGGGCCCCCGCTGGGTGCAGGCTCCAGACCGATCACGTTTGCGCTGTCGGTTGATACTCCGGGGGGGGCAGTGGACGTGGGCAGGCTTCAGGTGATGGATGGGGCAGGGCACAAGCTGCTGCGCAACGGGGATTTTTCCCAATCCCTGGCCCATTGGCTGCCGGCGGCGCAATCGTATTTTGTGCCCTGGCACATCGATAACCTGTATCTGGAGCTGCTGATCGAACGCGGAGGGCTGGGCCTGCTGGCCCTGGGTACCTTGATTGCCTGGGCCTTGGCTGACTTCTTGCTCGTTTCGGTCGCGCGGGGGCCGGTGGCAGTGACCGTGGCTGCAGGCTTGGTGGGGGTGCTGGTGGTAGGCCTGGTCAGCAGTGTGCTGGATGTGCCTCGAATCGCATTGCTTTTCTATCTGTTGCCGTTGGTACTGTTGGGAAATGTAGGCCGACGGAAATAAGCTTCACGAAAAAAATGCAAAATGGCGTGTCTGCGTTGGTCACTTGGTAGACTGTCGGCAGGGATACGGGCTGGAAATCGGCTAGTGACACAGGGGAAAACAATTGATAAAGATATTCGGGCATTACTTCAATCGCCGCACGTTGTTGCAGGTCTGCTTTGACCTGTTTTTGGTGCTGGGCGTCATGCTGTATCTGTTGCTGTTTCGGGATCCGGACCCGCGCGTGAATGTCAATCTTGCCTTGCTGCAGGCCGCAGTCATGGCGTTTGGAATTTTGATTATCAATACGGGTCTCGGGTTTTACCTGAGGGTGCACAACCGCACCGTCGGTCAGACCTATGCCCGGGCGGTGCTGGCCATGTGCCTGTCGGTCGTGCTGGCCGCCATCATCAAACTGCCCTCGCCCCCTTCGCTCAATCTGTTGCCAGCTCTGGTCTGTGCCATGGTCGCCATGTTGGTCACGCGTATTTATCTGACGCACATGACGCCGCGCGAATACATGCGCCAGCGTGTGCTGGTTTTTGGAACCGGCAAACCGGCCAAGGCAGTCGGCCATAGCCTGCAGGTTTCCGACCCCAATGTGGACCTGGTGGGCTATTACGCCAGCCCCAATGAACAACAGCATGAGGTATCCGCCTGGGGGGTCTTGGAGGTCACCGAGTCCTTGACGCAAATTGTCGCCAACGAAAAAGTGGATGAAATTGTGGTGGCGCTGACCGAGCGGCGCGGCGGCAGCATGCCCCTGCGCGAATTGTTGGATTGCAAGTTGCGCGGCATTCGGGTGGTCGATATTTCTGCCCATTTCGAAAAAACCCTGGGTCAGATCCGGCTGGATTCCATTTCTGCGGGCTCGCTCATCTTCGGCGAGGGCTTTGTGCACGGCTGGGTCAAGTCCTGGGTCAAGCGCTTCTTTGACATCGTGTGTGCCAGTATCCTGATAGTGCTGGCGCTGCCTGTGATGCTGATTACCGGCATACTGATCGTGCTGGAAAGCCCGGGCAGCATTTTCTACACGCAGGAGCGCGTGGGGCTGAACGGGCGCTCGTTCAATGTCGTGAAGTTCCGCAGCATGCGCACCGATGCCGAGAAGGATGGTACTCCGCGCTGGGCCACTGCCAGCGATAGCCGTGTGACGCGCGTGGGACGCTGGATACGCAAACTCCGTATCGATGAGCTGCCTCAGCTCTTTGTGGTGCTGGGAGGCGATATGAGCCTGGTGGGGCCAAGGCCCGAGCGACCTTATTTTGTGGACCAACTCACCCAGCAAATCCCGTTCTTCGCGGTTCGCCAGAGCGTCAAGCCGGGCGTGACCGGTTGGGCCCAGGTGCGTTACCAGTACGGTGCCTCGGTGGAAGACGCTGCCGAGAAGCTGCAATACGACCTGTTCTATGTGAAGAACCATTCGCTGTTTCTGGACATCGTGATCCTGTTTGAGACGGTGGGCGTGGTGCTGATGGGCAAGGGCGCTCAGTAAATGAACCTCACCGCCTGGGGACAGGCACTGGTAGGCCTGGCCTACACGCTGTTTGCGATCCGGTTGGCCCTGGTAAGGAGCCGACAGGAAGCCACAGCCCATGCCAATGGCTTGGTGTTAATCACGATTGCGATCAGCGCGCTGTGGGGCTGGCTCGGGCTGGCCGCCAGCATGACTGGTGATGGATTGTTGCTCTTGTTGAGCAATTGGATGGACACGCTGCGGTATGCGGGATGGTACGGCTTCCTATTGATTCTGATGCGCCTGGGTGACACCAAGGGAGTAGCCAGTGGTAACACCGGGCGCATGGCGCTGCTGGCCGGGCTGCTGGTCGCGCTGGCCCTGCTGTTTGACGGGCAGGCCTATTTCTCCGAGGACACTCGGGCGCTGGTGCTGCGCTGGCGGCGCCTGGTGTGGATGGTGATGCCGGTACTGGCGCTGGTGTTGCTGGAACAGGTGTTTCGTAACGTCACGGCCGATGCGCGCTGGAATATCAAGCCCTTGTGCATAGGCCTGGCTGGATTGTTCCTGTTTGACCTGTATGTTTTTTCCGAGGCGGTGATGTTCAACCGCGTGGACGTGGATGCGCTGACTATTCGCAACTCGGTGCACGCGCTTGTGACGCCTCTGTTGGTGCTGTCCATGACGCGGCGCAAGGACTGGGTTTCCAAAATCAGCATCTCGCCCAAGGCTGCTTTTCACTCAGCCACCCTGATGATTGCCGGGCTGTATCTGCTCTTTATGTCGGCCGTGGGCTATTACGTGCGCTACTTTGGCGGTGAGTGGGGGCGGGCGCTGCAGGTGGGCTTGGTGTTTTTCGGACTGATCTCGCTGATTTTCCTGGCCATGTCGGGCTCGCTGCGGGCCAGCCTAAAGGTCTATTTGGGCAAGCATTTTTTTCGCTACCGCTACGACTACCGGGAGGAGTGGCTGAAATTCACCCACAGCTTGTCGCACCGCGACTCGCCCCGGGAAATGGGCGAGCAGGTGGTTCGCGCCCTGGCCGAGATGCTGGAGAGCCCGGCCGGTGCGCTTTGGATGCGGCCGCATGGCAAGGACCGGTTCTCACAGATGGCGTGCTGGAACATGGCCCCCTCCGAAGGGATGGAGGCGGCGGATTCCGAGCTGTGCCAGTTTCTGCTGAGCAGCGGTTGGGTGGTTAACCTGGAGGAGTACCGCTCCTTTCCGGTGCGCTATGGGGCCATGAAGCTGCCTCTGTGGTTGTCCGAGCTTCCCCATGCCTGGTTGATCGTTCCCCTGCTCTCTGGCCCTTCCCTGATAGGCTTTGTCGTGCTGGCCAGCGCCCGCGCACGCATGGACGTGGACTGGGAGGTGAATGATTTGCTAAAGACGGCCGGGATGCAGGCGGCCAGCTTTTTGGCGCAAATGCAGGCCACCGAGGCCTTGTTGGAGGCGCGCAAGTTCGAAGCCTTTAACCGCATGTCTGCGTTTGTGGTGCATGACCTGAAAAACATTGTGACGCAGCTCTCGCTGATGATGAAGAACGCGCGGCGCCTGAGCGGTAACCCGGAGTTTCAGCAGGACATGTTGCTTACGGTGGAAAATTCCCTGGATCGCATGCGCCAGATGATGCTGCAACTGAGGGAAGGCGCAACCCCGGTAGGAGCGGCCTTCGGCGTGGACCTGAGCGGCATAGTCGACGGCCTGGTGGCAGCCGCAAAGGCGCGAGACCGGGTGCTGGACGTGGAGCTTCAAGTGCCTGTGGCTGCACGCGGCGACGCCGACCGCTTGGCGCGTGTGATTGGCCACATAGTGCAAAATGCCTTTGACGCGACAGACAAGGAAGGGCGTGTGTGGCTACGCCTGGACCGCACAGCAGGCCAGGCACGGGTGGTGGTAGGCGACACGGGACGGGGCATGTCGGCGGACTTCATCCGGGACAAGCTGTTCAAACCGTTTGAAACCACCAAGCAGTCCGGCATGGGCATTGGGGTGTACGAGAGCTTTCATTATCTGCAGGAGCTGGGAGGCAAAATTGATGTTCACAGTGAACTCGGTTCGGGCACCGTTATCACCTTGCTGTTGCCTGTGTTTGAGTCGGGTAAGTCATCTGACGCTCCTTAAATAAAGATTCCATGAGCACCGAAAAAACGCGCGGATTGCTGATTGTTGAAGACGATGTGGCGCTGCAAAAGCAAATCAAATGGTCGCTGGATCGTTTTGAATCGGTGACCGCACACGATCGCGAAAGCGCCCTGGCCCAGTTGCGCAAGCACATGCCCGCTGTCGTCACCATGGATCTGGGCCTGCCGCCAGACGCAGACTCAGTGTCAGAAGGTTTCAAGCTGCTAGAGCAGATCATGGCGGCGGATCCGCACACCAAGGTGATTGTGCTGACCGGGCAAAACGACCAGTCCAACGCCCTGCGGGCGATTGCCCTGGGGGCCTATGACTTTTTGGCCAAGCCCTTCGAGCCCGAGTTGCTGGACCTGATCGTGGAGCGCGCCTTCAGGTTGTTTCAGTTGCAGGCCGAGAACGAGCGCCTGCGCTCCTTTCAACAGCCCGATGCCCTTAACGGCCTGATTACGCGCGACCCCGAAATGCTGCGCATCTGCCGCATCATTGAGAAGGTTGCCAGCACCAATGCCACGATCATGCTGCTGGGCGAGAGCGGCACGGGCAAGGAGGTGCTGGCGCGGGGCTTGCACGATGCCTCGCCGCGCAAGAATGGCAAGTTCGTCGCCATCAACTGCGCCGCCATTCCGGAAAACCTGCTGGAAAGCGAGTTGTTCGGTTTTGAAAAAGGCGCGTTTACCGGGGCCTCCAAGCAAACCCTGGGCAAGATCGAAACCGCCAATGGCGGAACCCTGATGCTTGATGAAATCGGGGACTTGCCATTTTCGTTGCAGGCCAAGCTGTTGCGCTTCCTGCAGGAGCGCAAGATCGAGCGACTGGGCGGGCGTCAGGAGATTGCCGTAGACGTGCGCATTGTCTGCGCCACCCACCAGGACTTGCTGGCCCTGAGCAAGGAGAGCCGTTTCAGGGAAGACTTGTACTACCGCCTGGCCGAGATTGTGGTGAAGATTCCGCCGTTGCGCGAGCGCGTGGGAGACGCGCCGCTGCTGGCGCATGCCTTTGTGCGGCGCTTTGCCCAAGAGCAAAACCGGGCCTCCATGTCTATCAGTGAGAGTGCGCTGCAGGCGGTGGAGGCGCACTCCTGGCCGGGCAATATCCGCGAGCTGGAAAACTGCATCAAGCGCGCCGTGATCATGGCCGATGCCAGCCAGATCAGCCAAGAGGACGTGGGCCTAACAAGCCCAAAGCAGGATGAGTCCGACAAATCGCTGGACCTGCGCCTTATTCGTGAGCATGCCGAACGCGGCGCCGTGATCGCGGCCCTGGGGCGTGCCAACGGCAATATGGTGAAGGCTGCAGAATTGCTGGGTGTCAGCCGCCCCACGCTGTATGACCTGATGCACCGACTGGGCATCAAGTAAGCTTTTTCTCCTTGTGAATAACCATTGATTGAGACCCATCATGCGCTCCAAAAAATTACTGACCGGTGCCCGAGTCTCTGCTCTGCTGCTGGCCCTGCTGCTGGCCGCCTGCAGTCAGAAGCCGGAGGCGATGCTCAAGTCCGCTAACGAATTTCTGGCCAAGAACGATGCCAAGTCGGCTGTCATTCAGGTGAAGAACGCACTGCAAGTCAACCCGGACCTGCCGAAGCACGTTTGCTGCTGGGCAAGGTCCTGCTGGAAAGCGGAGACCCTGTGGGCGCCGAAACCGAGCTGCGCAAGGCACTGGACCTGAAGGTGCCACCAGACAAGGTGTTGCCCTTGCTGGCAGCGGCCATGTTGGCCCAGGGCAAAACCGAGAAAATGACCGAAGAATTTAATCTGGCTTCGCTGCCGCAAGGCGTTGCCAAGGCCGATTTGCTGACCAATCTGGCGGTCGCATATGGAGCGACAGGCAAGGCCGATAAATCAACCGAGGCACTGCACGAGGCATTGAAGGCAGATGGCAGCTTTGAGCCCGCCATGCTGTTGCAGGCGCGTCAAAAAGCAGCGCAGGATGTGGATGCTGCCTTGGCCGATGTGGAGGCTGTCATCGCCAAGTCACCCAAGAACTTCCAGGCCTGGAAGCTCAAGGGCGATATGCTGATGGTTCTCAAGAAGCAGCCAGACACGGCCTTGCTGGCCTATCGCAAATGTGTGGAATTGCGCCCGGATTTCATGCAGGGCCATGTGGCGGCGGTGCAGGTGCTGTTCCAGCAGAACAAGTTGGATGAGGTGGAAAAGCAACTGGCCGGTTTGAAGGCGGTTGCACCCGACCACCCGCAGACCAAGTATCTGGAAGCCCAACTGGCGTTTCAGCGAAAGGATTTCAAGGCTGCCCGTACCTTGTCGCAGTTGGTGCTGAAGGTAGCACCCGACAATGCCATGGCGCTGCAGTTGGCGGGTGCGATCGAACTGGAACTGAACTCGGCGCTGCAGGCGCAGAGCTTTCTAGCCAAAGCGGTGCAACTGGCGCCGGAGTTGCCGATGGCACGGCGACTGCTGGCGTTAAGCTATGTGCGCTCGGGCAATGTGGACAAGGCGATTGCAACCATGGCACCGGGCCTGGCCAAAGAAGCGGTAGACCCGGAGTTGCTGTCCATGGCAGGAGAGATTTACCTGCAAAAAGGCGACGCGAAAAAGGCTGAGGAGCTTTTTTCCAGGGCCATCAAACAGGATCCCCAGAATGTGCGCAACCGCACGGCCCTGGCGATGACGCAGTTTGCACAGGGTAAATCGGATGGTGCCTTGAATGATCTGGAGCAGATTGCCAGCACCGACAAGGGAGTCGTGGCCGACATGGCCTTGATCAGCGCGCACCTCAGCAAACAAGAGTACGACAAGGCCCTCAAAGCGATCGACGCACTGGAGAAAAAGCAGCCTGGCAAGCCTGGCCCCGCTATTTTGCAGGGTCGTGTCTACCTGGCCAAGAACGACGCGGCCAATGCCCGCAAGAGTTTTGAGCGGGCCTTGAGCCTGGATGCCGACTCCTTTATCGCGGTTGCCAGCCTCGCCGGCCTGGACATGGCGGAAAAGAAACCCGCAGATGCGAAAAAGCGCTTCGAAGCCCTGCTGGTCAAAAATCCGAAGAATGGGCAGGCCTTGTTGGCCTTGGCCGAACTGGCGGCCCGCTCGGGCGGGAGCAAGGAAGAGGTGGGTAAACTGATCGCGCAGGCGGTGGTCGCCAACCCGACCGAACAGGATCCTCGCCTGTTGCTGATCGATTTCCATTTGCGCAACAAGGATTTCAAGCTGGCACTCGCCGCGGCCCAGGAGTCTCAGACAGCGCTGCCGGATAACCCGCAGGTGCTGGATGCCCTGGGGCGTACGCTGCAGGCATCGGGTGACCTGAACCAGGCCATTGCCACCTTTAACAAGCTGGCAGCGATGCAACCCTTGTCGCCCCAGCCCTATATGCGTTTGGCCGATGCCTACATGGCCAACAAGGACAAGGATGGAGCTGCAAAAAGCCTGCAAAAGGCGCTGGAGATCAAGCCCGACCTGGAGCAGGCCGAGAAGGGCTCCATCATGCTGGACGTGGATGCCAAAAATTACCAAGGGGCCTTGACCACGGCGCGCGGCATGCAGGCGCAGGCGCCGGGCGCTGCCGTTGGCTATGTGCTGGAGGGCGATATCAACGCCAACCAGAAGAAATGGGACGCGGCGACCACGGCTTACCGAAATGGTTTGAAGCAGGCACCTGCCACCGAGTTGGCCGTCAGGCTACACAAGGTGCTGCAGTTGTCTGGCAAAGTTGCCGATGCAGACAAGTTTTCCGCTGCATGGCAAAAGGACCATCCGCAGGATGCAGGGTTCCTGATGTATTTGGCAACGGAGGCAACGGTTCGCAAGGATTATCTTCTGGCCGAGCGCACTTACCTGGCCGTACTGAAGCTGCAAGACAAGAATGCGATTGCCTATAACAATCTGGCCTGGGTCACCGGGCAGTTGCACAAGGATGGTGCCATGGCCTATGCCGAGAAGGCCTTGGCCATTGCTCCAAACCAGGCCAATTTCATGGACACGATGGCCGGCCTGCTGGCGGATAAAAACGACTTCAGCAAGGCCATTGAACTCCAAAAGAAGGTGGTCAGCTTGAGCCCCACGGAGCCCCAATTCAAGCTGAACCTGGCGAAGATTCAGCTCAAGGCGGGTCAAAAGTCCGATGCCAGGCTTACCCTCGATGAGTTGGCCAAACTTGCAGACAAGTTCCAGGGGCAGGAGGAAGTGGCCGCTTTGCTAAAGAGTTTGTAGGCGTCGGACAGTCGATGAACATGAACTCGTTGCAGCCCCTTTCGCTGTCGCTTTGGGTTGTAAAGCTTTTAGCCTCGGCAATGGCACTGGCAGGACTAAGCACTGCCCATGCCGATCTGACCGAGACCATCACCCGGGTGAAGCCCTCCGTGGTGATTGTGGGCACCTATGCGGCCACCAACAGCCCGCGCTTTGCATTGCGTGGCACCGGATTTGTGGTGGGCAACGGCAACTGGGCGGTGACCAATGCCCACGTCATTCCAGAGCCAGCGGAACCGGACCAGGAGGCGAAACTGGTGGTTCAGGTGAGAACCGAGGCCAGGGGACTGACCGGTCAAGGTGATCTGAACATGCGGCTGGCCAAGGTGCTGGACGTGGACCGGGTGCATGACCTGGCGTTGTTGCAGTTTGATGGAGCCCCCGTGCCGCGGCTCACGTTTCGGGACTCGGATCTGGTCCGTGAGGGACAGGCTGTGGCATTCATGGGCTTTCCGATTGGCGGCGTTTTGGGCTTCTCGGCGGTGACGCACCGTGGTTCGGTGTCATCCATCACGCCGATTGCCTTGCCCATTGCCAATGCGCAGCAGCTCAATGCACGCACGGTGGCAAGTCTGCGCAACGGCACCTTCAATATTCTTCAACTCGATGCGACGGCTTATCCAGGCAATAGCGGAGGGCCTCTGTTTGACCCGGAGAGCGGGGATTTGGTGGGCGTGATCAACATGGTTTTTGTCAAGGCAACCAAGGAATCGGTGCTGAGCAACCCGTCAGGCATCAGCTATGCCATTCCGTCCAATTTTGTGCAGCAGTTGGTGCAAAAAAACAGACCCAACTGAAGCAGTCTGTTGTAAAAATGCGGGGCGGCATGCAATGCCGAAGCGGTGGTAGTGCAGGGCGTTTTTAGAAAATAAATAGGGGCTGCAGGTATGAATATCGATGAAGCACTGCGCGTTCGCGTGGTCGACGTGTTGCGCGCCAGCGATGTGTTCGGATCGCTGGATGCGGCCGTCATTGAAGACCTGGCCGATGTTCTGAAAATCCAGACGGTGCGCGGCGGTGAACTGGTGCTGCGCGAGGGCGATCCATCGAGCAGCATGCTGTTTGTCATCAGCGGCGGTCTGCGCGTGACCCGACGTGACGCCGCTGGCCGGCAACTCCTGTTCAATGAACTGCGCCCGGGAGCCAGCGTTGGCGAGCCAGGTCTTATTTTGCAGCAAGCGCGCGCTGCCGACGTGACCGCGGTGCGGGATTCGACGCTTGCCGTTTTGTACAAGGCGGATTACGAGGACTTGCTGGCACGGCACCCACTGCCTTTAAACCAGGTGTTTGTGCGGGCCATTTACAACTATCTGCGGCACAACACGCCAAACAAGCTCCGGCACGCCGAGTCCATTGTGGTGGTGCCGCTGCATCAGGATGCCGATGCCCTGGAGGTATCCAAAGGGCTGGCGCAGGCGTTTAAAAAAATGGGCACTACCCATCTGTTTACCTTGGCCGAGAACCGGGCGTTTTCCCAGGTGCCAGGGGTGCAGGACGCCGAGGACATCAGCCGCCAGGAAAAGCTGGAAGCGGGTCTGGACTATCTGGTGTATGAAGCCGGTCAGAATGCACCCGTCTGGACGCAGCGTGCCTTCCGGCAGGCCGACCAGGCGGTTTTTGTGGGGACGGCCGGGGCCTGTGCAGATCTCGCTGCCCTGGAGCTTCAGCTGATGCAGGAACCCGGCTATGCCATGAAGCGCCGCCACCTGGTGGTGTTGCACCCGGCCGACGCAATCTATCCCACCGAGCGCGGGCATTGGCTCAATGGCCGCGACGTGGAGCGCTATTACCCCACCCGACGGGGCCATGCCGGTGACTATGACCGCCTGGCCCGCTTTATCACCGGCACTGCCGTGGGTATCGTACTGGGGGGTGGTGGCGCCAGGGGATTTGCCCACCTTGGTGTGCTGCGTGCGCTGCAGGGAGCCGGGGTTCCAATTGACCTGATTGGTGGCAACAGCATGGGAGCCCTGATTGGCGCGCAATATGCGTGTGATATCCCGCTGGAGCAGATTCGCGATCAGACCCAAAAATTTGCGGCCGGCGGCGAGTATCCGACCTTTCCGCTGATTTCCCTGGTATCGGGCCAGCGGGTTCGACGGGACCTGATCAAAATGTTTGGTGACCTGCAGGTCGAGGGACTGTGGCGCCCCTATTTTGCGGCCGCCTGCAATCTGACCAAAGGCTGCACCACGGTGCAGGACAGCGGACCGCTGTGGCGCGCAGTGCTGGCCAGCAATTCCCCAGCAGGCCTGTTTCCGCCAGTGCCCGTCAATGGCGACTTGCTGGTCGATGGTGCCATTCTGGAAAATGTGCCGGTGGCGGCGATGCGCATGCGGCTGGGATCGCCCCAGGAGCGCCGCCGCGGCAACGGAACCATCATCGCTGTGGATGTGGATGTGCTGGAGGCGCTGAACGTGCCCACGGACACGGCGCGCTTGTCGCTGTGGCAGACCATGAAGGGGGTGATGCTGCCGAAATCCGCGCGCTCGCCCACGATAGGCCAGATCATGTATCGCGCCGGCCACATTGGCGGTATGAACCAGCGCGGTTACACGATTGGCCAGGCGGATCATTACCTGGAGCCACCTGTCAGTCATTTTTCAATGATGGGTTATCGCAATGCAGCCGAGATCGGTGAGGTCGGGTACCGCTACACCATGGAGCAAATAAGCAAGTGGAAGAAGTAAACAACACAAAGCCGGAACCTGATGTTCTCCCACTTTCCGTCAGCCAGCGTGAGGTCTGGCTGGACCAGCGCGCATGGCCGACCAGCACCCATCTGTTCATTGGGGGGGTCGCCTATTTGGATGGAGTGTTGGACGCACAAGGGCTGACAGGCGCCCTGAAGCTGCTGGTGGCAGAAAGCGACGGACTGCGCCTGGTGCCGCATGAAAATGGCACGCAGGTGCTGCTGGAACATTTTCAAATTCCCTTTGAAATATGCAATGAGCCGGGTACCACGGACTTACACCAAGCCGCTCAATGTTGGTGGATGCAGCAACTCGAGAGAAGTTATGTGTGGGACGGCGGCCCGCCCTGGCGTTTTGGGCTGATACGGGGTCTACACAACCGAAATGCCTTGATCATGCAGTACCACCATTTGCTGATGGATGGTTGGGGAACTGCGCGCCTGATACAGCGCTGGAGCGAAATCTATAACCTGTTGCAAAAGGGAGAGGCCGTCACTCCCATGAAAGTTGCCAGCTATTGCAGCTTTATCGCGGACTCCAACGCCTACATGGAGTCTCCTGTTTTCAAGAGTGATGGCGATTACTGGCTCAAAC
>Ga0316225_1003439_pt1 | contig 12078 bp, 11 predicted proteins | sample TBH18015metaG_FD_206010 | JGI IMG/M metagenome (GOLD analysis project Ga0316225, IMG submission 206010) | Freshwater microbial communities from Trout Bog Lake, Wisconsin, USA - TBH18015 | ecosystem: Environmental > Aquatic > Freshwater > Lake > Hypolimnion/Profundal zone | place: USA: Wisconsin... | reverse complement strand
GCGCGGCCTGCATGTCAGCCAGGAACGGCAACGCATCGTCTGCTATTGAAAATGTAGCAACTTGCACAGGTTCAATGTGACCCGCAGAGGATCTGTTTTCTTCAAGTCGTGTCATGCGATGTCTCTGGCAAGTCGCAGCCCGGCAAATTGCCAACGGGTTGCAGGTGGGAAAAAATTGCGGTAACTTGCACGCGCGTGGCCGGCAGGCGTTGCATGGCTGGAGCCGCGCAGTACCTGCTGGCCCACCATGAACTTGCCGTTGTACTCGCGTGTGGCGCCCGCTCGGGGGCGAAAGCCCGGGTAGGGTTCGTAGGCGGAACGCGTCCATTGCCACACATCCCCCTGCATACCGGACAGTCCGGGCATACCGAATGCGGCCTCCCACTCATGCTCGGTAGGCAGTCGCGCCCCAGCCCACTCGGCATACGCGGCCGCTTCGAAAAAACTAATATGAGCGACCGAGGCGTTGAAGTGCAAGGGCTGGACGCCCTCCAGACCGAATACTTGCCAAGTTTCATTTGGATGTCGCGGGTCGTTTGGGGCGAGCCAATAGGCAGGCGCATGCCAGCTTTGTGCCTGTACCTGCGCCCAGCCCTCGGAAAGCCACCATTGCGGGTCGCTGTAGCCCCCGTCCTCGATAAAGGCCAGAAAATCACCGCAGGACACGGGCTGGCTGGCGATCTCAAAAGGAGTTAGCAGGCGCTGGTGAAGGGGAGTTTCGTTGTCAAAGGCAAAGCCCGGTCCCTCATGGCCGATAGAGACAACGCCGCCCGGGTGCCGCAACCACTGGAACTTCTGGGGTACATCAGCCCTTAGGGGCCGCGAACTGCGGTAGGCCGGAAGCAAGGGGTTGCAGGAAAACAAGTGCTGCAGGTCGGTCAGCAGCAGTTCCTGGTGCTGTTGTTCATGGTGCAAGCCAAGTTCCAGCAGTGAGAGCATGGCGTCCAGCTTCACAGCATTCTGTGCAACATCCATGCGCGCCAGGGCAGCAATAGCCGCATCGACATAATCGCGGTAGGCGTGAATGTCCGCCAATGCGGGTCGCGTCAAAAGCCCGCGTTGAGGCCGCGGGTGGCGAGGACCCAGCGCTTCGTAGTAAGAATTGAAGAGGTAGGCATAGTCGCTGTCAAATGGCTGATAAGCTGTGGCAAAGGGCTGTAGCAACAGTGTTTCAAAGAACCAGGTGGTGTGCGCCAGATGCCACTTGGTCGGGCTGGCATCGGGCATGGACTGAACGCACTGGTCCTCTGCGCTCAGCGGCGCAGCCAGGGCGATGCTGTGCGCACGAACTGCGACAAACTGGTTCAGCAGCGCATGCAGTCTGTCAACGCCTGAATGGGTGAAAAGCGGGTCGCGGTGGGGCATGCGTGCGAGTTTACCGCTGCATTCGCTAAGCAATCGCGTCACGTAATTCGAGCAGACCGTCGCGCAAGCACGCGCCAAGCAGCCGCTACACAGGGCAAAACCGTGTTGGTGCCAGCGTGAACATCACCAATCCACTGCATCAAGGCGATGTGCTCAGCGCCACGGTGCTTAGCAGCGCAGGCCAGGGTATGACCTATGGTCAGGTGTCGTATGAAACGCTGCTCAACGGGCTCGGCACCCGCGCAGGCGGCTCAGGCTCCACAGTGCGCTATGTGCTGGGAGATTCGCTCTCAGCCATTGGCGGGCATGGGACGGCCGACGTGGCAAGCCTGTGGGTCAAGCAGCCCGTTGTGCGCAGCCAGACCCAGAACGTGTACGTGCAGATCCAACTCGATAGTCTGTGGTTGGACGACCTTATCGACACTGCCAACACCCAAAATGACCGCAAGCTGCTCAACACCTCGTTCAGCCTGAATGGTGACACCCATAACCTCTTGCCTAGAGGGCTTACCAGTTGGAAGACGACCGTGAGCGCCGGCAATGTGAGCTTCTCTAACCCCGCTGCTCAGCTCGCCGATGTGTCCCAATTTGCGGATTCGCAACAAGCATTTCGCCGATGACGCCACGATTCGTCCTTTGACCATCATTGGAGTCTATCTTGAGGCAATTCACGCACACGGACGATAAAACTTGTACCAGACCCCCTACCCGAGCCAGACCATGTCAGCCCACGCAAGACGTGGAGTTGGCGCAAGCCTGGGGCCGGGCAATGGAACTTTGGTTTCGTTTGAGCCTAGACGAGACACAGGGCGACGGCGGCGCCTGCTTGCCACTCCAACCGCACTAGCTTTGACGCGCAGGCCCAACGCATGCACTTCGAAAATCTGGTCTTTTGTGGCGGCGGAAAAAGAGGCTTCTGGCAGGCGGGCTTCTGGTCAGCCTTGGCCCCAATCCTGTATTGACAACCATCGGGCGTGGTTGCGGTCAGTGCCGGGGCATGTCTTTGTTCAACCCTTGGCGCCGACATCCTATGTCGGCAAGGGCTGACCCCACCGGCTACCGATTTTCAAAAATGAACGACAAGAGCGGAGCGACAGTGAAGTCGGTTGGGCAGCGTTTTCTGTCGTTCGCGCCGAACCTGAAATTTTGACAAGTTTCTCCACAGCGGTGGTTGCCAATGCTGGCCGAGCCTCGAACGAAATGGATAACAAGTAGCGTCGATGGAGTTGCAAAAGGTTTCCAATTGCTGCAAAATACGCCATCAACTTTACCGGAGGTCCACGTGGCAATTGCGCTGAAACTTTCTGACTCTCTGGTGGAAGACGCCAAGGTTGTTGGTGCCGCTGAACATCGCTCTGTGCCCAAGCAAATCGAATACTGGGCACGCATTGGCAAGGCCGTTTTGGAAAACCCGGAGTTACCGCTACAAGTGATCCAGGACACTATGCTTTCGCTCGAAGAGGCCAAGGCTGGGCAGCTATCACCTTATTCTTTCGGCTAGCAGAATGCCCTTAGCCATTCTGGTCACGCCATCCTTTGCGCGTACAGCCAAAAAGCTGCACTCCAAAGACAAAGCGATCCTGGATTCGGCTGTTAGAGCCGTTGCTGATGACCACACCATTGGGGAAGAAACAAGGGGCGACTTGAACGGCGTTTTCGTCCATAAGTTCAAGCTCAACAACCGGGATACCTTGCTGGCCTACCGACTGGAACCGGACAAATTGGAACCACAAGAACTTGTCCTGCTAGCGGTCGGTCCCCATGAAAATTTCTATGTGCAGCTAAAGCGTTAGGCTGCGGGTTTTGTTCTGCGTCAACCTTCCGTAGGCGAGGCCAGTTAAGCATGGATGCATTTCGGTTTGCCGTGTCAGGAGTTGTTGGGGTTTCGGCCGGTCACGACTCTGAAGGGCTGGAAGCCGACTTTGCCGGCGCTCCAAAGCAGTCTTAACGCCCAGGTTAACCGGCGGCAATGCGAAACATTGACGACCGAGTTGAACCGCCAGTTAGCCCATGCTCAAAGTTGCGCCAAAATGAAATGTCACTCAACGTGTATGAGATACGTTGACTAACACGAGGCACATTAAAGCAAAACATGTTGGCGCAGTTCTGAGGAATGAGCTTGATTGAATGAGTCAGATGCGACCATTGCAATAAAATCAGACTGCGAACGAAGAGCTAAACTCAAGGCGTCAAGTTTAATCAGGGAGACCAGCAGTGCACATGTGCGGGCTTGGCAGTTAATTGACTTCTTTGGATTGAACTCTATATCCGTGAATCCGTGGTAATTGAATAAACGCTTGAGAAACTCTTGATGAGGCTCTAACGCCGAAAGATACAGCCAGTCATAAAATGCTGTCTTGGGAATTAGAGGCCATTTTTGGCCAAAAAAATCGAAGCCTGTAAGCGGCCCAGAGTTTTTCAGCCGCTCATCCTTTTTTGCAGCCCAACTGTCCATTTCATATATATCTGCATATGGGCCGCCATCCTTGAAAACTTTGCTACCCTGATAGGCGGATTCAATACTGATTTCACCCAGAGGAGTTGCTATTTTCAAATTGAATGCGCTTAGCCGCTGACCAAGTTTTTCTTCGGACTTCGTTGACACCTCAAGAAGTGGCGTCATCCCCTTTTTCGACGCCGCCTCATGTAATGCAGCAACATTCTTTTTTTTCTGGATAGGCGCGAAGCCAGGATTCCAGTGAAAGTCAATCGGAACCTCCTCAACCAAATGAGTTGATTCTCCTATGGCGACGAATACAGGGCGACTAGCCATTCTTTTTACCCAATATCATGTTTAAAGGGATATGCCTGGGTATTAGTATTTCTGACTTTAAAGCAAGGCGTCTTCTTGCTTGAATTTCTGGGTCTTTCCAGTCCATATACGTAAATAACACTTCAAAGTCAATCTGCTGAGCAGCTTCTTCCGGCGTTAAAAGTTGCACGCCAGCTTTATTTGATACTTCTTTGGTGAATTTGACGCCAGGGCCAAGAAGTATGGCTGCGTTGATTTTTAACCAAACTGGTTCTTTGATTCTACCATCCTGCTTGGCTGCATACAACATAGGGTGATCATCCAAGAACGCAAGGTGTACGTACTCTTGCACGCCCTTTAGGGCGTCAGCATCGTGACTCCATTGGTTGCCGCCAGGCGCTGGGATAGCGATTACTTTTCTCTGAAGCTCACCGAGGGAGTGCAATCCGTGGTTTTGAACAATAGGTTCAATATTTGATTTGTCGGTGAAGTGCCAAATGCCATCAAACTTATATTTGTCTATTATCGATTTCAATTTTCTCTCCTGTTTTCTCGGTGGTGGTGGAACAAGCCTGTTTGAAGGGGCTAACGTAATGTATACCGCAAGGCGTGCGGGATAAACTGGACATGAAAACCTCCGAAGAATGGCTTGCAGCCTTGTTTACGGCGGTTTTACCTGAAATTCATACAGGTATAAAAATCCCAACAAACCCCGCAGACTGTCTTCAAGCAATTCTAGCCACGAACAGGCAAGTTATTGGAATTGGGAGCCCTCGTCGTAGGACCGCTTTCGCGGCGAGAGAGACGTAGTTTCAATCCATACCCAAAAATCGCCAGTTGCTCTGACCCTATATCGTCGCGAGGCGCTGCACCATGTCTGGAAACTGAGCCACCATGCGAATCAGCAGCGCAGCCTGCGCGTTGGGCTTGGCGCGACCTTGCTCCCAGTTTTCAAGCGTTCGCGCATTGGTGCGCAGGTAGTGCGCAAACACCGGGCGCGACAAGTGCAATTGTTCGCGCACTTGAACTACCTCTTGTGGCGACATCAACAGCGCAGGCTTGTTTTCAGCCTTGAAAGTGCGCAGCGTGAGCTTGCCCGCACGCTCGGACTTCAATGCATCAAACCCCTCTGTCAGTTCAGCAAAAATATCACGCTTATTGGTCATCACGTTCTCCATCTTTCGGCTGCCGGTTTTCTAATTCAGTTTTTAAAAGTTGTTTGAGCACTTTGCGCTGTGCCGGAGTCAGGTCGTCTGCTTGGTCTTTGTCATAGACAGTAAAAAGCCAGAATTGGTCACCACCAGACCACCAGTAATAGATGACCCGCAGACCACCGCGCTTTCCCTTGCCGCGACGCGGATCGGCTTGACGCAGCTTGCGTAAACCGCCCGTGCCCTCGATGACAGCGCCTGCCGTCGGGTTGTCCATCAACTCAAGTTGCAATAGCCTATAGGCATCGTCATCCATGTAGTCTTTGCGCGTTCGTACGAACGGTGGCAGTTCAACAAATGTGGCTTGCATCTTTTAAGTATACGCTACTTGCGTACCATTTGTAAACGCATGGACTGAGCGTCACCCGCACTGGACCTGCCCCGTGAATGACCGGAATCGCGGCGTACTTGACGAACCACCGTACCGGGTGGAGGACCGCAGCCAGCCTGACACCGTCATCGACCACCAATTTTCAATTGGTTTAACGTCGAGTCTGGAACGAAACCGTTACTCCGGTCGAAACGTGATCCGGATGGATCCCTGCTTGGCAGGCCCCGTCAAGCGAATGGCAAGGCGGGTGAAAGACAGGCCTTCTTCTTCCACCTTTTCAGGCTCCACGGTGTACGCTGCGGTGGCGACGATGGTGGCACGCAGGTGCTCTGATTTTTGCCACAGCTCGATCTGTCCATCCTCCCGGACTTGCCAGTTTCCAGGGGCAATCAAGGCATCCTCGAAGGTCTGCGGACTGGCAAATTCAAAGTTATCTTCCACCACGATGGTGCCGCTCGCGTTGCGCTCGTGCCTAAGGCTACGCGTGAGGTGCGTGAGCTCTGGCACTGCATATGCTGCCGCCAAGTCGATCGTGATGTCGTCGGCAAGATCCGTGAAATGCGTGGCGAGTACCTTGGGCTTCACCTGGGTGGCGTTGCGCTGCAATTGACCGGCCACCACTGGAACCGGGTGACCGTAGGAGTTGATGCCTTTGATGGTGAATCGCTCCTTGCTAAAAGTCTTGGCGGAGTAGACTGTGGCGCCGGGGTCTCCGGTGGGCTGCTCAGTTCCCAAGGCAATGGTGTAGGAGCCGATGTCGTTATGGCTATGGTTGCCATTGCCACCGGCCTTGATGGAGGCGGCCATTTTTTCGGCCGGGCCGGGCCGGGAAACCAAAACGCCCACTTGGTCAAAATATGTTTGCCATTGAGCCCGAGCGCCGGCAGCTGCGGGGAAGGTAGCCACCGGCCTGCTAAACAACTTCAGGGCAGCATCTGACAGGGGGGCCGAGTTAGCACTCTGGCGCGCCGTGATGACCAGTTCGGCCAAGTGTTGCGATGCACCCAGATCAAACACCGCGTTGGCATAGGCCAGGGTGGTTTCATCCATTTTGACGTTGCGCGGAGCATCGCCGAAGGCTGCAATATTGCCAGGCAGCATCTCGATATGAAAACCGTACAAGGCAATAGAGCGGACTTTGGGTGCCGCAAAAAGATCCACGGCTCCGGCACTGGCCTGCAACAGCAACTCCCGCAACTCCGTGAAGTGCGAAAAACCATAATTCCAGTATCCCGGCCCTTCCAATGCGTAGCCGTCGTCCGAAAACCCGGCGACGTACTTCTGAATGTAATGCTCGCCAGCAGCGGCAAACAGCGCACGATCGTGCGGCGATGCCGTCACAGCCAGGGCCGCGCCCACCACTCCTTTTAGGCAGACCGCGTTCCAATTATGGTCAGCTTGCAACCACCAATTGTCTTTCCCGCCGCGCATAAAGGAGTTGCGCATGGGTGCAAAGATGCGCGACTCCAGCGTGGCCATGGTCTGGCGCCGCACATTGGCGTTCAGTGCATCACCCAACATATACAGGCTTTGCGAGACATCGTGCGCGGTGTCTGCGGCAAGAAGGTCTACCTCATAGTCATGTCTTCGAAAGTTGCGTAGACCCTTGTCATGCGCCGGCCATGTCCATGTGGCCTGGGTATTGAGTTCGGTCAGCGTGCGCTCAATTGCCGGCAGGTAGTGACCCTGCCACTGCGCGCACTCAGCCAACACCAACGGATACAGCCAAGCCTTTCTGGCATTCATCATGCGCTCGCCGTTGGGCCGTGTTCCCTGGCGCGAATACTCCAGGTAAGCATCGTCATTCCAGGCGGGAAAGGGCGAGTTCAGAAGCTTGTCCGCTGCCGCAACCAGCGGGCGTAATCTTGCTGCAAGCGCAGGGTTTTCCCAGACAGCACGGTCAGTGCACACCGATCCTATGCCGCCCGGGTTGGCGCTCAGCAAGCCTTCCCATTGATGCACCCGCACCGGATCGAGTTCAGCAAAAGTCGCTGCCTGCGCAAGTCCACTTGCAAGGACAAGCATTGCGCCCAGCATACGCAGCAAGGCCAAGGGTCGCTGTCTGAGCATCAACTTTAGTACGGCTTGAAGTTGCCGCCATCCCCTCGTGTTGGCGCGGTCGTAAGCCTGGGAATTGCTGACCTGCGCTGCGAATTGCCAGGCACGGCCGCAGGTTTGGGCATCTCATCACCTGTCTTGAAGAAAGCCACGCTGTGCTGCAACTGCTGGGCTTGAGCGGAAAGCTCTTCACTGGTGGCAGCCAGCTCCTCGGAGGCGGACGCATTTTGCTGCGTGGCTTTGCTCAGCTGCCCCATGGCTCCGCCAATTTGCGCCACAGATTCGCTTTGCTCAGAACTGGCAGCCGCAATTTCACGCACCAGCTCACTGGTCTTCTGGATGCTGGGAACGATTTCATTGAGCAACTTGCCCGCACGCTCGGCGGTGGACACGCTGCTGCCCGCCAATTCGCCGATTTCCTTTGCTGCCTGCTGGCTTCGCTCTGCCAGTTTGCGGACTTCAGCGGCCACCACTGCAAAGCCTTTGCCATGTTCACCGGCACGGGCTGCTTCAATCGCAGCATTGAGTGCCAACAAATTGGTTTGATAAGCGATGTCATCCACGATTCCGATTTTGGAGGCAATTTGCTTCATCGCCGCTATGGTGTTGTTGACCGCCATGCCACCGTCTACAGCCTCTTTGCTAGTTTGGCTGGCCATGCCGTCGGTCAACCTGGCGTTGTCACTGTTCTGGCTGATGGAGGCCGACATGCGGTCCATGCTGGCGGTGGTTTCATCAACGCTTGCCGCTTGCTCACTGGCGCCCTGTGACAAAGACTGCGCTGTGGCGCTGACCTGGTTGGCCGCGCCGGTCAGGGCGTCGGCAGCGGCCCGCACTTCGCCCAGCACGCGCGTGAGGTTTTCGGCAGTGGTGTTGGCACGGACTTTCACCTGGCCAAAAAGCCCCGCGTAATCGCGTTCAATGCGCTGTGTCAGATCTCCCTCTGCAAACGCCAGCAGCAGCGCAGCCACGTCGTTCAAACCTTGTTCGCTGGTAGTCATCAGGCCATTCATGCCGATGGCCAGGTTGGCAAAGAAGCCGGTCTTGCCCGTAGCAGACAGACGCTGTGAAAAATCGCCTTGACCCGCTGCGTGCACCAGTGCGTCCACTTCATTTTCGGCAGCCAATTGTTCGGTGACGTCATCCCATTGACCAACGGTTCCGAGCCGTATTCCACCTTCGGAGATGACTGCCGTGGTGATGAGCCGATACAAGCGGCCTCCCAGCTCCAACTGTGAATGTACGGTTCCGTTGAGGCTGCCCAACCGCGTCAAGGCAGCATGGGGATCAGCGTAAAAGACGCCAACGCTGCCGTTGATAATTTTTTCGGGATCAAAGCCTGGAATCTGCTTGCTAAAGGCCACTTGGTCGCGTCGCAAAACGTCGCGCAGGGCATGGTTTGCATACACCAAAGTACCGTCGTTATCGGCGATACGCACCGGCATGCTGACGTTGTCGAGCGCTGCCTTGACGCGCGCATTCTGGTTTGCAGTCACCGCAGCCTCCTGCATGGCATTGCGCGCCTGGTTTACTGTATCGGTGACGCGCCGCAGTTGCCCGGGTAGGACCGCCACCTCGTGCTGAAATTCACCGTTTGCGTACTGGCCTAGCAATTCAACCAGGCGCATGATCACCTGCGTGTGTCCCTGCACCAAAGCGTTGATGCCCTTTGCCATCCCTGCGTAGCTGCCGGGCAAGTCACTGATTGCCATTTGGTGGTCAATCAGGCCTGCCGCATGCTTCGCCGCCATCTCTGTCTGTTCAGCTTGGAAATGCCCCAGCACACTGTGCATGCTGATCAACGATTGAATCACCCTGGCCAGCTCGTCCTGCCCCAGAGGTTCTGCTGGCACATGGCTGAGGTCTCCATTCGCGACTTCCTGCAAATGGAGGCCCACCAGTTGCATACCTCCACGTGTCAGGAGAAAGAAGCTGTAAAAAAAATAAGCTGCCAGCAAGAGTGCGATAACCGATGCCAGACCCACTACACGCATGCGGATCTTCATCTTGTCCATGCGTTTTTCCAGCAGTTCATCCAAGGCGGGCAGTCCCGTTTGGTAAAAGCCCATCAGATTTGTCACAGCCGCCTCGCCTTGGGCGAAATACTGCTGCGGCGTCATATCAGTCTTCTGTATCAACAAGTCTGGGTCAGTGGCAAACGTCTGAAACGCCTGTGCCTCATCAAAAACCTTCAGGTTCAACTTGCTCTTGAGATCAGGGTTTGCCTCAATCGCGCGCTGCAAATAGGCTTTGCTGCTTTTGATGCCGTTTTCCGCCCCGGCTACCCATACCGTATAACGCTTCTCTTCGTCCACGGACAGTCCGGGTCTGGCCACCGCATAGGTTCCCCAACCCCACAATTGCCCCAGGTCTTCGGCCAGCGGAGGCATGGAAAGCACCATCGTGTCTACCAGGTAGAACGAGTCCAGATCGGGGTCCAGCACCAGATTGGAGTTGTCACCAATCTTGTTGAGCAGCGCCAGAATGGATGCCGTGACCGGTCCGAAGACAGTGCGGCCGCTTTCATCCGCACCATTCTTCGACTTTGCCGTATTGGCCCATGCATTTTTCAGCTTGTCGAATTCAGTGCGTAAGCCCAGGGAATCACCGTTTTGAGCCAACAGGTTTTCAAAGGCAGCCAGTGCGGCGTCGGTTTGCTGTCTTCCTTCTGTGTACTTTGTGGCACCGTCGAAGTTGCCCAACATGGCGCGGGTTGCGTTGCGGGTCTTGAGCACACCCTGCAAGATGGGGCTGAATTTCTTCAAGGTCGACACCCCGAGTTGCTCGGACTGACTGAACCGCAGTTGCTCCAATTCGGACGAAGCATAAAAGTACGCAACCAGAACCATGGGTAGCAGAAACAGCAAGGAAATGATCGACGCCTTGACAACAAAGTTGTACCGGCTCATCAGTCGCACACCCGCAGACCAAAAGCTGGATCCATAAGCACCGCCATGGTTGTTCGGTTGGACTTTGGTGCGGTACGCTGTTTGAACCATGGTTACTCCAAAAACATTTAATTTTTGATCCTATTGCAGCTGCCGCGTTGAGTCGCAACACCACTACACAGGTCTCCAGTCCAGCCCCAATTGAGCCGGAAAAACTTTGGACTAGTCTAATGAAGTTTGTTGCTGCTGCACTGCAAAAGTGCACAATTTAGTCTTGGAACTGGCGCTTGTCTCGTGCACCAGGAGGGTGCGGGGGCGGTCTTACCCATAGTCAATTGCACCGCCCGCAGATATTTTGATTCGAACGCATCGTGCCATGTTCCAAAGCAAACTCTTAGGCGACAATTGTGCATCGCACTATGAGCAAGGGAGCTACGCGCTGGCGTGCGCTTGAGCAGATTTTTCCGAGGATCGTGCGGATCAAGTATGGGGGCATACAACAAAAAATAAATACCACGGTCGTCCATGGGATCAATGTATTCATATTCGGAAAAACCGGCATCTGTTGCCACGCAAACTGCGAATGCGCATTCGTTTCGCCTGTACGCTGCCGTCTTCACCATTTGCATATTGATTTTGGCTGCAGCGGCGCTCGAAATGGGTCAATTGCGCGCCAACGTGACGGACCGAATTCAAGGCAAGACCAAGAACATTGCCATTTCAGTGACGCAGACCATGGATGGCCTGATCGACATGATGGATGTGGCCCTGCTGGCATCCGCCGACGTGATCGCCACTTCTCGGCATTCGAATGCGCCCGATCATTCCGCAATTTCACAATACCTGGTGGAACAGACACCCAGATTGCCCCACGTGGCGTACTTGCGCGGAACTGACCCCAGTGGGAATATCGTCTATGGTCCAAGGGTGTCGGGCATAGCGGTCAACCTTTCGGACCGTGAGTTCTTTGTCAAGTTGCGTGACAACAAGGCGCAGGGTCTTTACATGGCCAAGCCCGTCATTTCCAAGGTGTCCGGCCAACCGGTGGTCATCTTCGCACGCAGGGTCAACAACCCGGATGGCTCGTTTGGCGGCACGGTTTACGGCGCCATTCTCCTCGAAGAGCTGGCACACATCCTTTCCGCCATCGAGATGAACACCGGCGGGTCGATCGCACTGCGGGACCGGGATCTAGGGTGTGTTGCGCGCCACGTCTTCGGTGCAGCCAACGTGGTGCCCCAAGGTGACACCCATATCTCCACGCCCTTTCGCGAGGCACTGAATAACAACCCCAATGAGGGCAGCTATGTCAGCGATGCGACGTCCACGGACGACGTTCCGCGCATTTATTCGTACCGGGTGAGCACCAAGTATGGATACTTGATCAATGTGGGAGAGCGGGTCGATTTTGCATTTGCGCAGGCCAACCAACAATCTACCGTGGTGGCCGCCTTCGCCGTTCTGCTGTGCCTT
>Ga0316225_1003436_pt1 | contig 12079 bp, 14 predicted proteins | sample TBH18015metaG_FD_206010 | JGI IMG/M metagenome (GOLD analysis project Ga0316225, IMG submission 206010) | Freshwater microbial communities from Trout Bog Lake, Wisconsin, USA - TBH18015 | ecosystem: Environmental > Aquatic > Freshwater > Lake > Hypolimnion/Profundal zone | place: USA: Wisconsin... | reverse complement strand
CACATTTGTTGCTGGCGGATTGCTGTACAAATAAGTGGCAAGCACTTCGTCAGTCAGTGTGTTGCGTTCAGCAATAAACCAAGTGCCGCTCGGTGAGTGATACCACCATTCTTTTTTAATGCCTGGTGCGTTATCGCGATAATGCACGTAACTTGCCCATTCCAAATCGGAACTTGTGTCTGGATTTGGCATATCGCGCCACTCGCCGCCAAATATAAATTCGCTCAATGGCCTAGTGCCATTTATCGGACATTTAAGAAGTTTCATTTTTCTGTTTAGCCTCTAAAAATTTGAGATGCGTATTCTGTGTCTGTCTTAATGACCAACAGATGCAGCACCCTTCTCGCCAGTTAATTCATACTCTTCGAAGCGTGATAACCGGAATGAGTGAATCAAATCATGTGCTTTATCATTAGCTAAAGTGTGTGCCATGGTTTTGCCGCTAATCGGCGTCGCCTTAAAGCCCCATGTGCCCCAGCCTGCATCCAAATAGAAACCTTTAATCGGAGTCATTCCCATAATTGGCGCAAAGTCAGGCGTAATATCCGCCATCCCAGCCCATTGGCGAACGATTTTGACGTTGGATAAAAATGGGAACATATCAACAATGTGTGAAGTTAAGCCCTCCACAAAATCGAACGTTGAACGTGTTGAGTGGAACTCATAAGGATCTAAAGATGAGCCCATCACTAACTCACCACGTGACGATTGACTGACGTAAACATGCAAACTGCCAGAGACTAAAATCGTATCTAACCAAGGTTTCATTGGCTCACTCACGCAAGCCTGTAATGGATGAATAACGATAGGGGTTTTAAGGTCTACCATTTTGCAGATGCGCGGGGTAAATCCTGCTACAGCTGATAGCACTTTACCCGTTACAATATAGCCACGGCTTGTATGTACACCTTGTACTTGGCCATCTTTGATATCAATGCCTTGTACTTCAGTGTTTTGAAAAATCTCCACACCCATGCTATCTGCGCCACGGGCATAACCCCAAGCAACAGCATCATGCCGAGCAATTGAACCTGGCTCATGATAAAGCGCGCCTTGAATTGGCGACTTGCCACTGCAACTTAAATCCATTTGAGGACAAGCTTTTGCAATTTCATCTGTACCTACAACCCGACTTTTGACACCAACATGCTTATTGACTTCAGCTCGCCAGCGCATGGTGCGCATCGCAGATTCTGAATGTGCCAATGTAAAGTGACCGCGGTTTGAATAGAAAAGATTGATATCCAACTCGGTAGATAAGCCTTCAAACAACTTCACACTAGCATCATAAAAATTGACACCGTCTGGAGTTAAATAATTAGACCTCACAATCGTCGTATTACGACCTGTATTGCCGCCGCCGATATAGCCTTTTTCTAACACCGCAACATTAGTAATGCCATGGTCTTTAGCTAAATAATAAGCTGCAGCCAAACCATGACCGCCACCGCCGATGATGACTGCGTCATAAGATTTTTTAGGCGTCTGACAATCCCTAAAAAAACGAGGCTCCTTGTATTCGCCTCCGAGGGCATATTTAAGTAATTGATAAGCCATGGATTTCCCTAACATTAGGTTGATTCACACATCAAAACAAACTTAACAAAGATTAACTTTATTTACCTGTGTGAAACTTACGACTCCATTACATCAAATGAATCTCACCCCGTCAAGAATTTATTAAACTTTTTTAACCTGAAAGAAACTTTTGTGGAGTGAACAAAATTTATCGAGTAGAATTACTATCAACAAAATAATGAAAACAGGTTCAACATGGGATCAGAAAATAACAATGTGGCAACGATTCATCCGCAAGCCACGACCAATAAAGCACTGGATAGATTTCTTGGACAAACGATCCATCAATTACGAACGCAAAACGGCTTAACACTGGCTGAAGTTTCTCAAAAAGTAGGCATCAGCCGCGGCATGCTGAGCAAAATTGAAAATGGCCTCTCATCAACAAGCCTAGAAAATCTAGAGCAACTCGCAAATGCGCTTGGGGTTACTTTATCTAGGCTATTTCAAGGCTATAACGTGCCAAGAGGCTCTGCCCAGTTCGTTAAAAAAGGTGAAGGCATGGAAGTGGTCAGGCGCGGCACTCGGAGTGGCCACACCTACCAATTACTTGCATACGATCAAGGTCCGCAAAAATTATTCGAGCCGTTTTTAATTACGTTAGAAGATCCTGGTGAGGAATTTCAAAGCTTTGAACATGCCGGCACCGAATTTATTCACATGCTCGAAGGCAAAATGGACTATCGGGTTGGCGAAGAAGTGTTCACATTAGAACCGGGAGATTCCCTAACCTTTCGTGGAGAAGTCCCACATAGGCCAGAGAAGCATATCGAAACACCTATCCGCTTTTTAGCGACTATTCATTACGATACTCAAGCAATAGATTTGGATAACGAATAAGAATGAACAAAAATTACGTCATTGAAAATGCCAGCAATCAAGACATCCCCGCGCTCATCGATTTGCTGGGCGTTTTATTTGGAATAGAAGCAGACTTTCAAGCAGACGTGGTAAAACAAACAAAAGGATTAACGCTACTCATCAATGCCACTGAGAACGGTGTCATCAAAGTGGCTAAAAACAAAGCAGGCCAAGTCATTGGCATGGTAAGCGCACAACTTGTCATCTCCACCGCACAAGGCAGTCCATCTGCATGGATTGAAGATATGGTGATTAAAGAAGCTTACAGGGGTGAAGGTGTTGGAAAAGCGCTTTTAGATGAAGCCTTGGTTTGGGCTAAAAACAAAGGGGCAACAAGGGCACAACTATTAGTAGATACTGAAAATACGTCTGCACTGGGTTACTACGCGCACTTGGGCTGGGAGAGTACCCAACTCCAAGCACGTAAAATTTATCTTTAATTAATCAATCACACGCTCTAACGCAAATAAGCTGGCAATCGTTTCACGCTTGCGAATTTCATACACTTTATCGCCGTCAACCATCACTTCAGTTGCGCGCGGGCGTGTGTTGTAATTAGAGCTCATACTCATGCCATAAGCACCTGCTGACAATACAGCCAACAAATCATTTTGAGCCAAAGCAAGATTACGGTCATGACCTAAAAAGTCGCCACTTTCACAGACTGGGCCCACAATTTCATAAACTTGCGAATTTGAATTAGTTTGTTTTACTGCAACAATATCATGGTAAGCGTCATACAAAGCAGGACGCATTAGGTCATTCATTGCAGCATCCACAATAGCGAAGTTTTTAGCCTCCGTATGTTTTAGATACTCCACTTTAGTCAGCAATGCACCTGCATTACCGACCAAAGCGCGCCCTGGTTCAAATACGAGTTTTACTTGACGACCAGCCATTTTTTGACGCATGGCTTTTGCATACTCAGCAAAATCTGGCGGCGTTTCATCCACGTAACAAATACCAATACCACCACCCGCATCAATATGCCGAATAGGAATACCCACCGCTTCAAGTTGGTCAACGAGTGCCAACACGCGATCTAAAGCATCCAAGAAAGGTGAGAGTTCAGTGAGCTGAGAACCAATATGACAATCCACACCATGAATATCAATATTCGGCATTTTTGCAGCTGCTTTATAAAGACTTAAGGCATCTTCATAAGCGACACCAAACTTGTTATTTTTAAGACCCGTCGAAATATATGGGTGCGTTTTTGCATCGACATTTGGATTAACACGCAATGAAACTGGCGCAATTTTATTCATGCTACCAGCCACTGCATTTAAACGATCTAATTCACTTGCAGATTCTACGTTAAAGCAAAAAATACCGGCTTCTAATGCGCTACGCATTTCAGCTTCGGTTTTACCTACACCCGAAAAAACTACTTTAGATGCGTCACCACCCGCGGCAATCACCCGAGCTAATTCGCCACCAGAAACGATATCAAATCCTGCGCCCAATTTTGCAAACAAGTTCAAAATGGCCAAGCTAGGATTAGACTTCACCGCAAAACAAACCAAATGGTCAGTGCCTTCAAATCCAGCATCAAAGCGCTTGAATGCAGAAGTGAGCGCTTCTTTTGAGTAGACATAAGTCGGCGTACCAAACTCTGCGGCAATGCTGCTTAAAGGAAAATTTTCGGCATGAAGTTCACCGTTTTTCATTTGAAATGGTTGCATGAAAAGGCTCAAGAATTAACTGTTAATTGATGCAGTTTCGCATGCGTTTCGGCATGCGGCGCGCTCACATTTTGTGGATATTTTTTTTCGGGTATGTATAAAGGACCTTTAATGCCACAAGCAGACAAAGCTGAAGTGAGCATCAAACTCCATAATAAAGCAGGTGCAAATTTGCTCACTTTCAACCTCCTATTACATTCAAAGATACAGCCGAGAAATTTTAGATCTATTTTAACATAAAGCTTAATTTAACCTTTGTCTTGATGTTGTTGAGGAGGGTTTAAACTTAATAGATAGTTAGTTAACAAACCATTCACCACACCAAATACCAAAGCAGCTGCCATAAAAACTGGAATTAAATAAGCCACCCCTGTATGAGGAATAAGCCAGAAACGAACAATGATCAGCTGGCCTACCATGTGTGCAAATGCTGCCAACACACTTAACGTGACTGCACTAAAATATTTTAGTGGTAAGTATTGCGTTAAAAACAGTGCAGCCAAGCTTAACAATGCGCCAGACAAACTGAGCGCAAATGTTGGCGACAAAAAATTACCTAATAACAAACTACTTGCAAATACCCGAAGCAAGCTCACCCATGCAGCCGTTGCAAAATCAAAGCGATAAAGCACAAATAAAGTAACGATGTTCGCCAGCCCTGGTTTAACGCCCGGCAGAGGTGATGGCAAGACCGCCTCAAGCAAATGCAATCCAATAGCAAAAGCCGCTAACTTAGCGATTCGATGGTCATCTGCTGTCGTCTGAATATCGATGCATTTATTTTTTTGAAGATTTGTCATTAATAATTCAAGCTATCAAAAGATTTTTCGCCGCCCAACAATTCCAAGCTCACCTGGTTCGGCAAACAAATCGCCGCTTGCCCTTTTCGGCTTAGCCAACCCTGATGAACACAATATTGATTCGTGCACGGCGAACTAGCGAAACGCACCTGTCCATTGGCAATCACAATACGCGTCAAACCTATTGGGCCTTGAATATCGACCATTCGATTTTGATCAAGACTATAAGTCGCATAAATTTTATCGCCAAGCCGTATTTGCAATTTTGCTGCGTGCTCTTGGTGCCACAAGCTTTTGAACAAATAGCCCACAAAAATAAGCGCCAATAAAACCACTAAAATATCCCCCCATAAAGGCTTAGTTGATTTCATTGCTGATGACCTCATTGCACCGTGATTTTTAGAGGCTTGATTAACCAATTCAGACGCTGCTGCATGGAGGCACTGATGGTCACTCCACCCGCTGCATCCACCACTAAATAATTATCAACACCCATTGCTTTTGCGACATTCGGACGCTGATCTGAGGCACTCAAAAATATTGGTTTAGAAGCAACATCGGACAATACCCCGGCTTGTGGGCTTGGTGGCAAAAGCACTGTCACAGCTTGCGTACCTTGTGCTGGATACCCATTACGCGGATCAATGATATGACAATAACGCTTACCATTTTCCTCAAAGTAACGTTGATAATCACCCGATGTACCAATCGCCCAGCCGCTGGGCAAATCAATGGTTGCCATAGAACCAGGCTGACGAGGATGCTGAATGCCGACCCGCCAAGGCTTATCGCCATGCTGACCAAGCGCTATGATGTTGCCTCCAATATTCACGAGTGCATTTTTTACGCCTTGCTTTTGCAATTCAGCGAGCGCCAAATCTAAAGCATAGCCTTTTGCATAGCCGCCTAAATCGAGCTTAACATAAGGATTGGTGCTGTATGCTGTAGTTCCTTTAATCACAATATCCGACATTTGTGGATTTTCTTTTACCAGTTTTTGAATTGCTGCATCGTTAATTTCAACAGGCATGAATTCATCGCGCTGAAAACCCCAAGTACCAATCAATCGGCCAATTGCAGGATTAAATAAACCCTGGGATTGCTTAGATAGTGTTTTGGCTTGGGTCAACATTTGAGTGAGCTCTGGACTAATCTCGATTGGGGTTCTTCCTGCTAGGAAGCTCTGATTAAGTTTGCTTAATTCACTATCTGACTGCCAAGCATGATATTGATGATGCAGCCGCTGAAAATCTTGAAGAATATGACCAATCACCTCATGCGATTTGCTTTCACTCTCGCCATTAATACTAATATCCACTAGCGTACCGAAAACATAAGCCTTAGTTTGCACCAAAGAATCTTTGCCACAGGCAGATAAGATTAATGCAAAAATTAAGACCAAAAATCGCATTGATTTATATATTTTCTAGAGCATCCATGAAAACAGATGCAGGATTGCATGGCGATTGTGCAGCGAGTTCCACCATGCCTGTCGGACTTGTCACATTGATTTCCGTGAGATGCGCACCAATTACATCAAGGCCAACCAAGAACAAACCTTTTTCTTTAAGCACTTGGCCAACTGTACTTGCAATTTCAAAATCACGAGCTGTCAAAACTTGAGCAACCCCCGTACCTCCAGCTGCCAAATTACCTCGTGTTTCTCCGGCCATAGGAATACGCGCTAAAGAATAAGGAAGAGGCTCTCCATTAATCACAATAATTCTTTTGTCACCCTGAGTGATTTGAGGCAAATAACGTTGCGCCATCACAGTACGTTTCCCATAGTCTGTAATCGTTTCTAGGATGACACTAATATTAGGGTCTAGTTGGGTGAGTCTAAAAACGCTGCTCCCTCCCATCCCATCGAGAGGTTTTACAACAATATCCTCATGCGCACGTAAAAACTCACGAATCAAAGAGTTGTCACGCGTTACTAAAAAATCAGGTGCAAATTGTGGAAAATTGGCGACTGAAAGTTTTTCATTCCAATCGCGAACAGAAGCAGGGTTATTGAACACATGGGCACCTTGCTTTACTGCTAAATCCAATAAATAAGTACTGTACAAAAACTCATTATCAAACGGCGGATCTTTACGCATTAGGACTGCATCAAAATCTTTTGGTGATTCTTCGAGAGCCTCACTTAATTCATACCAGCTTTTACCATCAATAAATTTAAAAGGCTGAACACGCAATCGCACCTGATCTTGGCGCAAAAACAAATCGCCTTGAAATGCAACGAATAAATCATGCCCGCGTCTAGCAGCTTCTCGCATGATCGCGAGGCTGGTGTCTTTATATGACTTGAGACTCTCAAGCGGATCTAGAATAACAGCAATACGCATTACAAACGCTCCGGATCACTTTCTTCCAACTCTATTGCAGCTGCAAGTAGCGCCAAACGCGCTACGACACTATAAGCATAGAATCTATTTTTGGCTGAATCTGGCGCATCAGCACAGTCTGGTGTTGAGCATGGATTATCAAAAGCCAATGGAACGAAATGCATACCCGGCGCATTTAGATTTTCATCTATGGCACGACCGGTATGCACGCGGTAAAAACCACCTACCACAAAGTGGTCCATCATATAAACAACCGGCTCAGCCACAGCATCATTAATGGTCTCAAAGGTATAAACACCTTCTTGAATGATTACCTCATGAACTTCCATGCCCTCTTTTACTACCGCCATTTTATTGCGCTGTTTACGATTAAGGTCACGCACGTCTTCAGGACTTTTAACGGTCATAATTCCCATGCCATAAGTGCCAGCATCCGCTTTAACAATAAGAAACGGCTCTTGCTCGACCCCGTACTCTTGGTATTTTTGTTTGATCTTAGCTAGTAAGATTTCAACCTTTGCCGCCATTTCATCCTCACCCACACGAGCTTGGAAGTCGACACCGTTTGCAGTGTCAAAATATGGGTTAATCAACCACTCATCAATCCCTAAAAACTCAGCAAATTCTTTAGCTACTCGGTTGTATGCAGAAAAGTGCTCGGATTTACGACGAGTTGCCCAACCTGCATGCAAAGGCGGAATCAAATTTTGTTCAACACCCTTTAAAATATCGGGAATACCGCCCGATAAATCATTATTAAGCAAGACTGCACAACTATCAAAACCATCCAAAGTGAGTCGATTTTTAACACGCCTCACTGGTTCGAGCAAAATAGTTTGGCCTGGTTCAATCTCGATCTGGGTCGGCGCTGTAATCTCAGGATTAATACTACCAATTCGCACATCCAACCCTGCTTGACGCAAAATATGGGCAAGTGCTGCAACATTACGTAAATAGAATGTATTACGGGTATGATTTTCAGGAATGAGCAGTAAGCGATGAGCCTCAGGACAAATCTTTTCTACTGCGACTGTCGCTGCTTGAACACACAAAGACAAAAAGGCAGGATTTAGATTATTGAAACCACCCGGAAATAAGTTAGTGTCTACAGGTGCTAATTTGAAACCTGCATTACGCAAATCAACAGATGCGTAAAACGGTGAGCCATGCTCTAGCCACTGCACTCGAAACCAATGCTCAATTTTAGGCATATTCTCGAGAATATTTTTCTCAAGCTCAAGCAATGGACCTTTAAGCGCGGTAGTAAGATGGGGAATCATTAATTAGCGTATCCAAATAGTTAAGCAATTTGCTAATTTTAACGCAGTTATCTATCTTCTAGCGCATTATGTTGAAGCGCATTATGTTGAAGCGCATTATGTTGAAGCGCATTATGTTGAAGCGCATTATGTTGAAGCGCATTATGTTGAAGCGCATTATGTTGAAGCGCATTATGTTGAAGCGCATTATGTTGAGAGGATGAGCCCATAAAAAAAGCGGACATTACTGTCCGCTTTTTTTACTACGATTTAAAAACCACTGAATTACATATGGTAAGCACGCTCACCATGTTCAGCCGTATCTAAACCTTCACGTTCAACTTCTTCGCTTACACGTAGACCAATCACTAGGTCAACGATCTTGTAAGCAACGAAAGCAACAACGCCAGACCAAAGAATTGTCACACCGACTGCCCATGCTTGGCTAGTCAATTGACCAACCATATCGTATGGAGCAACAGCATTTGCTACGTAGTCATATACCCCTGTACCACCTAGTGCTGGGTTTACCAAGATACCTGTCATTAGGGCACCGAAGATACCACCAACGCAGTGAACACCGAACACATCTAGTGAGTCATCATAACCAAAGAAGCTTTTCACTTTTGTTACGAAACCAAAACACAGAGGTGAAACTAGCAAACCTAGAACAATCGCACCCATTGGACCAACAAAACCACATGCTGGAGTAATTGCAACCAAACCTGCTACCGCGCCTGATGCACCGCCCAACATAGATGGTTTGCTTTTAAAGAACCACTCAACAAACATCCATGAGCTTGCAGCTGCACAAGTTGCTAATAATGTATTTGCAAACACAAGACCAGCTGCGCCATTGGCTTCTAAGTTTGAACCTACGTTGAAACCGAACCAACCCACCCACAATAGTGAAGCACCAATCATTGTCATTGTTACGCTGTGTGGAGGCATTGCTTCTTTACCAAAACCAAGACGTTTACCTAATACTAGTGCGCCAACCAAACCAGCAATACCAGCATTAATGTGAACAACTGTACCGCCTGCAAAGTCTAGTGCACCTTTATTAAACAAGTAACCAGACAATTCGTTTGCTTTTGCACCTGCATCAGCAGATGTGAAAGCATCAGGACCAGACCAGAACCACACCATATGAGCAATTGGCAAGTAAGAGAACGTAAACCAAAGAACCATGAAGAACAACATTGCAGAGAATTTCATACGCTCAGCGAATGCGCCAACAATCAATGCTGGAGTAATCACAGCAAATGTTAATTGGAATGCCATGTATAGATATTCTGGAATATATACGCCCTTGCTAAATGTTGCAGCACCAGAATCCGGTGTCATACCAGCAAGGAATAGACGATCCCAACCACCAAAGAACGGTGTAGTACCTTGAGTAAACGCAATACTATAGCCGTAAATAGCCCACAGCACACCAAGTACACAGGTAATCATAAATGTCTGCATCAGCACTGAAAGCATATTCTTTTGGCGAACCATACCACCATAGAATAAACCCAAGCCTGGGATACACATCAATAAGACCAATACTGTTGCAACAATCATCCAAGCAGTATCGCCCTTGTTTGGTGCTGGCGTGGTGGCTGCAGCGGGTGCTGCTGCATCAGTTGCTGTAGCAGCCGGAGCTGCATCTGCAGCGGGTGCTGCATCCGCAGTGGCAGTTGCTGCTACTGGAGCAGCCGCATCATCTGCGTAAGTCGTTGCTGAAACACCAAAGATCCCAAGACCTAAAGCGCTAACCAACGCTAATGTAGTAAGTAGTTTTTTCATGTTCATCCCCTAATTAAAGCGCTGCTGGACCAGTTTCACCGGTACGAATACGGTAAACCTGTTCGAGATCGAAAACAAATAGCTTGCCGTCACCAATTTTTCCAGTCGTCGCAGATTTTTCAATTACCTCAATCACTTGATCAAGCATTCCATCATCAATTGCAACTTCCAATTTTACTTTAGGCAAGAAATCAACAACGTATTCAGCACCACGATAAAGCTCTGTATGGCCTTTTTGACGACCAAAACCCTTTACCTCTGTCACTGTAATGCCTTGCACGCCAATCGCTGAAAGCGCTTCGCGAACTTCATCAAGCTTAAATGGCTTGATAATTGCGGATACTAATTTCATATCTTTCTCCTATCATTGACAAAATTGCATGGGGCTTTAATCGCCCCATGCAGGCATTACGAAAAATTAGAACAAGAAACCAGTTTCAATCATGGCTGTTGCTTGAGTATCATCTTTACCTAGGCTACCAAAACCTAGACCACTCTTTAAATCTTCAACTTTTACGTAAGACAACTCGCCACGCACAAAATAGTTTTTAACTTGATATGTTGGCGTTACAGTCAATGACCATGCACTGCTGCCCACACCATAACCCAATAAGTTAGCTGCTGTTGACGTTGTTCCTGCACCAGCAGAAGTAGGGCCACTAGAAGTAATATACTCAGCACGTGCACCAATATTAACTGTGTCATTAACTGCATAATTAGCCAACACTGCCGCACCCCATGTATCAGTACTCTTTCCATAACCAAGAGCTGATGCATCAGAACCTGATTGAGACGGTACGTAGGTATATTGCAAGTATGGTTGAACTGTCAAAGGTCCCTTAACATATTTATAAATCAAATTGTAAACTTGACCGTTGCTTTCTGGGCCAGGAGTTGTATAACCATTAGTGTAAGTAGTTGTACCTAAATTACCACCTGCAACAACTGAAACAGAATTGCTATCGTTTATTGTGTAGGCAACAGAAGCAGTTAACCAGCTATAGTCTTTAGAGTAAAAGCCATCTGTCAGTTGTACAGATGCTGCTAAAGGACCTGCTGCATAATTTGCTTGAACACCACGTGTGAACACGTTTTCTTGATTCCAGAGCAAGCCACGTTGAATGTTGGTGTTTTCAAATGTGTAAGTGTACTCAGCACCCAAAAGCGTTGGTAATTTACCAACTTGGAATGAGAATGTATCGTTAGGAACCAATTTCACATAGGCAGTAGGGATCAAGCCGTAAGAGTCATCCGTTTGATGAGATGCACGAACATAACCTTGGCCAATTACTGGAATTGAGTAACCACCTGCTTGGATGTAAAACTGAACAGGTCCATCAATCTTTTGCAAGATAACCTGTGCATTTGTAATGTCAGCAACTGAGTTCTTTGTTACAGGGTTTGAAGCGGTTGCACTACTTTTTGAACGGCCGTCATTTGTTGAGGCCATACCAGTTAATGCACCAGAGACATATACTTTACCCACTGGGCCACCCATATCAAAATTTAATGGTGTTGCTGCTCCCACTAATGGATAGTTCATACCAGGGCCATTTAAAACGATTGGAGCAGGCGCGGTAGCCGCTGGCGCTGCGGCTGCATCAGCTGCAGGCGCTTCATCAGCATAAGCTAACGCAGAACCTAAGGTACCTAACACAGCAATTGCTATTAAAGATTTACGCATTATTTTCTTCCTCTTGTTTAATAATAAAAAATATAAAAACGAATTTCTACATGAGAACTAAAGCAACAGG
>Ga0316225_1003431_pt1 | contig 12090 bp, 8 predicted proteins | sample TBH18015metaG_FD_206010 | JGI IMG/M metagenome (GOLD analysis project Ga0316225, IMG submission 206010) | Freshwater microbial communities from Trout Bog Lake, Wisconsin, USA - TBH18015 | ecosystem: Environmental > Aquatic > Freshwater > Lake > Hypolimnion/Profundal zone | place: USA: Wisconsin... | reverse complement strand
GAAGACCTGCCGCGGGGGACGGAGACGATTCTCCTGGTTGAAGATGAGGAAATGATTCTGCGGATGCTGGTGGATTTGCTTGGCCAGTCGGGATATACGGTGTTGCATGCCGGCAACACGACCGCAGCCATTGCTGAATTCGAGCGAGTCGGCGGCCAGATCGACATGCTGATTACGGACGTGGTCATGCCGGGAGGCAGTGGGCTGGACCTGGCCGAGACGATTCGTAAGACCCGTCCGCAGCTAACGGTTCTCTATGTTTCCGGTTATGCAGAAAAAGATTTGCAGACGCGGGGAGTGACCATTGACGTGGGACATCTGCTCATCAAGCCCTTCAGTCACGCCACGTTTCTGACCAGGGTTCGTCAGTTGCTGGACGAACGGTCGGAACGCATCATGCCACCGAAGCAAGGGGAGTAACTCCCGTAAGATATACAGCAGCCAAGTCGGCAGCGGTGGCCCATCTTTCTAGGGATAAAGTTGGGCCATAAATACGAAAATCTTTTAGAGTTTTTGCTTGCTATCTGTGGCCAAGTGTGATATGGATCATATTGCATATGATGAGCGTAAGCGCTGGTGGCCTGCGTTTTGTCACAAGTCGATGAATGGACTTTGGGTGTTGGGAAGACCGGAAGTTATTTCACCCAAGAACATGGCCACTATAACCGAACAGATACCGATGGGTGCGTATGAGATTTTCGCAGCTCACGTCAATGCTGGCGCGCTGCTGGATCTCTACACGGGGGACATCGCCTTGGTTATCAGCCGGCTTGCGGAGTTTGAGGAGAAAGCTCTGGCCTCGGCCACGGCAATCCGCGATCACGCCGCCAATGCCCAGTACGATGGCGTGGTGCTGGCGGCGCACTTACTTCAGGGAGTGGCCGGGGCCATAGCGGCTGAAGGGTTGCAACGACTGGCGGCGGCCATTGAAGCCACCGCCCGGTTGAATGACAGGGCTCAACTGCGGCCACTGCTCCATAAACTGGGCAATGAGATACAGTGCTGTTTCACCTTTATTTCGGTGTTCTACCAGGATCATGGGGTATTGCCCGCGCCTGCGGCAGGTTGATTGCGGCAGGGGCTGTACAGGCAATGGCAGTGTACACTCATAAGCGGGTCACGATTGCGTTTAGCGCTGATTTGGCAGGTGCTTCTGCCACGGTAAACCGCTACCCTCTGGCCCCATACCCTGTTCCCTGATTCCATATAACGTACGCGAATGTGCTATGATGCCGCATCGCATCATGGAAACGCCCATGTCCAATGCCAACACCAGACAATTTCGCTCCGGCATGGCCATCAAGTGGTTGCTGGCGTTGGTCATGGGTTTAGGCATCGTGGCCGGGGTGTTTTTGCTTTGGCGTGTCTCGCACCAGTACCGGCATCATAATCACCAGCAGAGGTCCACCAGCCTAGCGGGCACCGCTGCGGCGACTGGCCCAGCGGCTAGCGCGGCCAGCCAACAGGCGGCGACGGCCCCGACCTCGCCCAGGACGCTTCTAGATCTCGTTCGCAGGCAACATGTCTCCTACGCGGCGACCCAGCCGATCGGCGAGGAACTGCCGTTTGCCGATGCCCTGCACGTCGTTCTTCAGGATAAGGTCTACCTGGATAGCCTGCATAACCTGTGGATCACGCGCCAGGATGCCGATGATACGCCCACCGTCCTCAAGCGTGCGGCGTCCGAGAATACGCACATTACCCGCGAATTGGTGGTGTACGCTCATTGGACGGTCGAACGTGGCAAGTCCAAGGCATACCTTATTTGCCAAAGCGCGGGCCGAGATAAGCCGCCATCGCAATTCCTCGCGCCGCCGCTCAATGAATTGGTGGACGGTTCGCAGCGCCAAACCATCGGCAGCGCCGAACGCATCTATGACTGGGACCGGGCCATTTCCGTCAACGGCCGCATCATCGTACCAACCGATGCAGGGGCCAGCGTGTTCACCATTGCGGTTGGCGACAAGGAGAAGACAGACAAGATCGAGGAAGCGCCGTCACCGGTGCTGGCGGATGGACCTCACGGACCATCCCAGATCACTCAGGACCTGCGCGGGTTGCTGATGTGGATTGCGCCCCAGGGCGATCAAGCGGGCGGCAAGGGCGTGGCCCGCTATGTCGATGGCAGATGGCAGCGGCTGGGGCCCGATGCCAGGTGGCCGGGCGACATTATTCACCTGGCGCCGCTGGTGGATGGGAGCATCGTGCAAATTTTGCGCGACCTCACGGTCGATCCCGAAACGCCTGATGGGGTCAGGGTTGATCCCGACAAGGTTTCGGTGCGCTTGGTGCCGCTGGATGGGGGCGAGGTGGATCAGAAAAAGGTCGCGGCCCTGATCGAACAGCTCTCCGATGATGACCAGCGTAAACGTGATGCGGCTTCGGAGGCCCTGGCGGCCCTGCCGCCGTCGATCTGGCCCATCCTGGAAAAAGCGCTGGATGGGCAAGCCCCCGACGCCCAGGTGCGCCTGCGGCGGGTAATGAAGAGCCATGCCGTTCCGACGCTGGGGGAGATGCGGTTGCTGGACGGCCGCTTGAAGGTGGTGGCCCGGCAGAGGGACGGGAGTGTTTTAGGTTATGCCGATGCCGGGGTGGCGATTCCGCGTGGTGAGGACGAGCCGGAACTGCTGGCCCACGCCTGGCTGAGCCTTCGCCCGGGCGAGGCCGTGCAGTTGCTGCCCGACCGCATGGTGGCGAACCTCACGCCCGGCTCCAGCCGCCTGGCGGTGACCGGTTCGGATTGGGTAATCAGTGATGATGCCGGCGGTCCACGCTGGTTCACCGGCAACGATTTCGTCCCCATGACGCCCAAAGTTCAACGGGCGTTCAGCGAATTGTACGGCAGGGATGTGGAGGGGCGCTGGCTGTTGCGCAAGCCGGGCGATGCCGAATCGGTGCTGGTGATCGACCAGCACTTGCCCGACCTGACGCCGCGTCTGCCGGTATGGTCCATCAACTGTCACGGCGGCCAAGTGGGGTGGGATGGCAAAAACTACCCGGTGATGAAGCGGGGCGGGTCCTTCGCCTTGGAACAGGGGAGTTGGCGGCAGCTTGGCGATGGCGAAAAAATGTACACCGAGGCCGGCGACCTGCCGCCGTCAACGCCGCCACTGCCAATCGGCGGCGGTGGGGCGAGCCCTGCGGCCACGACCAGAGCCTTCATCCACCCTTCTTCCCTGGCCACCAACCAGGCCGATCTCGGTACGTCAGTCCTCATCGATCGGCAGGGAACTTGTTATTACGGCGGCCAGGCTGCATTGCATGTGGTATATGCCGATGGCCGGAGCCTGCGCTGGGAATTGCCCGACCGGGCCCTGGGAACGGGGCGGGTTACGCTGATTCAGGACCAGGACGGCCGTCTGTTCCTGTTCAATGAGCCGGGCCGCGTGGTTCGCATCAGCGCTACGCCGTCGGCGGCGGAGCCGTTTGCCGTTGACGCCGTCTTTTCCAGGGGAATTCCCAACACCGACGATCCCCGGCGCATCTGGCTGGACCCGGCCGGCCGGATCGTCATCGCCTACGATGGAGATAAACTGGCGATTCTCTTCCCCGCCGGATTGATCCCAAAGTCCACGTTCGAATTGATTCCCGATGCCGAACTTGAAAAGCCGGAACAGTAGGTTACACAACAGTGTTCTGGCAGAGCGTCACTCGATGCTTATTATTATGATGGTTTCGCAATTAGCAGGGGAATTAGCGGGCGACTATTTCCCAGTGGTTGCAGCCCGGCGATGCCGAACCCATTGCCATAGTTGCTGCGGCCAGTCTTTACGCATGCAGGGCTTTTCGATCAGAAGAAAATAGCCGCCGCACCCTATGAGGATGGGGCCGCAAAGCAGGACGAGCTGGACCAGCAGGTTTACGGAGAATGAATCGGTTACCGGCAGTCGTTGAGTCAACTTGCCGAATGATCGGACCAGATATTCGTGAAGCAGGTAGATCGAGTAACACATGCCGCCGATGGTCGTCAACAGGGGGTTGGTGAAAATGCGCCGTACGATCCATCCGCGGAAGACGGCGACGAACAGCGCCAACACCAGCAACGCTACCGCCGTCCGCCACAACAGTCCCGGCGGCAATGCCAACCCGCCCCGTCCGTTTTCACCGCCGATCCACACCGCCAACAGCAGGGGCCATCCAGCCAGCGCCACCAGATCCCATCCCCAGTGCGACCCGGGAGCTTGATTCCAGTCCGTCAGATAAAGATCCGCCAGCAGGAACCCCAGCATGAAATACTGCAGGTAATTGAGGATGGACCAGAAGTAGCGGTGGTAGGTGGCGCCATTGGCGTCCAGGCCGTCGATGAAAAATGTCTGGAAGCAAATGGCGGCCGCGGCGATGGCCAGGATGGCGCCACGGCGCGCCCATCGGGATGCTATGGTAAATACCGCTGCCAGCAACGGCACGAGCAGGTAAAACTGTATCTCTATTTCCAGCGACCAGGCCACGATGTTGATCATGCTCTGGCGGGCATAATAGAGGTTGTGGCTATAAGCGAGGCTGACGGCCAGGTGGTCGGTGAGGATGGCGCAATTCGCCTTGCCGGCCGCCAGCAGCAGAGCGTAGAACAGCAGCAGGCTCAACACATAGGGTGGTTCCAGGCGGGTAAGGCGGCGCAGAAAATAGGTCTTCAAGCTGACCGCCGCCGTCCCTGTCAGGCGATGCGCGGCAAAGGGCAGCGCCAGGACAAAGCCGCTGACGACGAAGAAAAGCTGGACGCCGTAATGGCCTTGTGTGGTCAGAGCGAAAGCCAGAGTGTCCCGGTAGCCTGTTCGCAAGGCATGGCCGAGCTTGCTGTCGACATACTGGGCGATGTGGAAGACGATAACCAGGGCGATGGCGATGAAGCGAAGGCCGTCAATTTCGGCGATAAATCTGCCCGAGGTGGTGACGCGGGCGAAGCGAGCGGCGAGGGTCTGCCAATTTTTTAGGGAGGAGGTATAGTTGCAGAGCCGGCGGAGCCGGTAAAGGAGCATTAAACCATGGATGGTAAGAAGTTATCGCCTCAGGAGCTGATCGAATCCTTACGTCAGGAAGTTGAGCAGACGCTGTCACAGGTAGCGGAGGCCGTAAACAGCGTCCCGGATGGGCATGTGATCCGCGGCAGCGAACACCAGGTCAAGGACTTGATGGATCGACTTCGCTCACGTGTATTCGAGCAGGTGTTGCAGATGAAGGCTGACGCCGTTGAGGCGTCTTTTTCCCCCGGTGGAGGCAGAAACGGGGCAGCGGATGCTGAGCAAGGGCCGTGCGGCGAAGTCCAACCTGACGGTGTGCGGCTGGGTGGAGTTGGCCAGGCGGCGGTGGCGTGCCAGGGAGGGGCAGTGCGAGGTAGTTCCCGCCGACGCGGCATTAGACCAAACCGGGGCCATGATCAGCGTAGGAGTAAATGAACTGTGCTGCCGGGTGGCCCTGGACTCGGGCAGCTTTGTTCGTGCAGCGGAGGTGTTGCTGAAAGCAGCGAACCTGCGGTTGAGCGATGAGAAGTTGAGGCAGGTGGTCGAAGGGGAAGGGAAGCTTGTGGGCTGGGCAGGGGAAACCGAGCAGTTGCTGCTGGACTTTGATGCCAAGGACTGTGTGACCCAGACGCCCGAGGGGGTAACGACGACACGAGTGTATCTGGGATGTGACGGGGTGAAGGTTCCGGTAATCACGGACGAGGAGAAGTCCAAGCGATTTGCCAAGGCCCAGCAGCGGCGCCAGATCCTCAGGAAGATGCCCTGGAGTCGGGGCTTGAAGCGTCGGCGGCTGATTCAGCGGCGTGGAGCCGATCAGAAGTTCAAGGAGTTCCGCATTGTCACGTTCTATGACCAGAGCCGGCAGCACCGGCTGGTAAGCGTAACGGGCAAGAATCATCGCCACGCCGGACGGTTGATGCGTAAGGGGGCGGCATTGTTGAAGTTAAGACAGGCTGTGGAGCGAGTGGCCATTGTGGATGGTGCGTTATGGATCGCACACCGCATTGCCGACAGCGGCGTGGATGTCATGTACGTGTGCCTGGACTTCTACCATTTGAGTGAGAACGTGCACAAAGTTCGGCGGGAACTGTTTGGCGAAGAGAATGCGGATGGGCAGGCATGGGCAGGGCAGGTGCTGCACACGGTCCGGCACGAAGGCTATGAGCCGATGTGGGAGCAGTTAGTGCACACCCGTGTCCGGCAGCGTCGCCAGCGGCACCGAGAGGCGATTGACCGGTTGATGAATTACGTAGCCGAGAGGCGGGAGATGATTCGCTACGTGGAGTTTGAGAAGAAGGGCTGGGATATTGGCAGCGGCCCGACGGAAAGCCAGTGCAAGGCGACGACCCGTCGGATCAAAGGCCGTGGGATGCGCTGGAATCATTGCAATGCAGAACACATGATGCAGTTGGAGGCCCTATACCAAAGCCGCGCCTGGGACAAGTGGTGGTCAAACCGTTACCTGCTGAATTGAGCCCCTCCCGAAAAGATTGGCAGACCCTGCTGACCTTGCCAGACGTGTTCTCTTGCAAAAAATGGCATTGTCCGTAAAGTGGGCGTCGGCTAGAGTAAGAAGCCGGACTTACCAGCAGCTAAACATTGCGACGGAAGGAATAGTACAATCATGCTTCAGCGAACCATCGGGACTCGGAGTTGGGCCCATTGTGTCTGTCTGTCGATGTTGGTGCTCGGTCTGGCTTTGTACATAGCCGGCTGCGCTGGCTCGGAGTGGGATACCAAGAGCTTTTTCGATCAAACCGAAATGGGCCGCAGCCCCAGCAACAATAACCCTGAGCATCACGAAGCCCTGCTGGTACCTATTCTCTCGACTCTGGATTCATCAGGCTATGATGAGCCCAATGCCGAGTTCCCCAATGCCGTGGAAGTCCGCCCCGAGGATCTGAAGGTTGTTCCCCAGGATTACGTCATCAGCAAGAATGATCTTATCCAGGTACAGGTTACCGATGTCTCCCCGGGCGTGGAAACGGTTAAGACCGTTCGCGTGTTGGAAAGCGGGACTATCACCGTTCCGCTGGTTGGCGCCGTAGTTGCCGCCGGGTTGACCGAACCCCAGCTTGAAGATGCCATCAAACGCAAGTACTCCGAGGCGGCGATCATCAAGAACCCCAATGTTTCAGCCACGGTGATCGAGGCGCGGGGCCGTACTTTCCAGATACGCGGGGCCATAGCCCGTCCCGGACAATACGCCATCATTAACAGTGATTTTAAGATGATGGATGCCCTCATTTTGGCCGGCGATATCCAAAATACTCAGGGGATCAGGAACATCTATGTGGTTCGGCCCAATCCACTGTTGAATACGTCGACGCAGCCCTCGACTTTGCCCGCCGTTGAGGCTCCATCGGCGCAGCCACCTGGGCCCGATATTCTGGAACCCAAGGCTCCATCGCCGCGTCCACTGATCGGCCCCGATATTCTCGAGCCCAGGGCGCCGTCTTCGTCGCCAGCGGCCAGCGTGATGACTCCACCGGGCACTTTGCCTTCCGGTACGCTTGAGGATGCCGCCAGGACCGATGCCGGCCACGTTTATATCAACGGGAACACAGAATGGGCGCCGCCGGGTGCGGCCACCAGCGCACCGTCGACAATGCCGGTTGGCGAGCAGCCGACGCCGGAAATCGGCGCGGCAACCAAGCCGTTTGAGTTTGCCGCTCCACCGCCGGAACCATACCGGGTCATCCGCGTTCCCCTCGACAAGTTGGTGCAGGGCGACATGCGGTATAATGTGGTCATTCGCCCAAACGATATTATTACGGTTCCGGCACCCGCCACGGGCGAGTTTTACATGGGTGGCCACGTGCAGCGTGTCGGCGTGTACAGTCTTACCGCTCGCGAACTGACCCTCAAGCAGGCGATTGTTTCCGCCGGCATGCTCGATACCTTGGCCATTCCCGAACACACTGATTTGATCCGTCGCATCGGTGACGACAAAGAATTGTTCTACCGCATTGATCTTGGCGAGGTTTTCGAGGGCCGACAGCCCGACATTTTTCTCAAGCCATACGACACGATACTTGTGGGGACCAATGCTATCGCTCCATTCTGGGCGGCGGTGAGAACCGCTTTTCGGTTTACCTATGGGGCTGGTTTCACCTATGACCAAAACTGGCCATGATTCAGTGGGTTGATGCGGAACTGATTTTTACCCAGTGCTCTTGCAAAAGCCGCAAATTGGCTAGACAATGCATGTTGCGATACGCTGTGCATCCGGGAACAGCGTTTTCGTGAGATGAATATCTTAACTCGTAGCAGGATAGGTTGACTATTCGGGAACTGTCCTGAACTGCGATGTTTTCAAACCGTATCCACAGTGAACGGCCCGACCATCACGCCGGTGGCTTGGCTAGCTTCATGGGCATGTCGCCGTGTATGCGCCATTGGCGCTGTAAGTTGTTGTTCTGAATGGATTTGACAGAGGATCTTCGGTTGTCCCAGGTTTCCACTAACTCGATGCCTTTAGATAATTTGGACCAGTCGGTCCAGAGCGGGGCATCTTTGTCAGATATTCCATCGCCTACGTATCGAGGGTTGACGGCCACGGCCTGGCTCAAGATTGCCTTGGTCAGCGTGGCTTTGATTGCCACGTTTCGGTTTAATTTGCTGAGGCTATGGCTCAAGACCAACCCCTACAGTGGTGAACCGAACTGGCACCATGCCATTTGTGTTCCCCTCATCGGTTTGTATTTTCTGTACCTTCATCGCGAAGAACTAATCAAGGCGCAGGATATTGGCCGAACTGATGAAAAAACAACCAGTGATGCCACCGCATGTGCATGGGCTTTTTGCGTCAACGGATTTTTTCTTGTGTTCTGTGGTATTGCTTTTCAGCCAAGCCACTTTCTGGTTATCTTGGGTTCGGCCATGGCCTGGTCTGGCGCGGTAGCTGGTTTGCCGCGGGGTGGGTTGGGCCGTCCGACATGGTTGCTGTCGTCTTTGGCGGCCGCCCTGACGCTGGGATTCGATCTGCAACCACGCATGCGGGCGTTTTTGCTGTGGGTGTACGCGCCTTCTCTTCTGGTGGGAGGGCTGCTTATTTTCGCCTACGGCATTTATCCTGGCCAAAACGACTTCGTTAAAGATGTCGGCATGATAATCACTTTGGCGGGTGTGGTGGCGTTGCTGTGCGGTTGGTCGGTCATGCGCATTGCCTGGTTTCCCATCTGCTTCCTGATTTGCGCCATACCATGGCCGGAACTGGCTTACAGCAAGGTGGCAGGACCGCTCCAGAAATTGGCAGCCAGCGTTGCGGTGGGGATGCTGCGGTTGACCGGCGTCGATGCCACCAATACCGGCACCAAAATCAATATTCTGGGAGCGCGCAACGAACTGCGCGTCCTCAACGTGGCCGAAGCCTGTGCCGGGTTGCGTTCCCTCATGACCTTTGTATCCGTCGCGGCCGCCGTGGCGTTTCTATCTGCCCGCCCACTCTGGCAGAAAGCGATTGTCACTTTGGCAGCGATTCCCATCGCCATCCTCTGCAATGTCATGCGCGTGTCCGGCCAGGGTCTGCTGGATCACTACTGGAGCCAGGAATTGTCCGAGGGATTCGCCCACCAGTTCGTGGGGATAGTCATGCTCATTCCCGGCTTTTTTCTGATCCTACTGGTCTGCTGGCTTTTGGACAGGATATTCATCGAAGACGACGATGACATGGTAGAGAGAAGGACTGTTCCCTTGGTTCGGTCGACGGTTGCGCCGGCATCGTGGGCCATACCGGCCTGGACGCAGGCTCGCGTTGATGCGCCGCGAAGCCCGCTGCCGGCGTCGGGCAAGGCTCCGCCAAGGTCAAGCAGCGTGCAGCGGAAGCCGGAGGGGCAATGAACGTTGTACCGTCCAACAACTCCAGCACATTCGGGCGGCTATTGCTGGCTGAAGCCAGACGCGTCTGGCGGCAGCCAAAGTTTGTGGCGGCTCTGGCGGTTCTCCTGATGGCGGCTTTCACTCTGAATGCCGCCACCGGCTATCTTCGTTTGTATTTCAAGAAACAGCCTGTGGAGCCGTCGCGCCAACTTGACAGCGTGCCGCTGCACATCGTTGACGGCAAGAACAATCCGTTGTGGGAATGCATCTCGCGAGACGAGGCGCTGCCGGACGATCTGGCCCAGACGCTGGGGACGGAGCGCTTCATCTTTCGTGATTATGTCGACATGAACGCGCGCGGCGTGAAAAGCGAAGTGGAAACCTTCCGCGCCAAGGGCGGCCGGGACGCCAGGGACAGCAAGGCATTGTTGGACCAGATCCGCCGGGAGCATCCAGAGGCGGTGGTGAACCTGGCGGTGACATACTACACCGGCAAGGCCGACACCGTTGCCCACATTCCCGAACGCTGCTATATCGCCGACGGGTACGAACCCACCGAGTCCGAGGACAAGACATGGGTGGTAAACAGCCCGCGGAGTAACTGGGAAGACAAAGAAGGCAAGATTCCTGTGCGGTTCATCAGTTTCGAGGACCAGGCCGGGGCCTCTCAGGTGACTCGCAACGTCGCCTATTTCTTTCATTGCAACGGCCATTACGACAGCAATCCCGCCGCCGTTCGCATGCGTTTGCAGAACTTGTTTGAGAAATACGGGTACTACCTCAAGGTTGAGGTGATGGTGCAGTGGAAAGAGCGTGACAAGGCGGCCCCGATTATGGTCCGTTTTTTGTCCGATGTATTGCCCGAGATCGAGAAGTCGTTTCCTCAGAGGCCAGACGGCAATTGGTGAAGAGAGCGAAGCATGGCACAGCGACGACGAGTCAACGTCAAGTTTGTGGTGATCCTGATCAGCGCGATGTGCGGATTGGCGGTGGGAGCCTTCGTGCTGCATCATTTCATGGCGAAACAGGATCCGCAAAAGTATAAAGTTCTTGGTCAGCGCGCTTACGACGAACGTAACTACCCCGAGGCGATCCGACAGTGGGGCAACGCCTCGGCGCTGGAGCCCAAGAACGTCGATCTTCTGGTGAAGCTCGGTGATGCTCTTCATGAATTGGGGCGTGTGGATCCGGCCATGGCCGGGAAGGATGCGGTGAGCTGGAATCGCGCCTTGCAGATCGATCCCACCTTCATGCCGGCGCTGCAGAAGCTGCTGGGCGTCCAGATCAACGTATTGCAATACGATCCGCAGCATCGCTCCTATGGGCTGACGGCGATGGGCGAGATCGCTAGGAAGATTCTGGTGGTCAATCCCCAGGATACTCGCGCCGATGCCTACCTGCACATTGCCTCGCTGGCCGGCTGGCTGGCCGGCATCGAGACGCCCGGCGACGTGGTGGAACTGGACATCAAGCGGCTTGGCGAACTCCAGGAGAAAGATGCTTCCAACCCCGATGTTCCATTCTTCATCGCCCAGGCCTACATCCGCCAGGGTCAGGAATATCTGAGGGTCAGTGCCTTGGACAAGGCCGCTGACAAGTTCGACCAGGCCGCCGAGGTTTTCGAAAACGCGTTGCGTGTTCGCGGTGACATCGCCGTTCTTTACTTACGCTACTATCAGATACTTCTGGCCGCCAACGAAATAAGCCCGGAGACCTTCCGAGAAAAGGCCAAATATATTTTCAAGATGCGTCAGGTATTGGAAAAGGCCCGACAGTGCGTTGCCAAGGATGATCCGGCCTATTCTGAGATATATATCGTCAGCGCCCAGTTCTGTGCACGCCACGACAAGCGTGACGAAGCCGAGACGCTAATGCGTGAACTGCTCAAGCAGCGGCCCAAGGACCAGTACGCGCGTCTGGCCATGGCGGAACTGTTGGATATGGATCCTGACAAGCGTGACGAGGCGATCCGTATTCTGCAGGAGCCAGTGGAGGAGTGGGGGCCGGCCGGCGCCGACGTTCTGCGCAGCCGCGGCAAGCTGGAATGGGATACCTACTACAATCTGGCTGTTTATATGATCGAGCGCTACGCGGCGACGCCGGATGCCGCCAAACGCGAAGGCATGATGGCGGAGATACGCGAGGCGCACGAGCGTCTGGAAGACAAGATCAGAACCTACCGGGGTAGCGAGGCTGAAAAGGCAGGGATGACTGTAAAGTCCATGACGATGCTGGGGAAGATAGAATTGTTGGGCAATGACGAGCAGGCGGCGATCAAAGCCATTCCCGTTCTGGAAAAAGCCAACGAACT
>Ga0316225_1003411_pt1 | contig 12148 bp, 6 predicted proteins | sample TBH18015metaG_FD_206010 | JGI IMG/M metagenome (GOLD analysis project Ga0316225, IMG submission 206010) | Freshwater microbial communities from Trout Bog Lake, Wisconsin, USA - TBH18015 | ecosystem: Environmental > Aquatic > Freshwater > Lake > Hypolimnion/Profundal zone | place: USA: Wisconsin... | reverse complement strand
TAGGAAGAAGCCCTTGGCCGGGTCAAATTTCAGCGATCGAATCCCGAAGGGCGTCTCGTAGCGATCAACCAGGTCTCCGCTCGCCCTTACCTCTGTAATCAGCTTGTAAAGGTTCCTCTCTTCGAGCGACCACAATACAGGCCGCTTCACTACAATCTCCTGCTTGTAGGTAAACTCACCGCCTTGCGGGATGGTCGAAAGCGCGGTAACTGCCTTGCCTACTTCACTCCCGGTGGGATCGAGAATTGTCGAGATGACACGAGTGCTCTCGGCAGTCAAACCCCGATTCCCCACCTCCGTGCGAATCGAGAGAGTGGCTCCGCCGCTCCCAACCTGGGAGGATACAAACGTACCCCACTGCTTTACATGAACCGGATCCGTCTTCACCAGCCACACATGGCGGTAAATTCCCGCTCCTTCATAAAACCAACCATCGCTCGACGTCGCATCCACGCGGACCAGCAACACGTTCTTTCCGCCCGGAGTTGCGAAGTCAGTCACATCAAAGCTGAAGGGATCGTAGCCGCCGCTATGCCGACCAATATAGAAGCCGTTGAAGACCACCATCGTCTCCCGGTAGGAGCCATCAAACTCCAGTGTGATTCGCTTGCCCGCATCCGCTTCAGTGAGTTCAAAAACCCGGCGATACCAACCCACACTTGTCGCGGGATAGTTCCGGCCCAATGGGTAGAATCCTTTGCTGGCAAGAGCGGGGTCATTTTCAAAAGGCAGTTCAACGGCCCAATCGTGGGGCAGGTCAACTGGCCGCCAATCGCCATCGTCAAACGCGATATTGCCGGCTGGAATAAAATTTCCCGTCTTCTGGAAGCTGCCCGACCTGCCGTTGCCAAAGGCAAAATCCTTCCCTGCATCACTGGCATTGCCAAGGTGGAATCGCCAGCCAAAATCCATCAGAAGACGCTCCCGCCCTGCTCCCTGCATGGAAGGCTTATGTGAAGCGCTCGCGGGTAGCTGCGCCGGCGTCTCTCCGCCAGTTTGAATCGCAACGCCCATCGGGCCTAATCCCTGCGCTGCCGCCGCTGCGGCTGGCGCAAGCAAGCTGGTCTTCAACAAATCACGACGTGATAAGTTCTTCATTTTTCCCCTCATGATGGATGTTGCAAGATGCATTCCCATAATCTGCAAAAATCGTGGAGTTTTGAATCCGAATCAAAAGACTAGCAAGTATACGCCTAGCTCGGTGCCACATCTAAGCCATTCATGGATTCAGGCTCAGAATCAAAAGCCTTAATCTGAAACAGTTCGATTCACTGCGGGGGCACAGTGAAATAGAAACACCGCGCTGTTGCTCTTGCAACGGCGCGGTGTCTGGGGAAACAAAACCCGGCCAATAGCTGCCTGATTCCAGCTTATGCCGAATCGCGCTTGATCAGGGGCGCGTCCAGATAGATTCGGCGGACCTTGTCCGTTCTCGTCTGCACCACTTCAATCAGCAACTCGGCGGCCTTCTTGCCCATTTCAAACGGCTGGATGGCAAACGTAGTAAGTTGTGGCCTGAGTGCCGTGCCAATGGGCAGGTTCCCGCGGCCTAGAACGTTTACGTCTTCGGGAATGCGCATGTGCAGTTCGTCCAGCGTGTGGTAAACATCCGGAACCAGTTGGTCGTCCGCGCAGAAAATCGCCGTGGGGGGATGCGGTTGCGCAAACCAGGTCGCAATCTTGTCATGAATGAGCGCGGGAGTGTATTCGCTGTAGAGGTGAAGCTTTGCATCAAAGCGCATGCCCGCCTTGGCCAGACCGGACTTGAAGCCTGAGAAGAGCTGCGGCGTCATCGGACTCTTGGCCGCGCCGCTGATCAGCGCAATCCGTGAATGCCCTTTGTCCGCCAGGTACTCGGCCCCGCGGCGCCCCACCTCAAAGTCATCCACACCCACATAGTTGATCTTGTCTTCACCGGCGTAGCAGTTTGTCATCACAAACGGAATACTCGCCTTGTTCAGATCGTCGATGCTGTCCTTCATATCCTGGATCGAGCAGAGCCTGGTATTCAGCACCACCACCCCATCCACAAAACGGCTCTGCGTCAACTCCCCCTTGGTAATCCTGCCGCTCTTGGCGCTGTGCGAGTAGATCATCAAGTGGTAACCGCGCTCCATCACGCAGCTCTGGATACCGGCAAGAACCCCCGCGATGAAGTTATTGAAGAAAATGGGATCACGCATCGGAACCACGAGCCCGATAATCTTGGTAGACCCCCGGCTGAGTGCCCTTGCCAGCCCGCTGGGCGAATACCCCAGCTTCGCGGCTATATCCAGAATCAGTTTTCTCTTTGGAGCCCCCACCCTGGGTGTCTTGGGATCGTTCATCACCAGCGAAACCGCAGCAATTGAGACCTCTGCGGCCTTCGCAACATCGTAAATTGTTGCCATGTTAAGCCCTCAAGTCAGCTGGAAATCATGCCCGGCAACTTCCACCCGATTGTAGTGGATTCGGCTCCCCTTCCCAACCTCTGTGGCGCATTTCAACCTAATTCCAGTTGACACGCCCTTAAAGTTAAGGTTAACTTTAAGGGCGAAGTCAAGGGGTTAACACCAAAGCATTTCCGCGACCTGCATCACAGCCCCAGGGTGAACTACTCCACCGGACACACTGGCGAATGGCGCCAGGTTTCTGCTCTTGGAATCCGATGCTAATGAAGGAGTACGCAACTCATATGGTTACCAGACGAACATTCTGCGTCCTGCTTGCCGGGGCCACACAGCAGGTATACAGCCGTAATTTGCTTGCGGCGCCAGTTTGGGCTGCTGATGGCGGCGATAATACGCAAGCGGTTGGAAGCCACGGTGAAATGGCTTTCCCCCCTTCGCCCGATTCAGCGCGCCCATATGTCCTTTGGATGTGGATGGGCCATAACATCAGCGCAGCTGGCATTACGCGTGACCTTGAGGCGATGAAGGAGGCGGGCATCGGCGGCGCCACCATCTTCAGCCTTGCCGACACAACCATGCCTTGGCCCTCTGCGATTCTCAAGAGCCCCACTCCAGAGGTTGTCACCTGGACCGAGCCATGGTGGGCTTTGGTACGGCATGCGGCCAGCGAATGCGAACGCTTGGGCCTGGAACTGATCCTGCATAACTGCGCTGGCTATGAGGCCAGCGGAGGAACGTGGATTACTCCTGAGTTGTCCATGCAAGAGGTGGTCTGGTCCCAGCAACGGGTGAGTGGCGGCTCGCATTTCAAGGGCAACCTGGAGAGGGCCAAAGTAGATCCGCATCCGCACGCGCAGTTTCCCAAGTGCTACGTCCCCTCGGAAGACAAGGTGACGATCCCCTTCGTGGAAGCGCGGCAAAAGTACTATCGCGATATTGCCGTACTTGCTCTTCCATCGGAAGGAGTTGCGCACAAAGACCAAGTCCTCGACCTCACCGCTCGCATGAATCAAAATGGCGATTTTGACTGGCAGGCGCCCGCGGGCGATTGGACTGTTTACCGCTTTGGGCACACCACCACTGGAGCGATGATTCAGCCGGCGCAATGGGATGCAATGGGACTTGAGTGCGACAAGATGAGCCGCGAGGCCGTCACCTTCCATGTGCAGCATGTGCTGGGCGAGATGAAGAAGCACCTCGGCGAGCACATGGGCAAAGCGCTCACTACGCTTTATTTTGACAGCTACGAGGCAGGCGATCCCACATGGACGCCGAAGATGCCGGAGGAGTTCAAGAGTCGGCGCGGCTACGACATTATGCCCTGGCTGCCTGTACTCGCCGGCAGAATAATTACTGGCGATAGTGAAACACTCTCCTTCAAGAAAGATTTCAAGCGGACCGTCGAGGACCTCTACCGTGACAACTACTGGGCCACTCCAGGGCCGTTGGCGCACGCCGCAGGTGTCAAGTTCAATGCCGAGCCCTATGAAGGCCCCTGGAATATCGGCGAAGTAGTGCGATCTCTCGATACACCGACAGTCGAGTTCTGGACAACCAACAACCGCTATTCTCCCAGCAGCCTCGATCCGGTGGTGAAGGCAGCGCACCGGCTTGGGGACCAGCTTATAGCCGCAGAAGCCTTCACAACCACACCGGAATTCGGCAAATGGAACGAGCACCCAGCCTGGCTCAAGCCCATTGGCGATGCTGCCTTTTGCGCAGGCGTTAATCGGGTGAACATTCATCACTTCGTACAGCAGCCGTGGGATGAAAAGTACAAGCCGGGCAACGTGATGGGACGTTGGGGCATCCACCTCGGCCGTTACCAGACTTGGTGGAAACCTGGCCACGCGTGGCTGCAGTACCTGTGGCGCTGCCAGGCGCTATTGCAGCGCGGGGAGTACGTTGCGCCATCGCATGAGACCAGCATGAAGGCCGCCTCCGATGAGCTTGGCCCGGAGATTCAGAGCATCCACCGCAGAGATGGCGCGACAGATATCTACTTTGTTGCGAATGTTGCCTGGGCGGCGGGACGAGTAGATTTGAGCTTCCCGGTCCACGGCAAACAGCCAGAGTTGTGGGACCCGGTTGCAAACTCGATACGCGACCTGCACCAGTTCACACAAAGCAACGGCCTGATAAATCTAGCCATCGAGTTTGACCAAACTCAGAGCTTCTTTGTCGTCTTCCGGCGCAATCTTTCAGATACTGCAATTGCAACCAACAGCACAGCAGACTTTCCGGCGCTCAAGCCGCTGATTGAGTTGTCTGGTTCCTGGCAAGTTGGCTTCGATCCACACTGGGGCGGGCCGCAGTCGATCGAGTTCCCAATCTTGCAGGATTGGAGTACGCACCACGAGCCGGGAATCAAATTCTACTCAGGAACAGCGACTTACAAGAAAGACATTGAGGTCGCCCCCATGTCCGCCGGGGGCAGGGTCTATCTGGATCTAGGAGCGGTGAAGCACATCGCCGAAGTCCGGCTCAATGGAAAGAACCTTGGCGTGGTATGGACTGCCCCCTGGCGCGTCGAAGTCACCGATGCGCTGAAGCCGGGCAAGAACACACTGGAAATCGATGTGACCAATGTCTGGGCCAACCGGCTTATAGGCGATGAGCAGCATCCTGCGGATGTACTCTGGGAGACCTCAGACCCTCAGTATTTCAGCGGTTACTATCTCAAGGAATTTCCCGACTGGTTTCTCAAGGGCGAACACCGGCCAGTGAAAGAACGGCTCACGTTTACTACGTGGAACTATTTTAAGAAGGACTCGCCGCTGGAGCACTCCGGACTATTGGGACCAGTACGCCTGCTAACTGAAGTCTGAGTACAGAAGAGAGCGTAGACGACGGTATGACGATGAATTTTTGCGATGTGACTCGGCGCGATGTACTGAAGGGAGTCGCCGCGACCGCACTGTCTGCGGCTTCAGGCCGCAGCGCGTTTGCGTCTGCCTACAAGCAGGCGGATGCAAGCTGGCTGGCCAACTGCCACTTCGGTATCTCCTCGCACTGGACCGCGCAGTCTCAGCCAGTGGGCGCGGATGACTGGTTGCCATTTGAACAGGCCGTTTCGCAGTTCAGCGTTGAGCGCTATCTGGATCAAGTGACGAGCGCCGGCGCGGAATACGTCCTCTTCACAAGCGTTCATGCGTTGCAGATGATGCCAGCGCCCTGTGCCGCCATTGACCGAGTGATGCCGGGCCGGACAACGAAGCGGGATCTTATCGGCGACCTGGCAGACGCCTGCCATGCGCGTGGACTGCGCTTCATTCTCTACTACAACCACTCCTGCAACTTTGGCGATGATCCGATTTGGGAGTACAGGGTGGGCTATCACGAGCCGGATAAATCCAGGCTTACTGCGAACCTGCTTGGCATCGTTCGCGAACTGAGTGCGCGCTATGGAGAGCGGCTGGATGGCTGGTGGTTTGATAGTTGCAGCAGGCTCGATCCCATGGATTGGCAGGAGAAGACCGGAACCGAATGGCATGGGTTCCGATTTCCGTGGGATGAGTTTGCCGATACTGCCAAGACAGGGCACCCCGGCAGGCTGGTAACCCTTCGGCCCGGACTGATGCACCACTATGTCTATTCCACTCATCAGGACTACGAAGACGGAGAGGCCGGTGCTCCAATTGCGGTACCATCCTGCCAGTTCACGCAGGAGCACCTGCAGGGACACCGCTGGATATGCCTCGACAATGCCGGTTGGGTGCACAGCAAAGTGATGACTCCGCTGATGGCACCAGCCTGGCACAAGGCTCACATCCTGGACTATGTGCGCACCTGCAATAACGTAAAGGTTCCAGTCACCTTCAATGTGGACATAGACCGCACTGGGCTGCTGAGTCCCGAATCCCTGGCGATGCTGCGCGAGGTGAAGAAGAAGCTTGCCTGATTCGGTAGCTGAGGCTATTTTTGCTGAATGCAATGAGATGATTCCGGCAATGGATCACTGATCCTGCTGCCGAAGTGATACAAGTTGATTTACAAGGAGACAACATGATGACGGCTGCCATATGCAATTTGACGCGGCGCGATGTACTGAAGGGAATTGGCGCAAGTGCGCTTGCTGCAGCCTCAGGACGCGGCGCGCTTGCCTCAGCATACAAGCGGGCGGATGCAAGCTGGCTTGCGAGCTGCCACTTCGGCATCTCGACGCACTGGACAGCACAGTCGCAGCCAGTAGGTGCAGATGACTGGTTGCCGTTCGAAGATACGGTGGATCATTTCAGCCCGCAGCACTATGTTGACCAGGTAGCTGGAGCAGGCGCGGATTATGTCATCTTCACCGGTACGCATGCCTTGCAGATGCTCCCAGCCCCGTGCGCTGCCATTGACCGCGTTCTGCCGGGCCGGACGACGAAGCGGGACCTGATCGGCGAGTTAGCAGACGCGTGTCACGCGCGCGGCTTGCGTTTCATCCTCTACTACAACCACTCCTGCAATAGCGGAGACGACCCCGATTGGGAATATGCGGTTGGCTATCATGCGCAGGATAAGTCAAGATTGATCAGTAATCTGCTCGGCATCATCCGGGAGTTAGGTTCGCGCTATGGAAAGCGGGTGGATGCATGGTGGTTTGATAGTTGCTGTTCCCTCGATCCAAACGATTGGCACCATAACTTCCATCGCCCTGTAACCACGGACATGCATGGCTTCAGGATCAATTGGGATGAGTGGATTGAAGCTGCCAAGGCGGGCTTTGAAGGCCGCCTGGTCACTCTGAACCCCGGCATGTTGTATCACTACATTTACTCTGCGCGCGAGGACTACGAAGCGGGCGAGGCCAACCAGCCCGTCTCCGTGCCCTCCACGCAATTTACGCAAGACAACCTGCAGGGCCATCGCTGGGTTTGCCTGGATAACACCGGCTGGGTGCACAGCCACGTTATGACTCCGCTGGCGCCGCCACTCTACCACCGCGACTATATTGCGGCCTATGTGAGCGACTGCAACAAGGTAAAGGTGCCTGTAACCTTCAACGTGGACATAGACCGCACCGGATTGCTGAGTCCCGAATCGCTGGCCATGCTGCGCGAGGTGAAGAAGCAACTGGGCTGATCGTCAACGGAACTGTCTCAGAGCACGCAAGACGATCTCGCCCAGCAGCTTATACCCTTCGTCGTTGGGATGAACTCCGTCGGATGTGAACTCCGCGCGCATCAGGCCGCGCGAGTCCGCAAGAGCCGGATTCAAGTTGATCAGATTCCAGTTGCGCTCCCGGCAAAGCTCCTTGAGCATGTTGTTCAATTGGGCAATATGCTCGACGGTCCTAAAGCCAGTCAGCGGCCGTACGCAATCGCAAACCGGCGTCATTGTCGCGACAAAAACCCTCAGGTGATGCGCCTCGGCAAGCTCGCCCATGGTGGCAAAATTATCGCGAATAGCCTCCGGAGAAAAGCCGAGACGCATGTCGTTTGAGCCGCCCTCCAGTACAACGGCGCGCGGCTGCAGAGCCAGCACATCGTTGCGTTCGCGCAAAAGCATCTGGCTGGTCGTCTGGCCGCCAATGCCGCGATTCATCCAGCCCCGATTGCCAAACCAGACACCGGCATCGCGTCCCCAGCGTTCCAAAATTGAATCGCCCAGAAACACAACCCGTGCTTGCGGATTTCCGTCGCGGAGCAGCGCCTCATCGCCCGCATGATAGCGAGCCAGTTGCGCAAAGTCGGCGGCAGCCGAGTTGACCGGGTTCGGGCTTGTTTGTACCTGCGTCGCAGAGGTCGGCAGCGCCTGCGCAGTTGCTTGCTTCTCGCATCCCAGCACGGTTGATAGCACGAAGCAATAAACCAGTGCGCTCCTCAATGAGCTTCTCATCATGCTTCCCTATCCGGCCTCGCGATATCGGTTACGTCTATCGCTGCCCTTTCCCTGCCGCCACCGGTGCGGGGACGTCGACAGCCAGCGGAATGCGCACATTGAAACTATGCATCTCATCCTCGCGTATGGCAGCTAAAAGAGCGATTGCGTTTCCAGCAGCGTCAAAGGCAAGCTGTGGCCTCTCCAATCCCTCCACTCGCTGCGTGGGACGGTCCTTCCATTGCAACTGCAGGTCAGAGACAAATGAATGCTCCGCCTTATTCCAGTTCACAGTATCCTTTGACTCATACAACACCAGCGACGAGTGCCCTAGGCCAGAGATAATGCCGTAGTTGTCCTTCAAAATCACAAAGTACCGGTCACGCTGGCGATCAAACCAGAAGAACGGATCCTCGAATGGAAAGTTGTTGCCAGGGATCGTGAACAATGGCTTCAGATCCTTGCGGAAGGGCCCCGTTGGCGAATCGGAAACCGCCATCAGATGTACCACCGGCCCGCCGAACGGTAGTGGCTTCTGCCGGCCCACAGCTTTATAGAGCAGATAGAATTTGCCGTCGCGCCCCTGCGTGATGCTCGGGTTGGTTGCGCATAATGAGTCGGGAGCACTCGGGTCTGCGCTCACGTCAATAACTGGATGATCGAACCGCTTCCACGGACCTGCGGGATTGTCAGCGACGGCCACGCCCACGCGCTGATTATCGCGCATTCCCCAGTTCAGGTCTCGCATCAACACGCCGTCCCCGGTAACGCCCATGTAGTAAAGGTAGTACTTCTTTCCAAAGCGCTGAATGGTCGGATTGTGAGTGACCAGCCCATCCCAGAATTGCTTACCGCGTGCCGGCAACGTCACATCGTGAAAGGTGAAAGGGCCGTAAGGAGAATCGCCCACCGCATGAGCAATCTCCGATCGCGTCACCCAGGCTGAGAAGCCATCCGATACCTTCCAGCGCGAATAGTAAAGGTGATACTTGCCATCGTCGCCGCGTGTCATCGTCCCGCACCACACGTAGTAGCCGGGGTCGCGAAAGGCAGCCGTAGCTGGTATCGGCTGCATCGCGTGCGCAAAATCCAGGGGCGGCGGCACTGGAGCTGCAAGGCAGCAAGCAGGTAAGACCAAAGCAAGCAGCAGCGTGAAAGCGTATTTCATTCAGTTCTCCCGGCGGCGTACCGCCTCGTCAAATTGAGTATTCATCTCCAGTGTCCCGTCTCTGAAAATCGCCACAAAACAGGACCTGCCATTCTGAGCCAACGGGGCCCCGAGCGCTTTTGCTCTTTGGGGTGGAGGTCGGGGGTGCGAGCTAAGAATCTGCTTCTGTTCTTGCGCGTGTTTTAAAAAAAACTTCTGACACAGAACACTTGATTGTTGAACTTCCCTCGAACCAACTTCATTCTCGGCAATGAAGGGTTTAACGCAATCTTCGGCAGAAGCAATTCAGACGACTCCTGCGCAAGTGGAATCTTATCGTTCGAATTTTTCAATGTCAAACGCTTAATGCCATCCTGGCAGCTCTTGAGGTATCGGTAACTCAGCCGGAGCAGGGCCCGCCTGCAAAGCGCCTGCGCTCCCGTCGGTTTCAACTCCCTGGCGCGCCAAGCTCCACCGCGTTTCAGTTATCGTTATCAGCGCGCGCACACGCACCTATATAATTGAAATAACTATACTTAATACCACGCCGTGCAGTGTGATCCGTCGCTCGATTTCGGGCATATTATACGAGGGCAAAAAAAATGAATTAAGCGCTTGACAAGAGTAAATCGAATCACTAGAATTCCCGCATTGAACAAACACCCAAGATAAGGGTGATATGTGGGGTGGCAAGTGGCCCTTCAATAACTGTATTTCTTTTGCTTTGCAAGTTAAGCGCTAGACACTGGCGCTGGGTCGTGGCCGCTGGCCACCCATTTCGTTAGCGATTCAATGAGTAGAAAGGGAACATTCATGAGGAAAGTGGCGTCAAAGAAATCTCAACTCCTGCGTATCTGCGCTAAGTTCAACAGCGCATTCATGCCCGTGCTCCTGCTGTTTGCCATCTGCTTTGGAGCCAGCCGCATGGCCTCGGCACAGACAGATGTCGGCTACATCCTCGGCACAGTTACTGATCAGTCCGGTGCCGCTGTTACTGGAGCAACTGTCACCATCACCTGGCAAAGCACAGGTCTGGCCCAAACCGTTGTCACCAACGCTACTGGCTATTACAGCTCACAGCCTCTGCAGGTCGGCCAGTATACCGTCTCGGTTGCCATGCCCGGCTTTACACCCACCGCCATTCGCAATCTGATTGTAGATGCCGCCTCGCACGTGCAGGCCAATCTCACACTCCATGTCGGCTCCGCATCCGCCAACGTAACCGTGGAAGCAACACCTCCGGTTATGGATACAACCGACGCCCAGCTCGGCAATACCATTGATACTCGCTCTGCCCAGCAGCTCCCCGTCAACGGCCGCAGCGTGCTCGCTCTTGCCACCCTCTCCCCCGGCGTGGAGTCGGCTGTCGGCGCAGTCAGTGAAGGCTTCCAGAACCGCGGAACCGCAGTCTCCGCTATCCGCATCGGCGGCGGCGCTGCCGGCATCAATGACAACATCCTCGACGGCGTTTCCAACATGCAGGACTGGTTGGGCGAAATCGCCATCAACCTCAAGTCTGACGCTGTCCAGGAATTCAACATCATGTCCGGCATCATCCCGGCACAGTTTGGTTACACCTCAGGTGGTGTCGTCAACTCTGTCTCCCGTTCGGGATCCAACAGCTTGCACGGCAGCGCGTACGAGTTTGTACGCAATGACGCGTTCGATGCTGAAGCATCTTTCCCGCGTCCCGCGTCCGGCAAGCAGGAACTCCGCTTTAACAACTATGGTGGCACCCTCGGCGGACCGGTACTGCGCGATAAGCTCTTCCTCTTTGGCAACTACGAGCAGTACAACTACATCAGCAAGGCGCCAAGCTACTACTCGGTGCCTACCGCTCAGGAATATGCCGGAGACTTCAGTGATCTTGGCCAGCTTGTGAGCGGCGTCTGCACCCCGATCAATATTTACGACGCTTCTAATGTTGTGGGTGGCCAGCGTCAGCAGTTCGTTACCAACGGTAAGGCCAATGTTGTTCCCACCGGCAGGCTTGACCCGGTTGCTCTGGCCTACCAGAAGCTGTTCTATCCCCTCCCAAACAATACCTCGGGCGGATACAACTCCTGCTCGCACACAAACAACTACCTCACATCACAGCCTCTCCTTTCCAACGAAAGAATGGGCCTCGTAAGGGCAGACTACAAGCTCTCGGATAAGGACAATTTTGTCGCCCGCTATGCCTATTACCTCAACCACACAAATAACGGCGGCGGATTTAGTAACGCTTATGCCGCCCGCAACGATACCCTCGAAACGCAAAGCGCTGTGCTCTCTGAGGTTCATGCATTCAAACCGAACCTGCTGAACAACGGACGCTTCGGAATCATGGTCGGCGACTTCCCATTCCTGGCCGTTACCGCAGGCCAGAATATCGCAGGCAAGATCGGACTGCCCAACGATACGCCGATCGCTGCGCCCACAATGAACAACGGCGTCACAACCCCCAACATTACTGTCGGCTTCCGCTCCTCTGAGACCTTCGAGCTGATTGACGATATTACATGGATCGCGGGAAAACACACGCTGCATCTCGGCGGCAGCGCGCGTTTCGCCGAGGGCTACAACAACCAGACCGGCTCTTCGCCCTCGGGAACCTTCAACTTCAGCGCGGGAACAACTCAACAGGGTAACGACACCACCGTTGTTTCCGGCTCGGGCAGCACCTATGCATCCTTCTTGCTCGGACAGGCAACCAGCGGCAGCCAACTCGTGCAGCAGGGCAGCGCCTATCGCAGGATGCTGTATGCCGGTTACATACAAGACGACTGGCGCGTCTCGCCGCGTCTTACAATTAACGCCGGATTGC
>Ga0316225_1003406_pt1 | contig 12158 bp, 11 predicted proteins | sample TBH18015metaG_FD_206010 | JGI IMG/M metagenome (GOLD analysis project Ga0316225, IMG submission 206010) | Freshwater microbial communities from Trout Bog Lake, Wisconsin, USA - TBH18015 | ecosystem: Environmental > Aquatic > Freshwater > Lake > Hypolimnion/Profundal zone | place: USA: Wisconsin... | reverse complement strand
GGCGAGATCTTGCAGGCAGCGTTTGATTTGCGGAGGATACAGCGCAACCTAGCAGCTACGATTGCACCGCGGATGCGTGTGTTTCAGCGGGCGGCGGCGTGATGTGTGGGAACGGGGATTAGCGTGCTTGAGCTTCAATTGAGTAATTAGTTAGGACGTCACAAATGGAATTTTCAGGGCAATCTATTGGCCATTCAATGAAGCGACTATGGCATCATATTAACCAGCGTCGACGTCTTCAATTTTCCTTACTGCTTGTATTGATATGTTTAGGATCATTTGCAGAGATCATTAGCATCGGTGCAGTGTTACCTTTTCTTACAATCTTGACTTCGCCAAGCCGCGTCTTTGATCTACCAGCTGCGCAACCCTTGATCAATTATTTCAATATCAAGTCGCCGGATCAGCTCCTAGCGCCGCTATCAATAATTTTTGGGATGGCAGTTATTTTGACAGGATTTATGCGCATGTTTCTTCTTTGGGCGAGTACTCGCTTATCTTTTGCTGCGGGTGCTGACCTTAGTAATAGTATTTACAGACGCACTCTTTACCAGCCTTACTCAACCCACATTGCACGAAATAGTAGCGTGATAATTAACGGAATTTCAAATAAGGCAGATGGCGTTAAACGGTCTAATAATGCAGTGGTCATCATCTAAGCTACAAGCTTAATGGTTGAAAAAACTTACTCGCTTTTAATGATGTTCAATTGGCTAAATGCCAATCGCCGTTGCTAAGTGCGTTTTACTAGGCCCCACCAATCAAGTCCACATTCTGCGCATCTTAAATAAAACCGGATCATTATTAATTATTATTCAGGAAATGTTTTTTTTGCTGGTATTAGGCCCTGATAGTAATGCCCCGCATAAACTAGCAACAATAAGCGCGGAGAGCGCTGCGGTAAATTTTAAGTTCCAAACTTCCGTCGTCATCGAGCTTGCAAGTTCGCAGATCATATAAATAATTCCAATGAGTGCTACTTGCATCTTAATGCGTCTGCGGTAAGCTTTTAAGAAAATCATTAATGGCACAAAAAATACAAGTGCCGTTGAGAGCAATCCCCATATCCCATAATGCACTGCATTAGTAGTAAATTCATTATGAAATCCAGCTGCTAAAGGAAACCTCTGCGCAATAGGGTCCGCAAATTTAGTGATTTCCGGATCCTGGATATGATCTTTATATCCTTGATCTCCCCAACCACTCAATGGCCTTAGGCTAAAATAATATGCACCCATGCGTGCGAAAGAAAGCCTTGCCCCCACTGAGGTGAATCCGTTCTGGGTATCCCATTTATAAGCCTTGATGTCCTGGATAGACTCATTAACGCGCGTCTGAATAATGTTTGACATGTTATAAGCCACTAAAGAAGTTCCAAGGCCAAGACATAGTGCGATAGAGATGGCTGCTATAGGGTGTTTTAACCAAGGCCGAGTCAATCCCCAGATTATAAGGATGATGGGTAGGGCTATCCAACCAGTGCGACTTCCAGATTTAATCGAGAGGTATATTCCAGCGGCTACTCCAAATAAATTTAATATTTTCCAGACCCATGACTTTGTTTCTTTATTGTTGAAAATAAACAAGCAAAGCAGACCAAAAGTTAGCGTGATGTGCCCGAAAGTTAACGGGTCCACAAAACTTGTGGTGACGCGTGTTGTATCACCAGACCAGCCACCCAAAGCTAAATGTGGAAGGAGTGCCAGTGTGATAATGCCAGTTAATGGAAAGCTCCACTGCCAGACCTTCATGACCTGAATATTTCTATTATAAATACATAAGAATAGCGGGATAGCAACGAGAAACCGCATAGGCGCATCGTAGGCTTTCCATACCCAATCATGTCTTATACTTTGGCTAATTAAGATCGCTAAGACAGGCGATGCGAGCGTGATAATCATTAACCAAATCCAAAAATTCGCATTACTTTTAATGATGGGTTCTTTTAGGTTTTGATTAAGCTTGTTGTTACTTTTTCTGCCAATAATAAGAAGTGCTATTGATAATACGGCAGCTAAAACCAGTGTGAGCGTTGTCCAGCCCCTCACCGTGAGCGCGAATATCGGGGCAAGCCCTAGAACGCCCAATAATGCATATTCGGTATAACGTTGCGTGCGGTTGATTGGCATTAGAGACTTCGTTTATTAGGTAAAGCGTAAGTATCCATTATCAGTCGCACCTTGTATAGTTCACTAGCTTTTTTCGGACTATTTGTCATCAAACTGGGATTCCTATTTTTTCGACATAGCGCATGACTGTGTCAGCCTTTGACCAACGACCTCTGGCCATAATCATCGGCAGGCTTGCCCCCGACAGCAACAAGTCCTGTGCAGCTCCCACTCTAATTGAGTGCCCACTGATATGCCTGACAAATCCCTGATCAAAACCTGCAAGTGATGCGATTCGCTTATAGATCCTAGACACTTGCCCAGGTGATAGTTGCTTTGTGGCCTTGTAGCCTCGGTTCACGCCTCTAAATATAAGCCCATTGTTAATCTCAGCGCATGCCAGCCATTTATTAAGTGCCTCGGCGGCTACTTTACTGATGGGTATCCATCGGCCGTGTGATTCCTGATCGGTTTTACTCTTTCTGAGGAAGATCACAGTCGAGAGAATATTGTTTTTTCTGTCGAGTAATTGGGTGCTGATGTCCTCTATCCTAAGCGATACCAGTTCACTACGTCGGCACATGGTGTCGTAGCCCACCAACAGCATGGCGCGGTCACGATAGCCCCTGAGCGAGTTGTCGGTACAGGCCAACATGTCATTGAGGATGTGTTTGGTAATGCCCTCAGCCTGATGGTTAAATCTTCCAAGTTGACGTTGCATGCGACGCACCCCTAGCTTCACCTCAGATCGGATCGTGGGGTTGGCAACTTCATTGATGTTGTGGATGGTCGAGATGCCGGCCAAGGCTCGCCTTATAGAGGAAGAGCATCTTCCTTGTTCGATCAGCTTTGTCATGTACCCCGTAATGGTTGCCGGTAAGGCGGGCAGGGCGATTTGATGGTTTAAATCACAGAATGTTATAAAGTCTCTAAAGTCAGCGACGTAAGCTCTGATAGTGGAGGGCGCATAGGCACCGTCAATTTTCAGAATAGTTGCTTGTAGTGCTTCTATTGCGCTATTGTTGTAATTAACTCTTATATTCACTTTAAAGAACCTAAATGGTTTATATATAAACCATATTATACTATATGATCACTGGAATGCAAGTCCGAGCTGCTAAAGCGCTTTTAAATTGGTCTGGGACCGAACTGGCTAATAGGGCTGGTGTTGGGCTGTCAACTATTCGTAGAGTAGAGGGTTGTGATTTACTGCTTGAGAGTGCAAGTATTAAAGTGTTGCAATCAATACAGTTGGCGCTAGAAGAGGGTGGCGTGGAATTTGTCGGTACCCCAGAAAACCGGCCGGGGGTCAGGCTTAAAGGCCCTTAATATCCCTATATAGAATTATATGAACTCAGGTGTCTTAGGACATCCTTTGCTCATACTTTTATAGTCTACGTATCTAAAGCCGCCTCATTCCCTATTATTCCCTGATCAGGATTACCTGTAGTAGGGTGTTGATGCACTCTGTCATAGGGTTTTAGAAAGAATCTTGGCGATGAAGTCGAGAAATAAATCTCTTTTCCCTGATGATTTCCCTGATAGCAGGGAAAGCCATGCACGCTAACGCCGTTTCTAGACACCACTTCCCCGACTATTTGATATAATCTTATTAAATAGTCGCGACTATTTGATAAATATGTGTAAAATAGTCGGGGAAGTGGTGTCTAGAAACGGCGTTAGCGTTCCATGTCCACTTTTTTAAGGGCTTAGTCGGGAGTTTCTCCTATACCCTGTAATGGTGGTTAAGTGTACAATTGATATCAATAAGACAAGCTTGATTACGGGCTTACACGTATTCGTTTCACGGTGTGATTCGGTTACATTGAGTGGGTCTATACGTGCGTATAGTGGTCAATAGGACAATAAACTTTATCATCTTAGTGTCACAAATAAAATATAAAATAGACATATTAAGTCTTGTGAGGGTGTTGGCGAATGTTTAAAATATACAGACAAGACAAGACAAGACAAGACAAGACAAGACAAGACAAGACAAGACAAGACAACATGATGGAAGCGGATGGCGTTAAACCGTTTGGCCCAATCGCCGCAGTGGCGGCAGGGATGCCTTATTCCATTCACCCAGGCAGTCAATCCAGGAACTAATCCGAAAACATGACTGCACACACCTCCCCGAAAGTCGCGATTCTGCTCTGCACCTACCAGGGACAGAAGTATTTGCACGAGCAATTAAATTCCTTCGTGGCCCAGACCCACAAAAACTGGGAACTCTGGGTGTCCGACGACGGCTCTAAGGATGATACGCATGCCATTCTGGCGGAGGCCGTTAAGGACTGGGGCCCGGGTAATATTTCGCTGCACAACGGGCCTCAAGAGGGGTTCTGTGCGAACTTCCTGTCGCTCACCTGTAAGGCCAGCATCAAGGCCGACTACTACGCTTACTCCGATCAGGACGATATCTGGAAATCAGAAAAATTAGCGCGCGCGGTGGCGGCGCTCTCTACCGTACCCAAGGGTGTCCCTGGGCTCTACTGTTCACGCACCCGCATTGTGGACGCCGACGATAAACCAATCTGCATGTCCCCGCTCTTTGAAAAGACCCCAAGCTTCGCCAACGCCCTGATGCAGAACATTGGTGGTGGCAACACCATGGTGTTTAACGAGGCTGCGCGCCAACTGCTGATTGCGGCGGGCGATCAGGTAAAGGTGGTTACACACGACTGGTGGGCCTATATGCTCATTACCGGCTGTGGCGGTCAGGTGTTCTACGACCCGAAACCGACCGTACGTTACCGTCAACATGGCAGCAACCTCGTGGGCATGAACACTTCATGGCAAGCTCGCTTGAAACGAATTTACCAACTGTTTCAGGGACGATTCAGGGAGTGGAACGATCTCAATGTGGCGGCCCTTCAATCGGTACAGAATCGGTTGACTCCCAGGAATCAGGAGGTACTCAATCAATTTCTGGTGGCAAGACAGTTGCCCCTACACCAGCGCCTTGTAGGCTTAATGCGTGCGGGTGTCTACCGCCAGACCCTGTTCGGTAAGCTGGGATTGATTGCCGCCGCAGTCTTCAATAAGATCTAATCGGATGCAGTGGAATACGCCGATTATCGTGAAGTGGATTGCCTTGTGCGCGTTGCCTAGCCTTCGCCATACGCCATTCACGCTCAAAAATACTGGGAACTGCCTGTGATATTAGTGACGGGGGGTGCTGGTTTTATTGGGTCGAACTTTGTGACGGACTGGTTAGCCGCGTCCGATGAGCCTGTCGTTAACCTCGACCTCCTGACCTACGCCGGTAACCGAGAAAATTTAGCCACCCTTGCAGGCGATGAGCGCCATATTTTTGTGCACGGCGACATTGGTGATGCCACCCTAGTTGCTGGGCTACTTGCTCGCTACCAGCCGCGTGCTGTCATTAACTTTGCGGCCGAGAGCCACGTGGACCGCTCCATCCACGGCCCCGAGGACTTTATCCAGACCAATATCGTCGGCACCTTTCATTTGCTAGAAGCCGTGCGTGCCTATTGGGGTGACTTAGCGGAGGATGCTAAGCTCAATTTCCGTTTCCTGCATGTATCTACCGATGAGGTGTACGGCTCCTTAAGCGTGGGTGAGCCGGCCTTTACCGAAACGCATCCATACGAGCCCAACAGCCCGTACTCGGCGAGTAAGGCTGCGAGTGACCACCTGGTGCGCGCCTACCATCATACCTACGGCTTGCCAGTACTCACCACCAACTGCTCCAACAACTACGGGCCTTATCACTTCCCAGAGAAGCTGATCCCGCTCATGATCGTCAATGCCCTCGCCGGTAAATCATTACCAGTCTACGGCGACGGCCAACAGATTCGGGACTGGCTGTACGTGAAGGACCACTGCAGCGCGATCTGCCGTGTGCTGGAGGCTGGCAGGGTGGGTGAGGTCTACAACGTCGGCGGCTGGAACGAGAAGGCGAACATCGACATCGTCCACACCGTCTGCACCCTCTTAGATGAAGCGCGACCGCGTGCCGACGGCGCAAGCTACGCCACACAGATTACCTACGTGACCGACCGCCCAGGGCACGACCGCCGCTACGCCATCGACGCGAGCAAGATTGAGCGTGAGTTAGGCTGGAAGCCAGCGGAAACCTTTGACACCGGCATCCGTAAGACGGTGCAGTGGTACCTAGGTCACCAAGACTGGGTCGCCAACGTGCAGTCCGGTAGCTACCGCGACTGGGTCGAGAAGAACTACGCGGAGCGTGCCGCTTGATGCCCCTTAAAATTTTACTGTTAGGCCGAGAGGGCCAGGTGGGCTGGGAGCTGCAACGCAGTTTGGCGCCTCTGGGGGATGTGATCGCGCTTGATATCCATAGCACTGACCACTGCGGTGACTTAACCAATTTAGTGGGCTTGGCCCAAACAGTACGTGCCATACAACCAGACGTGATTGTGAACGCCGCCGCCCACACCGCCGTCGATCGCGCTGAGAGTGAACCAGCGCTGGCGCATACCATTAATACCCTGGCCCTCGGTGTGTTGGCAGGGGAGGCCAAGGCCTGTGGCGCTTGGTTAGTGCACTACTCGACCGACTACGTCTTCGATGGGTGCGGGAGCGCGCCTCGAAACGAGTTGGACGCCACTGGCCCCTTAAGCGTCTACGGCAGTACGAAATTGGCGGGCGAGGCGGTGATTGTGGCCTCGGGTTGCAAGCACCTCATCTTTAGGACGAGCTGGGTCTATGCCGCGCGCGGCAATAACTTTGTCAAGACCATGCTAAAACTCGCGCAGGAACGAGAACAACTGAAGGTCATTGATGACCAAATCGGTGCGCCCACGGGGGCAGATCTGTTGGCAGACGTCACCGCGCACGCGATACGTCAAGCACAACAGCAAGACGACTTGGCGGGGATCTACCACCTAGTCGCGGCAGGCGAGACCTCGTGGCACGCCTACGCGAAGTTCGTGATTGAGGCCGCACGGGATGCCGGCGTGGCCATTAAGGTCGCAACCGATGCTATTCACGCGGTACCAAGCAGTGAGTTCCCAACCGCCGCGAGGCGCCCGATGAATTCGCGCCTGGATACCACTAAATTTAAGCAACGCTTTGGCTTAAACCTGCCACACTGGCAGGTGGGCGTTAAGCGTATGCTCACCGAGACACTAGGACAATCACAATGACGCAACGTAAGGGCATTATCCTCGCCGGTGGCTCCGGCACCAGGCTCTACCCAGTCACCAAGGTGGTGTCCAAGCAGTTGCTCCCCATCTACGACAAGCCGATGATCTACTATCCGCTCAGCACCTTGATGCTGGCTGGGATTCGTGACATCCTCATCATCTCGACCCCACAAGATACGCCACGCTTCGAGCAGTTGTTAGGTGACGGCAGCGAGTGGGGCATTAAGCTCACCTACGCGGTGCAAGCTAGCCCAGATGGCTTAGCGCAGGCCTTCATCATCGGCAAAGACTTTATCGGTAGCGACCCCTGTGCCCTGGTGTTGGGGGACAATATTTTTTATGGCCATGATCTGCACACACAGTTAGAGCAGGCCATGCTACGCACGGAAGGCGCAACCGTGTTCGCCTACCACGTACAGGACCCAGAACGCTACGGCGTGGTAGCCTTCGACGCCAAGGGTCGCGCCACTAGCCTAGAAGAAAAACCAGACGTGCCGAAGAGCAACTACGCGGTGACCGGCCTCTATTTTTATGATAACCAGGTGGTGGAGATTGCCGCCAACCTGAAACCCTCTCCAAGGGGTGAGCTGGAGATCACCGACCTTAACCGCATTTACCTAGAGCGCAACCAGCTCAATGTGGAGATCATGGGTTGCGGTTATGCCTGGCTCGATACGGGTACGCACGAGAGCTTAATTGAGGCGAGTAACTTCATTGAGACCATTGAACACCGCCAGGGACTTAAGGTGTCCTGCCCAGAGGAAATTGCCTACCGCAAGGGTTTCATCAACGCCGCCCAATTAGAAAAACTCGCCCAGCCCCTCTCAAAGAATGGCTACGGCCAGTACCTGCAGCGCCTGTTAAAAGAAGAGCTCCAATCTTGAAGGTAACCCCAACCAACATTCCAGAGGTCTTGGTGATCGAACCTAAGGTGTTCGGTGACGAGCGAGGCTTCTTCTTCGAGAGCTTCAACCAAGCAAAGTTTGACGCAGCAATTGGTCGCAAGGTCAATTTTGTGCAGGACAACCACAGTAAATCCGTGAAAAATGTCTTGCGCGGACTGTATTACCAAATCCAGCAACCACAAGGAAAATTAGTGCGCGTGGTTGAGGGTGAGGTATTTGACGTGGCGGTGGACTTACGTAAGAGCTCGCCCACCTTCGGCCAATGGGTCGGTGAAATACTCTCCGCAGATAACAAAAAACAGCTGTGGGTGCCTGAGGGGTTTGCACATGGCTTTGTGGTGCTGTCGGAGTCGGCTGAGTTTCTTTATAAGACCACGGACTACTGGGCGCCAGAGTTTGAGCGTAGTATCGCTTGGAATGATCCACAGATTGGGATCGAGTGGCCTTTAAGTTGCCAACCTAGCTTGACAGGTAAAGATAAGTTAGCCGGCACATTAGCAACCGCGGAATACTTTGCATGACCCATACATCGATCATCATTAACCCACACGCTGCACAGCCTACATCCCTAGTATCCTTAGCGCATAGCCTTTGGCGCAACCGCCAGTTGATTGTGCAGATGACCAAACGTGAGGTGGTGGGGCGCTACAAGGGTTCTGTCATGGGGTTGGCTTGGTCTTTCTTTAATCCGGTGTTCATGCTGGTCGTGTACACTTTTGTATTTTCGGTAATCTTTAAATCACGCTGGGGTGGCGATGAAAGCAGAACACTGTTCGCGTTAGTGTTATTTGTGGGGATGATCGTATTAGGTTTATTTAGCGAAGTGGTCAACCGAGCGCCATCAATCATTTTGGCTAATATTAATTACGTTAAGAAAGTGGTGTTTCCTATTGAAATACTACCTGTAATTGCCATGGGTGCTGCACTTTTCCATACATTCATTAGCCTGAGCGTCCTGTTAATCGCGTTTTTACTCTTTAATGGGTTTTTATATTGGACAGTAATCTTTATCCCCTTGATTTTATTGCCCCTTGTGATCGTTACACTGGGTATCTCATGGATGCTCGCCGCCATTGGGGTCTTTTTAAGGGATGTTAGCCAGACCATAGGCCTAATTACCACCGTGTTGATGTTTCTGTCCCCCGTGTTTTATCCCGTGACTGCAGTTCCTGAGAGGTTTCGTCCCTTCATTATGGCCAACCCACTCACCTTTATTATAGAGCAGGCACGCGAGGTCTTTATCTGGGGGCACTTGCCTAACTGGATTGGTCTCGGCGCATACACTCTATTAGCCACAATCGTCGCTTGGGCTGGGTACTATCTTTTCCAAAAAACAAGGAAGGGATTTGCTGATGTCCTCTAACGACTTCTCTATCCGCGTGAGCAATCTAAGTAAGTGCTATCAAATTTATGAAGCCCCGCGCGACAGATTAAAGCAGTTTGTAATGCCTAGGGTAAGGCGCGCGTTAGGAAAACCTAATAAGCAATATTTCCGTGAGTTCTGGGCGCTTAAGAATGTCTCATTTGAAGTTAAAAGAGGAGAAACGGTCGGTATTATTGGCCGAAATGGCTCAGGTAAATCAACGTTACTGCAAATAGTTTGTGGAACGCTAACACCAACCAGTGGAACTATTGAAACAAAAGGGCGTATTGCAGCACTGTTAGAGCTAGGTTCTGGTTTTAATCTTGAGTTTACTGGCCGAGAAAATGTTTATATGAACGCCTCTGTGTTAGGTTTAACTAACCAAGAAATTGATGAACGTTTTGATGAAATTGTTGCATTTGCCGATATAGGCGACTTTATAGAACAGCCAGTAAAAACTTATTCTAGTGGGATGATGGTAAGGTTGGCCTTTGCCGTCATAGCCCATGTGGATGCAGATATTCTCGTAATAGATGAAGCATTGGCCGTAGGAGATGCTTTTTTTACACAAAAGTGCATGCGATTTTTACGTAATTTTATGAAAAATGGGACGGTACTTTTTGTTAGTCATGACACAGGTAGCATTAAAAACTTGTGTAACTACGCTTTGTGGCTAGAAAAGGGAAAAGTATTGCAGGAAGGAGCACCTAAGGATGTAAGTAATCTTTACCTTGAAGCGTTTTTTGAAATTCAACAAGGTCAGGGTCAAAGCAGTAAACTTAAAACTCCCAAAAAGATAGGAGAAATAAATTCAGTTGGAGATCAGCGCTTATCATTTATTAACATAAGTAATTTACGTAATGATTTGCAGGTTTTTAAGTTTGATCCGGATTCAGCTTCTTTTGGTATTGGTGGAGCTGAAATTTACAATGTTTTGCTTCTCAATGAGAGCAAATCTCCCCTTGCTTGGATTGTTGGTGGCGAAAAAGTTACACTCAGTATATTAGTTAAAATAAATCAGTACCTTGACTCACCTATTGTTGGTTTTTACATCAAAGATCATTTAGGACAAGCTTTGTTTGGAGATAATACGTTTTTATCTTATAGGGACCAACAAGTTAATTTTCAAGAAGGATGTGAGATTCAAGCTGACTTTACTTTTTTCATGCCTTTACTCCCTGCAGGGAATTACAGCATAACCGCTGCTATAGCAAATGGAACACAGGACATACATGTGCAGCATCATTGGATTCATGATGCCGTATTATTTAAATCAGAATCAAGTAGTGTTGTGTCTGGATTAATAGGCATTCCAATGCTTGAGATAAGCATGCAAGCGTTAGAAAATCAATTATGAATATAAGTAGTTTAATGGAAGCAGCAATTTTTAATCCTCGCTCAATACAAAGCCCTGGCGGATGGGTAGGACATTTACCTTTTGCATCATGGGTAATCCAACAAATATCCCCTAAAATATTTGTTGAACTTGGGACGCACTCTGGTAACTCATACTTTACCTTCTGCCAATCAGTTGTTGAGTCTGGAATTTCAGTAAAATGTTTTGCAATTGATACATGGCAGGGTGATGCTCATTCTGGAACATATGGTAATGAAATATTTACCAAAGTTTCTGATCACAATCAGAAATATTATGCTGACATTTCTCAGTTGTTGCGGACGACTTTCGATGATGCTGTAAATTATTTTAATGATGAATCAATTGATCTTTTGCATATTGATGGTTTGCATACGTACGAAGCTGTTCGTCATGATTTTGAAATATGGTTACCTAAACTTGCTCCTGGTGCAATTGTGGTATTTCACGATACTAATGTGCGAGAGCATGGATTTGGTGTTTGGAAGTTATGGGAAGAGTTACAGAGCATATACCATAACAATTTAGAATTTTTGCATTCTCATGGCCTAGGAGTTTTGCAACTTAATAATGCGCCAACAGACAAAATGTTAGAGTGGCTTCAACCCAGTTACCCTGAAAAACAGCAGTTAATTAATTACTTTTCGTCATTAGGGGCGTTTCAATTCGCAAGTTTTGAATTGCAAAACCTTAAGAAGATATTACTTGATAAAGATGTATTGATTTCAAACTGGGAAAAAGGCGAAACTGAACGTGATGTTTTGATAGATAATCTAAATAAAGCTGCGATTATTCTTAATAATAAAGTTGATCAGTACGAAATTCAGGTGAATCATCTTGATGAACAATTGCAAATTTCGCGGGGTTTGGTTTTTAAATATACTGAAATTTTGCAAAGTATTTACAATTCAAATATATGGAGATTATTAACCCCTTTGCGATACTTCGGTCAACAGAGACTGAAAGTAAAGAGAATGATGACTGCATTGAGCTCTCCTATTTGTAATGCTCTATTTAATTCTCATCAACAATCAATTACTCATTTCAAAGATAAGTCAAAACATAGAGCAGATTCATTAATAGTCAGACCTGAAATTTTATTTATTTCTCATGAGGCTTCACGGACAGGAGCTCCAATATTCCTGATCAATCTTATAAAGTCTCTCAAGAGGCAGTTGAATGTTGATTGTATTGTTATTCTCCGTCAAGGCGGGGCATTGGAAGATGAGTTTAATTCAATCGCGGAAACGGTAGTTTTATCTCACAATCAAG
>Ga0316225_1003404_pt1 | contig 12166 bp, 8 predicted proteins | sample TBH18015metaG_FD_206010 | JGI IMG/M metagenome (GOLD analysis project Ga0316225, IMG submission 206010) | Freshwater microbial communities from Trout Bog Lake, Wisconsin, USA - TBH18015 | ecosystem: Environmental > Aquatic > Freshwater > Lake > Hypolimnion/Profundal zone | place: USA: Wisconsin... | reverse complement strand
TCCCTGAATTGGTCTTGGTGTAACTCAGCTACTGCACTGCGCTTGTTCCAGCCACGAGTTCTTTCGTACGAGACTCGGGGCCTTGCCGCACGATGTGTTTGTCGACGAGTTCCGTCAAATCAATCGCCGTCATCTTGCCTTCCATGCCCGCCACCTTAATTGCATCTTCCATATTCACCATGCAAAACGGGCAGGCAGTGACAATCACGTTCGCACCGGCTTCGGCTGCCATCTGCACCCGCTTCACGCCCATCCGCTGGTCTTCCTGAGGTTCGTAGAACAACATGAGCCCACCACCGCCGCAGCAGTAGGAACGATCACGGCATCGGCCCATCTCGACCCTCTTCAATCCCGGAATCGCATCAAGCACATTTCTGGGCTCGTCATAAACCTGGTTGTGCCGCCCCAGGTAGCATGGGTCGTGGTACGCATAAACCGCGTCAACGTTTTCCACGGGGTTGAATCTGATGTTGCCGCCTGCCACCTCTCGCGCAATCAACTGGCTGACGTGCTCCACCGGAGGCACGTCTCTGTAATCGTTCTTCAATGCGTTGAATGCGTGCGGGTCAGCCGTAACGATTCGTTTGGCTCCCGAGGCTTTGATGGCTTCCACATTGTGGTCGCGCAATTCCATGTACAGCGTCTCTTCACCGAAGCGCCTCACGTCGTGGCCGCTGTCTTTTTCCGCCGCGCCCAGAATTCCGAAATCCGTACCGACGTGATCGAGAATCCTGGCCGTTGCGCGTCCAATCGCCTGAATGCGGTCATCGTAAGAGGTAATACTGTCGACGAAATACAAAGTGTTCGCCGTCTGCTTGCCATCCAAAATCTTGACCTGGCAGCTTTGCTGGAAAACTTTGTCCCTGGTCCAGTCGGCTTTCTTCTTTTCCATCTTGCCGTAAGGATTGCCGCGGCTCTCGAGCGCTTTAAGAGGCTTCTGCATCGATTGTGGAACATTCCCGTCATCGATCATGCCGCGCCGTAGATCGACAATCTTGTCGATGTACTCGATCATCAGGGGGCACTCTTCTTCACAAGCGCCGCAGGTGGTGCATGACCAGATTTCGTCCTCTGAATAAATGCTGCCGATCAAGGCGGCCTTGCTTCCGCCCCCATTCGCCTTCGCCTGGCGGAAGACCGGGTAGTGCTCGAAGTTGTAATTCCTTGCCTTGATAGAAATGAACCTCGGTGCCAGCGGCCTTCCCACGGAATTCGCGGGGCAATTATCCGAGCACCGGCCGCAATCTGCGCAGGAGTAGAAATCCAGCATGTGCTTCCAGGTGAAATCCTCGAACTTCTTCACCCCAAACGATTTCACCTCGTCCAGATTGGTGACGCCCCAGCGCACCGGTTTGATCGTCCCCCGGTCCAGCTTCGCGAAGTAAACATTGAAGATCGATGTGACAACGTGGAAGTGCTTTCCCATGGGCAGGAAGCAGAGGAATGCAAAAAACGTAAGGTCATGGATCAGATACGCGCTGAGATGGAGGTTCACCAGCAACGAGAGTGGCAGCGAAGTCAGGGCGCCCTTGAACATCCAAGCCAGAGTAAGAGGGGCGAGGAACTCGGCACTTTGCCCTGACGGCGCATCGAGCACAACTCCACTGGCTTCAAAGGTGCTCTCGGAAATCAGGAGTAAAGAAATCAATCCCAGCACGAAGATGGCTTCAGCCGTGTGGTCCTTGCCATATTTCTCGGGGACGGTGTATCGGGCGGGTTTAAATATCCCTCTGCGAATTGCAGCAATGACGGCCGCGATGAAAACCAGGGTTGCTGCGTAGTCCTTAATAATGTTGTAGAGATGGCCCGCGCTCCCAGAAAATCCCGGCAGTGCAAAGTTGTCGAAAATCCCAATCATCACCAGGGAGAGCGAACGAATGGAGAGTGCGAGGAAGCCAGCGAAGATGACAATGTGCAGAATGCCCGCAAACATGAAGCGCGGTTGCTTCCATTGCACCAGCCAATATTTCAGTGCCTTGGCAATCCGTTCGGCAGGGCGATCAAAGCGAGGATCGGGTGCACCCTGAAGCAGAGGCGTAATGCGCATCGCCACGATATAGGAGAAAAACGCGACACCCACGAACGTAATAATTGCGAATAGGATCTGCCCCTGGATGAACCAGTACGTTGCTTGCGCCGGTGAATATATGTCGTCCGCCATCATGCCCTGCCCCTGAACTTCCGTTAAACTCTGGCTGATCTTGCCGTCATCGGTTAAGCACTTTTCGGCGCAAAGAGCCCCTATCCCGCCAACCCGCTGTCCGCGGGGACAGACTAGGCCCGGGGCGGATTTAACCCACCGATGCCGGCAATTCTCGTTATCTTTACTGCATGAGAGGGGAATAGGGAGGCGAGATCAGGCGCTTGAACACGGCTTCAATTGAAGCAATCGCTACGTTGAACTCCATGCGCCAGCTCGATACCTGAAGTCGGCCAGATCGTCCTCGTAGTCCACACCTTGGCGTCTTACTTTAGATAAAAGCGTTCGGGCGTTCCCCGAATACAACTTAGATTACGAACTAATTTACACTTCGCCGCAGTGCTCAAATCTGATCTAAAAAAATCCTACCGTTTCCTCTACCTTTCCTCTAGTTTGCGTATGTGTGTTTCCTCCACCTGTTCCCCAACGAGCTCTACCAATAAAAAAACCGCAGTACCTGACTATGAAGTTCTATGAGTAGTTCTGGCTCGGCTCGCTGCTTCTGCTCTTCACATAAGCGAAAGCAAATGCAAGCAGAGATTCCGAACACGAACTCAGTATGAGGCATTCGTGCAGAACCGGAAGTGATGCTTGACTTACCTTTCGATTACCTACTAATATCCAGACTGTCTGGAGCCAGACAGACGCGTTTGGCGACGCTGCCTTAAACTTTTGGGTTCGTGGGATTTATGGCACGACTCGGGGGACAATGTGGCTAGGGTGAAATCCCAAAAGCTTCGGTTTGCCGACTTTGTAGTAGACGTTGTCGGCGGTGAGCTTTTTAAGGATGGCACCAAGGTTTCCCTTCAGGACAAGCCCTTTCAGATTCTCGCCTTCCTTTTACAACGGCCCGGAGAAATAGTTTCCCGGCAGGAAATCATTTCAAAAGTGTGGCCCGATACTTACGTTGAAGGTGACTTGTGCCTCAACGTCGCAATCACAAGACTTCGCACTGCGCTGAATGATCGCGTATCAAACCCTACTTATATAGAGACAGTGGGAAGTCGCGGGTATCGCTTCATCGGGGAACTCATCCGTTTGGGCGCACCCGAAAAAGCTGTACCCAACAAGGAGCACCCGAGAGTCGCAATCTTCCGGCTCGATATTGATACCGATTTGCACTTTGACATGTTTGCATCCGCGATGACGGAGCTTATCATCGTCGAGCTTCGGCGAGCCCATCCTTCACTGTCTGTCGTAACTCCTGAGTTCACTACGGAGCGCGCCAAGAATGGAAAAGGAAAAGGTAAGGGCAAGCTGGCGCTTTGCCGTGAGGTCTCCGCCGACTACATGCTCGTAGGTACGTTGTCGGGATTCGGCGACCAGATGAGAATCACCGTGAGGCTCCTGAAGTGCCGCGCACAAACCTGCGTTTGGGCAGACAGCTACACCTATCCAGTAGGCGATATGTTTGTCGCTCAAGTAGGAATTAGCCGGAAGGTTGCGGGCGCGATTGTTCAGTCGATTCCGATCTCGCTTCGTCCCTCGACTCTGGAACTCGCCACGCCCGCCGCCTATGCGAATTACCTGCAAGGTTGTACTCTCAGTGCGAGACTCACCGAGGACTCGCTCGACCGTTGCATTCCCCTTTTTGAAGCGGCAGTTCATGAGAGTCCAAAATTCGTGCTTGCCTGGATCGCTCTGGCCAACGCTTACTGCCTGATAGCGAGGATGGGAATCGCGCCAGCCAGTAAAGTATTCCCCAAGGTCAAAACTTGTGCCGAGAAGGCACTTGCAATTGAAGATCTCGCCGAGGCCAGGACCGCTCTCGCCTACTATCAATTTTTCTATGAACACGACTGGAACGCCGCGGAGACCAACCTGTTGCGCGCCCTCGCACTTGATGCCCGGTACCCGTTGGCAGTGGGCGGATATTCCCAACTTCTGGCTGTTTTTGGACGACATGACGAAGCAGTATTCCTGATGCGGCAGGCTAGCGAACTAGACCCATTTGCAGGCTATACGGCCATCTTGTTTGGATGGGCGCTCTATTACGCGAAGAAATACGAAGCATCTCTCGAACAGCAAAAGAAGGCAATGAAGATTGACTCTTCGTTGTGGTTAGGCCACGCCAGCGCCGCAATGGCATTGGAGCGTCTGGGGAAATTGGATGATGCTGTCAAGGAATTCCGACTGGCCGTGGAATATTCCGATGGTAGCTCGCTATCCAAGGCACATCTGGCCTTCGGTCTTGCGCGCCTGGGAGACACGGCCGCAGCTACGGAGATATTGAACGACCTGCTCAAATTGCGCGCGTCGCATTACTTCAGCCCGTATTGGATCGCCGTTCTCTACGTCGGACTGAACCAAGCCGCGGATGCTCTCAAGTGGCTTGAAATTGCGGTCAAAGAACGCTGTAGTTGGATCGTGCTGGCGCGCGAGGATCCGAAGTTTACCACCCTTCATTCTGACCCTCGCTTCCATCGCATAGTGAGCGGTATTGGTTCTGCACGGCAACTCATCTACCCTGCATAATCTGCTTTGTCAATGAAATGCAGAATCTAATCCCAGCAATGAATCGCTGTGCTTTCGGTCAGGAGACCGAAGGAGATCCCGGCCGTGTGATACGATTTCCTCGCCCGCCATGAACACTACTCATCCCACTCATATCGACCTACAGGCTGCAGCACGGCAAACAATGCTGGAGAACGGCTTCGAACCGGAGTTCTCTCCTGCAGTACAACAGCAGCTCTCGCAACTCGTTGCGAATCCGCCAGAAATCGCGCCCGCTGGAGACATTCGCGATCTGCGCGACCTCTTCTGGTCTTCAATCGACAATGACACCTCGCGGGATCTCGATCAAATCGAGGTCGCGCAACTCATGCCATCAGGCGTTGTCAAAGTTCTGATCGGTATCGCGGATGTAGACGCCTTCGTGCCCAGGGATTCGCCGATTGACCAGCATGCCTCACGGCAAACCACAACGGTCTATACCGGCGTACACAACTTTTCCATGTTGCCCGAACAGCTCTCGACCGATGCCAGCTCCCTGCTGGAAGGAGCCGACAAATTAAGCATTGTCATCGAAGTGGTGGTTTCCGCCGAGGGCCATGTTCAGTCGGGCGATGTCTATCGAGCCATAACCCGCAACAAGGCACAGCTAACATATGATGCCGTGGGGGCGTGGCTGGAAGGAAAAGCAGCGCCTCCACCAAAGGTAGCCGCCTCCGCCGAACTGCAATCCCAACTTCGCCTCCAGAGCAAAATCGCGGAGGCCCTCCGTGCCGAACGATTTCGCCATGGAGCGCTCAATATTGAGACAACTGAGACGCGCCCCATCATGCTCAACGCCCAAGTCGTTGATGTGGTGACGCAGCAAAAGAACGAAGCAACGGAATTGATTGAAGACTTCATGATCGCGGCCAATGGCGTGGTCGCCCGCATGTTGGAGAAAGTGTCGTCAATCCGCCGCGTGGTAAAAACTCCCGAGCGCTGGAACCGCATCGTGGAACTCGCTGCGCGACTCGGTGAACAACTTCCTCCTCAAGCTGACTCCAAGGCGCTGAACGAATTTCTCATCAAGCGCAAAGCCGCTGACCCTGATCACTTCGCTGATCTTTCCTTGAGCGTCATCAAGCTAATGGGGCCTGGCGAATACATTTTGGAGCGCCCCGGCGACCCCGAAACCGGACACTTTGGTCTCGCTGTACAGGACTACACCCACTCCACTGCACCCAATCGCCGCTTCGCTGATCTCGTTACCCAGAGACTCATAAAAGCTCTGCTCGCCGGCCAGCCCGTTCCCTATTCGGATGACGAACTGGCGTCCATCGCAGCCAATTGCACGTTGAAGGAAAACGCAGCTCGCAAGGTTGAGCGGGAGATGTCAAAGCGCATTGCCGCCGTCGCCATGAGCAACCGTATCGGCCAGACGTTCGATGCCATCGTTACCGGCGTCACCCCCCATGGAACATTTGTGCGCCTACTGCAACCTCACGTCGAAGGACTCCTCCAACACGGGCAGACTGGCGTGGATGTCGGAGACAAATTGCGCGTCACGTTGCTCAGTACCGATGTCCAGCGTGGATACATCGATTTCGCCAAGTCATGAGTCTTGCTGTCGTTTTTCTCGGGCGCGATTCATCATCAATTTGGCAAGTCGAGTAGCTCGCAACCCTACTCCGCGCCACTAAAGTGACGCGAGAGCTGAATGGCACGCGAGTTGCACGTTATATCAGAAGTGGAGCATGGGCTGTTCATCTGTGCTTCGTTCAGTTGTCATTTTGTAAGCAACTCGCTTCGGGTACTCCGAATCAAAGTGGCATCCGGGCAAGTCAGTCCAGGCCCGGGCGGAGCAATTGCATGATAAGAGCATCGGTGGCCACGGCAATTTCGTCTGCTCCGCGCGGATCTACGTTCTTCTGTGAGCATTGCAGTAGTTCCGCAAGATTCCTGAACCCAACCCGGGCGGCGGTGGTTGCCGCCGTCAGTCGCTCCACTATTTATTACTGGATGGGCCGTGGATGGGTGCACTGGAGGCTCCTACCCAGCGGGCGCCGTGTGGTTTGTCTTGAGTCTTTAAGCCGCTCTGGCGTCTCAATACCAACCGTATAACATGGCCGCAAGTTCTGCGCCAGCGCCCCTCATGCACTGCTACGCCCCGAGTTAGTTCTGCCACACCTATGAATGCGCCACCCGCGCCTACGGTGTAAGGTAGTTCCCCTCAAGTGTTCCCCGTGGCATGTTCATCCAAATCTCAATGCAGTTCGATGTCTGTCGCACCTCTAAAGTCAATAGCATTGAAGTCTTACTGAGCAAGTTCTCACGTTAGGCACATCCCTGCCACTGTTGTCATCTTTGCCTCATTTCCTCGTTTCCCAAGGTGAGAAGTTGCCTAGCGCAGTCAGACACTCTCAGACAGTTTGCAACACTCTTTTTTGTTGGGCACGGAATTGCTGAATTCAAAGTGCGTGATGTGGCATTTGGACCCGCACTAGCTTGCTCGCCTCTGTTAGACAAAAACGGAGGGAATGCGCATTTGTCGGCAAAGGAGTTTGACTGAGAGAAACAGGCTTTCCGGGTTTTTCCTTGCGGTGCTGATCTCCTTGGTTAAGACCGCACCGCACTTCTCGACAGTAGAGATCGGCCAAGTGGTTTTCTGGTGATGTATGGGAGAGCGAAAATGACAGATCAACCAACCAATTCGAACATATTCCGTGCCGCGATCCTGATTGGTGTCGCCTACGGTGCGGCAATGGCACTGCTTGGTCTATTTACGTTCGGGGCGGTGACATTCATGGCGACCAAGTAGGCGTTCCTTAACAGATAGATATCCGACACTCTGCGGCCCGCAACGGACCGCAGAGTCGCCCGAAAGTGCCCGAGCTTTGCGAACACGCGACCCAGGAGGTTTTCCGAATGATCGAAATGGGGTTCTTAGCAGCGATCGTTAGTGCATTCACGTTTGTCTGGCTAATCGTCCACATTGTGGCGACGGTACGTTGGCCAGAAACGAAAAGCACGTTCCCGCAAACGCAGGTGGCCTACCGTGAAACGAGTTCTAACTCACAAGCGTTTTCAAGCAGCGAAGCATACGAGTAAAGATGAAGATGAAAAGTGGTGTTCCTGGTGCGGGTTCCCGAGGTTGGTCTAACAAAAAACGTCGGGTGCCCCAGGTTCGCGCCGACGCTTTTCGGCGATAACCCGGGGAAGCAATCCGCTTTACCTCCGCAGTTAGTTGTGCCTCTCGCCCTCTTTTCCAGACACGGCACAACTTCTTCGAACTGGTGTGGATACTCTCAAAAAAACACAACGCCCGCGTAGACTGACCCGTTGGCGCAGTTCGGCCGCGTGATCACTTTTCTTGCCTTGTCGAATGGGTTGGTCGAGATGAACGCGCTCATCTACACTAATGGAATATGGTTCGCTTCGTTGCAATTCTTCTGCTGGTAGCAACATTGTGGTTCGCCTGGGCATTGGCTATTCCGGTTGCTCCTCCGGTGCCGCAGGTGCTGCTATTCCCTTCCGGTTCGTCATCCCGATCCATCGCCGCCCAACTCCAGCGCGCAGGCGTCGTGCGCAGCCATTTCGCTTTCGAACTGCTGCACTACGCGATGCCAACTAAGAAACTGAAGGCGGGTGAATACCGTTTTGTGGGCGCTGCAAGCGGTATCGAAGTCTTTGAACGCATCGCGCGCGGAGACGTGCTGGTGCATACCGTCGTAGTCCCAGAAGGCTACAATATGTTTGAAATTGCTGCCGCGATTGAAGCCGCGGGGCTGGGCAAAAAGGAAGACTTCCTCGCCGTGGCGACTCACGAGACCGGACTGATCCGCACCCTCGATCCGCAGGCAAAGTCGCTTGAAGGATATCTCTTTCCAGACACCTATCAGTTCTCCCGCACTATGACCATGCGCGAAATGGCCGCTGCCATGGTGAAGCGATTCCAAAAAGAAGCGCAGACGCTAGGTCTCACACAAGACGCACACCGCATCGTGACCCTTGCAGCGATCGTCGAAAAGGAAACGGCTGCCCCCGAAGAACGGCCTGAGGTGGCGAGCGTTTACCTCAATCGTCTTGCAAAAAACATGGCGCTCGCCGCTGATCCTACCGTGGTCTATGCGACACTGCTCACCGGTACGTATCGCGGCGCCATCTATCAAAGCGATCTGCAATCCGACTCACCTTACAACACTTACAAATTTCCCGGACTCCCCCCGGGCCCGATTGCAAATCCCGGCGCTGCTTCTTTGCGCGCCGTCATGCAACCCGCGAAAACCGACTACCTGTTCTTCGTCGCCGTCGGCGACGGCAGCGGGCGACATCACTTCTCCCAGAACTTCGATCAGCATGAGCGCAACGTGATTGCATATCGTAAGGCTGTGAAGGCGCACTGATGCAGATTCCCCCTTCATTGCGTCAGGCCATCGAGCAGGAGTTGAAGACCAGTTGCGAGCCAGCTCGACTGCGAGCGGCGACCGCACGCCTAAGCGAGGGTTATCGAGAAAATGCAGCACCCAGAGCTTTCTCTCCTCTATCCAATGACGACCAACGCGCGGCGTATCTGGCCGTTCGTTTGCCTGGAACGTACGCTGCTGCCGTCACGGCTATCGGGTGGGCACGCGAGAGTTGCAACTCCGACATTCGCACGGTGCTTGATCTCGGCAGTGGTCCAGGAACAGCGCTCTGGGCGGCCACGGAGGTCTTCCCTACCCTCGATTCCGTCACCGCATTCGAGCGCGACGCTCGACTGATCGAAATCGCCCGCCACCTCGCTGCCGGTACCGATCGCTCCGCCCTGCGCGAAGCTAATTGGCTACAGGGAGATCTTACGGGTGCCATTCCAGAAGGTGCATGGGATCTGGTCGTTTGCTGCTATGTGTTAAATGAACTGCGCGAATCGGAGCACGCCGAGTTGATGCGCAAAGCATGGGCACGAACCCGCAATCTTCTTGTGGTCATTGAACCCGGAACCAAGGTTGGATTCGCAAACGTGCTCGCCGTGCGCACCCGCCTGCTGGCGGAAGGCGCTTTACTTGCCGCACCGTGTCCGAATTCGCTCGACTGCCCCATGGCTCGCAATGACGACTGGTGTCACTTCGCCGCGCGTGTAGAGCGGACCGCCGAGCATCGCCGCCTTAAGGACGCAACGCTTGGCCACGAAGATGAAAAGTTCTCGTATGTGGCTTTCGCGCACCCTGAGGTGCAAACCCCGCAAGCACGCATCGTTCGTCATCCCAGGATATTCAGCGGATATACTCAGCTAACCCTCTGCCGCGAAGGCGCGGTCGCAAACACCACCGTCACCCGCTCCATGAAAGAAGATTGGCGCAGATTAAAGCGCCTCGGCTGGGGCGATGCCTGGTAGATGAAAAGTATTCTCTTGAGGTGTCACCCTGACCAAAGTGCTTTGTTTTTCTTGAGGTGTCACCCTGAACGAAGTGAAGGGCCCCAGCACTGCTGAAATCTTCCGTTCCGTTTCAAGCTTCCCGGCCAGCAATCGATTTGTTCTTTATTCGCGTTCCGGCAGAAAGCGATATCCGACACCGCGCACGGTGATCAGATATTGTGGCGTTCCCGGCGAATCTTCAATATAGCGCCGCAACCGCACGATGAAGTTATCAATCGCTCGCGTGTCGGTATCCTCGTGCAGTCCCCAGACTTCTTCAAGAATCTGTTTGCGGCTCACATTCTCATTGCGATGCTCGATGAAGTAGCGCAGCAGCGACGCCTCCGTCAGTGTGAGTTGAATCTTTCCCGCCGGCGCAGTGAGTTCCAGCGTGTTGAAGTCAAGCGCGCGTCCATCAAACGTAAACACATCGTGAGGCCCGGGTGCCGCGATAGGCGCAGGCGAGGGATTGCCGTTCGCTGACGTGTCGCCAGCATCGGCAATGTCTGGACTGCTCTCTCCCGCCGATTGTTCGCGCAGCCATTGAGTGCGCCGCAGCAATCCGTGAATGCGGGCAATGAGGATTCTGAGTTCGAAAGGTTTGGGAAGATAGTCGTCGGCGCCGGAAGCGAAGCCCTTCAACACATCCTCGGGACGCGAGCGAGCAGTCAGCATGAGGATGGGAACATAGTTCTGCGCGGCACGCAATCGATCCGCGACCTCAAAGCCATCGGCTCCGGGCAACATGATGTCGAGCACAACGATGTCAAATAATTCGTTGCGATCAATCAGGAGTTCGAGCGCGGCCTCGCCACTCTCCACCGCAGACACATCGTGTCCCTCGGCTTCGAGATTGAACGACAGGCCCTGTGCCAGGTGGAGTTCATCTTCGACGATCAGAATGCGAGACATTGCAAATGATGGTAGCGCACGCGCAGGGAAATAGGCGAGCGGTTACGCCGTGATTGCATTTTTGTCGGCGTCATCGCGCGCCAGGCTGGCCATGTGCAGCGCGGCTTCCTTGCCGGTGCGGACGCAGTCCGGGACGCCGATGCCCTTGTAGAAGTTTCCTGCAATTGACAGATTCTGAATTTGCTTCAGCGACTGACCGATGCGCTCAATGCGCTCCAGATGTCCCGGGGTGTACTGAGCCATGGCGCGATCCCAGCGATACACTTTCACAAACCACGGATCGGCCGTAAGACCGGTAATCTGCTTAAGTTCCTTGCGCACCAATGCAGTAATTGCCTCATCGTCGAGTTGCAACACGCCCTGGTCCTTGGAGCCGCCGAGGAAGCAACGCACGAGCGCCTTGTCATCAGGCGCGCGGAAGGGGAACTTGGTGTGCACGAAGGTCGTCGCCAACATGCGCGTGCCCTCACTGCGCGGCACAAGGAAGCCGAATCCGGGAGGGCAGATTTTTAACTGCTCCCGCAAATAGCCCAAGGTCACGGTGATTGAGGAACTGTACTGAACCTTGCCCAGATCCTCCGAGAGTTGTGCGTCAATTCCGGCAAGCATGGTGGATGCAATCCGTGCTGGCGTTGCGAAAATCACGCCGTCGAAGTGTTCGTTGCCACGCGCCGTAACGAGCTCCCAGCCACCATCCTTTCTTGAGAGCTGGTCCACCGTGGTCGACGTGCGCAGGCTTCGTGGGTCGAGCCGTGCCACGATGGCGTCGATCATCTGCTGCATGCCTCCCTTCAGCGAACTGAACAACGGCTTGGGCGCATATCCCTTGGCTTTTTGCATCTCGGCAAGCTTCTTGCGGGCGGCCAGCATGGCTCGGCACAATGAGCCGTAGTGTTCTTCCATCTCCACGAACCTGGGCAGCACGGCACGCACGCTAAGCGACGCGGCATCGCCTCCATACACTCCGGAGAGCAGCGGGTCTGCTAAACGATCTACCACCTCGCCTCCGAAGTGGCGTTCAACAAACTGCGCAACCGTTTCGTCCTTGCCCACCGGACGCGAAGGGTGTAGCAGTTCGCCAAGCATTTTGAACTTTGTACTCCAGGAGAAAAGCGAGGTGAGCACCGTAGGAATCAGCTTGGTGGGCACCATGAACATCAACCCGTCAGGCATGGGAACCAACCGCCCCTTAACCAGGATGTAGGTGATCCGTTGTGAATCGTTCG
>Ga0316225_1003400_pt1 | contig 12175 bp, 12 predicted proteins | sample TBH18015metaG_FD_206010 | JGI IMG/M metagenome (GOLD analysis project Ga0316225, IMG submission 206010) | Freshwater microbial communities from Trout Bog Lake, Wisconsin, USA - TBH18015 | ecosystem: Environmental > Aquatic > Freshwater > Lake > Hypolimnion/Profundal zone | place: USA: Wisconsin... | reverse complement strand
GCCCCTATGGGTTCTTTTTTGCCAGAACAATTCCCAGTGGCAGTCCGCTATACTGGGGCAGGTTTAGCCTATAACTTAGGGGGTGTGCTAGGCGCCTCGACTGCGCCTTTTGTATCGCAATTACTAGTCGATAAAGGCGGTTTGCTGTGGGTGGGTTATTATATGTCTACCATGGCCGCATTAAGTTTCTTAGCGTTGCTGGCTATGGAAGAAGCTCCTCGAGCCGACTATTAGTTTAGGGTCTTCGTCAAGTTTTGGGTGTTGCCAAATTATAGATAATGTTATGAGTATTCAAATTTCGTAAAGTCATGACATATTCTTTATGGAAGCTCTGTTTAACTTGCTATGGGTGACCGCTTTGGGGCAGTAAAAATAAGTTGCCATTGGGCAATTTCGGATTCATTGCAGATGTTCGCCTCCTACAAAAAATGTACTTATGAGTTGCATCCCACCAAAGTTTTTATATCTCAACTGCTAAACTACTATGTTATCCAACCACCGCCAAGTGAACGTATTAAAGATGCACGAACTTCTAAGTTTTGATTTTAATGTTAAGAAGTAAGTCAATACACTTTAATTTATTCGCCAGTGTAAACGATATCGGCTCTGCGGTTTTCTGCCCATGCAGCCTCATTCTCACCAAGTGCTTTTGGCTTTTCTTTACCATAACTAATTGTTTCGATTTGCTTGTCTTGAGCGCCATCTATATTAAGCACTTTCTTAACAGCTACAGCACGTTTCTGTCCAAGTGCTAAATTGTACTCACGCGTTCCACGATCATCGGCATTTCCTTCAATGCGAATACTTGCATTAGGGTGACTTGCTAAGTATTGCGCATGCGCTTCAACTAAAGCCTTATATTCAGGTTTAACTGTATATTGATCGAAATCAAAGTAAACACTGCGTTTAGACAGAATATTATTAGGATCTTTTAAAGGGTTGATTTCAAGCTTCGCAGTTTCAGCTGCTGGTGCAACTTTTGCTGCCGTAGGGGCCTGAGTTTGAACTACCGGAGCATTTTCTGCCGCTTTTGGGGTTTCTTTAACATGCGATCCTGCACAACCAGAGATTAAACCTGCCAACAACATCGGAACTAATAATTTTTTCATTTGAATTCGCCTATTTAGGTAAAGTGGAGTGTTGTTGATATAGTTTTTGTACAAATATATTGTAACAAATATACTTTTACTTTGGCTAGTTCTTTGTGCATATCAAATTGCCCAACGCTATAAATTTTTAGGCTATTCTTACAACAATTGACTTATCTTAATGGGAGAACTGCATGCGATTTTACAAATTAACATTTCTTATTACAGTTATTGGCGTATTAACTAGTTGCGCTAGTCAGTTTATTGATGTGCGACTGGGATCTGACCGCGTATCTGTTGCAGATGCAAATCAGGTTGCTCACTGTGAATCAAAAGGAAAAGTGAATGTTAGTGTTCTATCAGAAGTTGGATTTATTTCACGTAGCGCTGAAGCTGTAGAAAGCAATTTATTACAATTAGCACGCAATAGTGCCGTAGACGCAAACGCAGACACTATCGTCAAGGGAAATACTTTAATTTTCGGTGAGCGTACTTTTAATCTCTATAAATGCAGACCTTAGTGCAAGTCTGAACAAAAGTCTAAGGTTGAGCTCTTTGGTTAAGCTTTAGCCATATAAAACCTAGAGCTCCAGCAGTTAGAGATGTTATAAAAACCGACATCTTTGCTGCATTTATTGTTATTGGGTTTCCCGTAAAAGCTAGATTGGTAATGAAAATTGACATTGTGAATCCGATTCCCCCGAGAATACCTGCACCGATGATGTGACCCCACTTCAAGTCTGATGGAAGGCGACAAACTCCGCCCGCAACGGCCATATAACAAAATAGCGTAATGCCTATTGGCTTCCCTAGGAGTAAACCAATGGCGATGCCTATGCTATTTAAGTTTCTCAAATCATGTATCCAATCCACACTAAATGTAATGCCTGTATTTGCTAAAGCAAAAATTGGCAGAATGATAAATGCAACTGGCTTATGTAATAATTTTTCAAGTTTGTATGATGGCGATACTTGGTCATCATCTTTTGCTGAAAATGGAATGGCAAATGCTAGCAGGATACCGGCAACTGTTGGATGAATTCCTGATTTAAGCATAAGAATCCACATTAAAATACCTCCTAGGATGTACGGAAAAAGTGACATCAATTTCATCTTAAGATTAAGTATAAGTAGAATAGTCCAAACAATTAAGGCGCCCATAAGGTAGCCAATAGAGAGTTTTGCGGTATATAAAGCAGCAATAATTATGATTGCACCTAAATCATCAATAACCGCAAAGGCTACGAGAAACACTTTAAGTGAAACTGGTATCCGCTTTCCTAGAGTGGCCAGAACACCAATCGCAAATGCAATGTCAGTTGCCATAGGGATTCCAATTCCATTTTGAAATGGCGTTCCTTTATTTAGTAAAAAATGAATAAGTGCTGGAATGCACATGCCGCCTATGGCTGCACAGATTGGCAAAAGCGCATTCTTTATATTTGATAGCTCGCCAATATAAATTTCACGCTCAAGTTCCAATCCTATTAGCAAGAAAAAGATGGCCATAAGCCCATCATTTACCCAATGTTCTAGGCTTATTCCAAGTATATTAACAAGCCATATATTCAGGTAGCCTTGACCAATGGGGGAGTTTGTAATGGATATTGCAATTGCAGCGCAGATAATGAGTAAAATGCCACTGGATTTTTCAGAATCAAAGAATGTATTAAAAGTATTTGATAATGATGATTTGGAATTGGAACTCATCAGTGAGCAGTCCTTAAGATTAATGAAATGTCCTATGTATAGGAAGTCCAGAGTGCATGATGGTATTAGTAATGATTAAAGGGAAAACAGCTCTGAGTAAATCTACTTCTTTACGCCATACCTAAAGGCTCGAATGCACTATCATCATTCTTAAGTGACATTCCAGCAATAAGTTCGTTTAGATGTCCATTTAAAGCACTTAGGGCTAATGAATCCATATGCATTAATGCATCCGGAAGAATGCCTCTGTATGGTGGGGGAGCTTTAGACAGGGCGTCACGCCCTTGACCTGTTAATGCTAGATGAACTACTCGGCGATCTTCAAGACTCCTAATTCGAATGACATATCCTTTTACTTCAAGTTTTTCTATTAGGTTGCTCGCGGTTGACTGGTGAATTGACATGGCTTTAGCCAGTTCTGATACTGTTAAATTGTCAACTTCAAGTATTTCTGCCAAAGCCCACAATGATGCTCCACCAATACCAGCTTTTTTTTCCACTTCATGAAAATGCCGATTAGCTGACTTAAAAATAATGCGGAAAAGTTTTAAGGTATCCAGGGCTGCTGTTTTAGAATCTAAGTTGGTATCTTTAATGTTCATTTCACGATTATCGTCTTATTCATAAAGTGTGACAACTCTACAAATCACGCAGAGCTAGCTGGCATGGCTATTTAGATGCATAAATAATGGTAAGGTCAGTCTAGAGGTGCGCCAAACAATCTTGCAATTATGCCAGATACCCTAGCTACAGCCATTAGACTAATAACCATCTCATGACCAGCATTCACCTCCATTTCAGTTATAAATGACGTAATGGGGGCTTGAGTAACTGCGGCCAAAAATCCAGCAATACTTAAAGTGTGCAGATAGCTATCCTAAGATGGAACTCCCCAAGTAAAGGGACTAAGTCATTACCTATCTCAGCGACAATGATAGCGACGGAAAGAAAATGCCACCAGGAACACCACTAAGATAAGTGAAAATTGTTGCAATATATTTGATGGGGGCATACTGCCAAGCTTCTGTGACACTTCCATAAAGCATTCTGCGAGTAAATGCATAGCCTGAGCCGTGAGCTGCTCTGCCACTCATTACAACTAACAATGCTAGTGCCAATCCAAAAAATCCAGCCCACCATAAAGGATGGGTGCTTTGAAAGTAACCGATATTACCCTTTAACGATTTTGTTCACGTTCAATCAGTATTCTACTAAAAATTCCATCTAAGATCCCACAGATAACTGCGCATACAAATACTGACAGAATAATTTTTCTATCAATGACTCCCACTGTAGTATATTTAAAAAAGGTGAAGTTTCCTTGTAATGAAATTGAGGCTAAACCAGACAACACTATTATGATAATTAGTGTTCCGTTAGTTTTTTGTTCAAAACGTTGACCTAACTCCTCAATCGCAAACACTTTGCCAGCAAGGGGGGTATGAAAAGTAGCCGATATGCCAGCGGCACCGCCCGCTAAGATTAATTTTTAAGCGATTGCCAGGCCATTTGATGGGCATTTAAATACGATTGAATTTCAGACATTGCTTCCATGCAGGTATTAAGCTCTCCTTTAAGCCCAAGCTCAATAGTTTTTTTTGGACTTAGGCTGGGTAGGCTATAGAGTTTGAGATTAGGGTATTTTTGCAATATGGCCTGCATTAAATCTATTAGTACGCTTTCTGCGACATCAAAGACTTTAATTGCTACTTCACTGCAGATATGGGTATTAAACAGATGCTGGTAATGCGTATCGAGAACCCATTCCATCATAGGCCATGACATTTGAGGAAAGCCTGGTAAAAAATAATGATTGTGAATAGAAAACCCAGCGCAGCGATTGATCGGATTAGGGATGAGTGAAGCTCCTGAAGGAAAATCGGCCATTAATACCCGCTTAGGGTAGGCCTCTTCGCCAAATTGCGCTTCGATTTCAGCTACGGCGCCAGGATGGCGGACTATAGGTACCTTCAAGGAGTCCGCAACAGATTGTCTAGTTAAATCGTCAGGTGTTGCACCAATTCCACCAAATGAAAACACGATGTCACTAGTTGCAAAGCTATATTTAAAGCTTTCGCTTAGGAGTGCTGTGTCATCGCCTAAATAGCGCGCCCAAGCTAGACTTAGTCCGCGCGCTTCTAAGATTGCAATAGCTTGACGTAGATGTTTATCCTCACGCTTTCCTGAGAGAATTTCATCACCAATAATGTAGATACCAAATTTAATCGTATCGACCCTCATAATCGTTTATCCATTAGTGTGCTGCTTCCCAGTTCTTACCGACACCAACCTCGGCGATAAGAGGCACATCCAGCTTTGCCACATTTTCCATCAGTTGAGGTAAGTTGGTTTTGACCAACTCTAGTTCAGATTCAGGTACCTCTAGAACAAGCTCATCATGTACTTGCATAATTAATTTACTCTGCAGGTTTTCAGCTTCAATCCAATCGGCTACCGCAATCATTGCTAGCTTGATTAGGTCAGCAGCTGTCCCTTGCATAGGCGCATTGATGGCAGCCCGCTCTGCTCCTGCACGACGCATGCCATTACTGCTATTGATTTCTGGTACCCATAATCGTCTTCCGAAATAAGTTTCTACATATCCCTTGCTTTTGGCCACCTCTCTGGTATTTTGCATATATTCACGCACGCCAGGGTAACGTGCAAAGTAGCGTTCAATATAGCTTTGAGCTGCGCTACGTTCGATATTCAAATTTTGTGCCAGACCAAATGCACTCATACCGTAAATCAAACCAAAGTTAATTACTTTAGCGTAGCGACGTTGTTCGTTATCAACCAAACCATGCTCAACACCAAAGATCTCGGCAGCTGTGGCGCGATGGATGTCTTCACCTTCAGAAAAGGCCTTAAGCAGACCTTCGTCCTGTGATAGGTGTGCCATAATGCGCAGCTCAATTTGTGAGTAATCAGCGGAGATAATCATGCTACCAAGTGGGGCGATAAAAGCTTCTCGGATACGTCGACCCTCGGCAGAACGCACTGGAATATTTTGTAAATTAGGATCTGAGCTTGCTAGTCGCCCGGTAATCGCTACAGCCTGATTGTAGCGAGTATGCACGCGTCCGGTTTGAGGGTTAATCATGCGAGGCAGTTTGTCGGTGTAGGTTGACTTCAGTTTAGCTAAACCACGATATTCTAGTAAAACCTTTGGAAGTGGGTAATTTAGCGCCAACTCTTGCAATACATCCTCATCGGTAGAAGGAGTGCCGGATGGTGTTTTTTTCAGTGGCTTAATGCCAAGTTTTCCAAATAAAATTTCCTGCAATTGTTTAGGAGACCCCAGATTAAAAGGCTGGCCAGCTAACTCGAAAGCTTGATTCTCTAGGGTGATTAATTTCATGCCAATTTCATTGCTTTGGTTATTAAGCATGTCACGATCAATTAACACACCATTACGTTCTATAGTAAATAGTGCATTAGAGCTTGGTATTTCAATATGACTATAAACAAATTCAAGCTTCGCATCGGCAGCAATCTGTGCGTGCAAGGCCTGATGCAATTGAAGGGTAATGTCCGCGTCTTCTGCTGCGTATTCTGCGGCGACTTCAACAGTTACTTGGTTAAAAGAGACTTGCTTTGCACCTTTGCCTGCGACATCTTCAAAGCTGATAGTTTGAAGGTCTAAATGACGCTTAGCAAGATCATCCATGCCATGGGTTTTGTGAGACTCCAACACATATGACTGCAATAAGGTGTCGTGGGCAATACCCTTGATTGTAATGCCATGATTGGCCATAACATGCTGATCATATTTTAAATTCTGCCCAACTTTTTTAATGTCAGGATTTTCAAAAATAGGTTTTATTTTACTCAAGCAAGTAGCAAAATCAAGCTGAACTGGGGCATCAAAATAATCGTGTTTTAACGGTAAATAGGCCGCACTCCCTGATTCTATACTAAACGATAAGCCAACAATTTTTGCGCTCATTGGGTCTAATGATGTGGTTTCTGTATCAACACAAATCAATGCTGCGTTTTGAAGTTTTGCTAACCACTTATCTAGTTGCGCTTCGCTTAATATGGTTTCATAGTCGCGGTTAGTATTAGCTTTATGTTGCATCACCGCAAACATATCGGTGGTTTGAGTTTGCTCAATAGTGCTTGAGCTCAACAATGGTTTTGGTGTTGATGTTGTTGTATTGGAATATCCATTGGACATATTGTCCAATTCTTTGCGCCAACTTCTAAATTCGAAACGGTCAAATAATTCAGCTAATTTTGTTTTGTCCATAGAATGTGGCGCAAGGTCGCTAAGTTTCTCTTGAATGCCAACATCACAGCGTATTGTGATGAGCTGACGGGCCGTTGGAATCCATGGTAAAGCCTTACGTAAGTTTTCACCAACTACCCCGCTGATTTCGTCTGCATGCGCTACAATATTATCAAGAGATCCATATTGTTTTAACCATTTAATGGCTGTTTTTGGACCTACTTTTTCAACGCCAGGGACATTGTCTGAAGTATCTCCAATTAGCACTAGGTAATCGACAATTAGGGTCGGTGGAAGTCCGAATTTGTTTTGAACTCCAGCAATATCTAGCACTTCATCACCGCGTCTAAACGCGTTAGGCATTGTGTTTACTAACGTCACATGCGCGTTTACCAATTGTGCAATATCTTTATCGCCCGTAGAAATTATTACACGTAGTCCTTCACGCTCAGCTTGCTTTGCCAATGCGCCTATTACATCGTCGGCTTCAACGCCTTGCTCCATAATCAGCGGCCAGCCCATTGCTTTGATGGCTTCATGCAAAGGACCTACCTGCACTCGAAGGTCGTCTGGCATAGAGGCTCGATTAGCTTTGTATTCAGCATAAATTTCATCGCGAAAAGTTTTACCTTTAGCATCGAAAATACACGCGCTATAATCTGAAGGGTAATCTTTGTGTAAGCGACGTAACATGTTTAGTACACCTTGAATTGCTCCTGTGGGTTCATTGTGACTATTTCTTAAATCTGGCATGGCGTGAAAGGCACGATAAAGGTAGGATGAGCCATCCACTAATAACAATGTTTTCATATATTTAGGGCGCCTAATTATGTCAGTTGCTAAAAAAATTCCAAAACTATCTGACTCTAAGGTGCAGGATCATACTAGTTATGAGTCATGGCATGCATTTAAGATTATGGCAGAATTCGTCGATGCTACGGAGCGGCTTAAAGAAATTACTCCTGCAGTCTCTATTTTTGGAAGTGCACGCTTATCTACTGATCATCGTTATTACCAATTGGCAGAAAACATTGCTAAATTATTATCTGATTCAGGCTTTAGCGTCATTTCAGGTGGTGGCCCCGGCGTAATGGAAGCTGCTAATAAAGGTGCATTCAATGGAAAATCACCAAGTGTAGGTTTAAATATTGAATTGCCTCATGAGCAGGTAAAAAATCAATATCAAGATATTAGTCAAAACTTCAAACATTTTTTTATGCGTAAGGTGATGTTTGTGAAGTACGCTAGCGCCTATGTAGTTTTGCCAGGTGGGTTTGGCACTTTGGATGAGCTCATGGAGGCGATTACTTTAGTGCAAACGGGCAAGACCTTAAAAATACCGATTATCTTAGTTTGCGAGCCGTTCTGGCGTGGTTTAGTTGACTGGCTTAAAACCACGTTGGTGGAGGAGGGTATGATCTCAATCGAAGATCTAGATTTGATCAAGGTCATTGATGAGCCTGCCAAAATCGTTGAAGCGATATTTAAGCACTACGAAACTCGTGGCTTTAAGTTGTCTGCGGAGGAAGAGCGTGTTCAGCTTTATTTGTAATGAATGCCGTTATAGTGCATTTAATTTGTTAAAATAAATCAATGTTATCGGATTAGCCTAAACTAAGAATGCAGTGATTATATTATTGCTTCAATATAAGCGACGAGGGAATATGCATAAAGACAGTAAAATGAAAATTTGGATGAATTGCAGCCTAGTGTTGTTGGCTGGTGTTTCTATGCAAATAACAGCTTTTGCCAAAGAGCCCCCAGCGAACTTACAGCCACTAGAAGACATTCCACCTCCGACTATTGGTAGTGATGATAAATTGGCCGACGAACCAGTTATAACTGTTGTTAAGAAAAAAGGTGAGACGATTGAGGAGTATCGCCTTAACGGTCAACTTTATATGATTAAGGTGACTCCGGACCATGGTGTTCCTTATTTTATGCATAAAGAGGACCAAAATGGCGGTTGGTTAATGGATGGTCCATTACAACCGCTGATCGTTCCAAAATGGACGATCTTTAGATTTTAGATAGTCTTTTTAAACCTTATAACAAGCGCTTAATTGCCTTTTATAAGGTTTTTTGCTGCTACATAATCGTTTATTAAATGCCTTAACTTCCTCTTCAAACATAGCGACTATTAATTTTATGTCTGTATTTACTTCCGTCACTATTCAACAATTGCAATTATGGTTAAAAAATTATCCTATTGGTGAACTGGTCGATCTAAAAGGGATTTCCTCAGGTATAACCAATACCAATTATTTTGTCACTACCCGCCAAGCAGATGGCACTCATCATAAGTTTGTGTTGACGCTGTTTGAGCATAATTCAATGGAAGAGCTACCTTACTTTATTGATTTAATGAGCCATTTGGCTGCGCATGGCATTCCATGTCCGAGGCCCATATCTGACAAATCGGGGAATAGTTTGCATCTACTAAATAACAAACCCGCCATTATGATTAGCTGCTTAAAAGGTAGTGACGTAGATATACCAAATGTGGCTCAATGCGCGGAAGTAGGTCGTGTCTTGGCGAAAATGCATATTACGGGACAGTCATTTGATGCTAAAGCCAAATATCCCAATAGTTTTAACTCCCGTGGCACTGCATGGCGAATTAACACTGCTCATCAGGTAATGCCGTATTTGGATCCAGAAGACCAATCTCTATTGCAAAATTCTTTAAACTTTCAACTGACATTAGATACAGAGCAGCTACCAACTGGCATAATTCATGCTGATCTATTTCGCGATAATGTGCTTTTTTTTCATGACGAGATCGGTGGGTTAATTGACTTTTATTATGCCTGTCGGGATGTCTTGGCCTATGATTTAGCTATTGCTGTGAATGATTGGTGCATAGAGGTTGACGGTAGCTTAGATAAGACCAAATTAAATGCCATGCTACTTGCTTATGAGGAGGTTCGCCCTTTTAATCAAGCTGAGCGTGACGCCTGGAATGGTTTGTTACGCATTGCTGCTTTACGCTTTTGGTTGTCACGCTTATATGACAAAATTAACCCACAAGCGGGTGAGCTTACTCATGCCAAAGACCCTGATCACTTCAAACGAATTCTTAAGTTACGTGAGCATCAGCAATAAGCTGTGCCTTTTATTAAAAAATATAGAAAGTTTTAGTATGAACGAAAATCTAGAAAATCAGCTTTTAGTCATCAGGCAAGTTCCAGCTGCTAATGCATGGTCTTGGATAGTCAAAGGTTTTGCTTTATTTAAAGCCTTTCCGCTTATGTGGATTATTTTATTTATTATTTATTTAGTCATTATTGTGCCGATTTCCCTTATTCCAGTAATCGGATCAGTGCTTAGTACATTATTGGCACCTGTTTTTTCTGCTGGATTGATGTGGGGATGTAAAGCGGTTAGCCAAAAACAGGATCTAGAAATCAACCATTTGTTTGCAGGGTTCAAGAGAAACTCTGCGCAGTTAATTGCCGTAGGCGGTATATACATGGCCGGCTTATTAATGATCGCGGTGATGGTGGTCTTAGCTTTAGGTAAAGAAACTACAGACCTGTTGATGCAAGGTAAAGCGCTGAGTCAAGAACAAGCCAATGCGACAATGCCACCTATTTTGTTTGCGATATTGTTTATGATTCCGCTATTGATGGCGTATTGGTTTGCACCAGTACTGACGGGTTTAAATAATCTGACTGCTGTGAATGCGATGCGCTTAAGCTTTAAGGCTAGCTTTCGTAACATCTTGCCATTCTTACTCTATAGTTTGATTGTTGTTGTTTTGTTGGTGTTAGCAATCGTTCCGTTTGGCATAGGTTTGATTGTAATGTTTCCTTTAATGATGACCAGCTTATATTGCAGCTATGTTGATATATTCAGCCTTGACGCTAAAAGCCCAGTAACTTAAGCTGCATTAAGCTTAGCGAACTCTAAAGCCAACCACTTCAGGCCTTCTCGACCAAAATTGATTTGTATTCGCATGTCGTTAGTATTACCTTCGTAGCTGACTACCACTCCAGCGCCAAACTTTGCATGGGATACCTGTTGGCCGATTTTCCACGGCATAGCATTTTTCTGGTTTAGACTTTGCTGACGGCTCATCATTGCTGGCAATTCGTTATAGCCGCGACTAAGTCCAGGTTTGGATGAAGGTTTGGTGTTAAGGTGCTTAAGTAACTCTACTGGTATTTCATCTAAGAAACGAGACGGAATGCCATATCGAACTTGTCCATGCAGCATACGGCTTTGCGCATGGCTCAGGTAAAGTCGCTGTCTTGCACGAGTTACCGCTACATACATCAAGCGCCTCTCTTCCTCTATGCCGTTGTTCTCATATAGGCTTTGCTCATGAGGGCATAAGCCTTCTTCTAAACCACTAATAAACACTGCTTTAAACTCAAGACCTTTAGAGGCATGTACTGTCATTAACTGAAGTGCCTCACGACCAACGTCGGCTTGATGCTCGCCCGCCTCTAAACTAGCATGACTTAGAAATTGGGTTAGTAGGTCTTGTTCAGTTTCGCCATCTACATTATTGTGATTGCCAAAATCGCGATTGGTAAATGATACTGCTGCTGTCACCAACTCTTCCAAGTTTGCGATTCGATCCTCACCCTCTTTATCGTTTTCGTAGTGTGCTTTTAAGCCAGATAAAGTTGTAGCTAGTTCAGCTAGTTCCGGCAGAGTAATGCCATACGCGTCATCTACCATATGCCTGATTAAGGCGACAAAGCCTTCAATTCCCTTATTACCTAGCTTGCCATTTCCCACTTTATTGATTGCTGCTTGCCATAAGCTACAATCTTCAGCACGTGCCGATTCTTGTAACTGCTCTAAGCTACGTGCGCCTATACCGCGTGCTGGAAAATTGATGATGCGCAATAAAGCAGTATCATCATTGGCATTAGCAATCATGCGCATATAGGCCAATGCATGTTTAATTTCCGAGCGTTCAAAGAAGCGTAATCCACCATATACTCGGTATGGTAAATTGGCTGAAAAGAGCGCATGCTCTAACACGCGTGACTGGGCATTGGAGCGATATAGCAAAGCTATGTCGCCCAAAGACGTGCCTTCAGCATGCAACATTTTAATTTCATCTACAATAAAGCCAGCTTCGTCATTATCGTTATAGGCTTCATACACTCGCACTGGCTCACCTGCCCCA
>Ga0316225_1003395_pt1 | contig 12194 bp, 7 predicted proteins | sample TBH18015metaG_FD_206010 | JGI IMG/M metagenome (GOLD analysis project Ga0316225, IMG submission 206010) | Freshwater microbial communities from Trout Bog Lake, Wisconsin, USA - TBH18015 | ecosystem: Environmental > Aquatic > Freshwater > Lake > Hypolimnion/Profundal zone | place: USA: Wisconsin... | reverse complement strand
TTTCGGGAAGCCCCTTAACATCCTTGTAATCTTGTGCTTCCCAACACCGTCTCACTCCCCGCAGAGGTGTAGAATCTCCTCGCACGGAGGTTGCCATGCCCAACGCATCCGTATCGATCCGTCGGCCTCTCTTTGCGATTCTCACCGCAGCGCTACTTGCCGCATTTGGATTGTTGCTTGGATGTGGTGTGGCCGTGACACCTGCCACAAACTCCGGGCAATCCGGTACCGCGCCCACTAATCTCATCTATTCCCAAACCACCATCTCCGCCGCCGTTGGCGTGGCCATCTCCGCGGATACTCCGCTTGTAACCGGAACCGTCACTTCCTACACCATCAGCCCTTCGCTTCCTGCTGGCTTGTCCCTCAACTCATCCACCGGAATCATCTCCGGAAGCCCGACCGCCACATCCGCCCAAGCCAGCTACACCGTCACGGCAAGCAACTCCTACGGCTCAACGACAGAAACCCTTCTCATCGCCGTCGGGACTGCGCCTTCCAACCTTCTCTATCCCCAAACCATCATCTCCGCCACGGTTGGCGTGGCCATCTCCGTGGATACACCCGCAGTCTCCGGCTCCGTGGACGCCTTCACCATCAGCCCCACACTCCCCGCGGGCCTCTTCATCGTCGCCTCCACGGGCGCCATCGCCGGAACCCCGACAGCCGTCTCCGCCCAAACCAGCTACACCGTCACCGCAACCAACTCTTACGGCTCAACCACCGCAACGCTTTACATCAGTGTGGCCTCTGCCGCGCCCTCCAATCTCACCTATCCTCAAAACGTCATCACTTCCATTGTTGGCGTGGCCATCTCCGCGGATACTCCGGTTGTCACCGGAACCGTCACTTCTTACACCATCAACCCTTCGCTTCCCGCAGGCTTGTCCATCAATTCAACCACCGGAACCATCGCCGGAACCCCGACAGCCGCATCCGCCCAAACCAGCTACATCGTCACGGCAAGCAACTCCTATGGCTCCGCCAAAGAAACCCTTCTCATCTCCGTCGGCGGACCGCCCGCCAACCTTGTCTATCCCCAAACCACCATCACTGCCACCGCTGGCGTGGCCATGCCCATCGATACTCCGACCGTCAGCAATACCGTCAACTCATTCTCCATCAGCCCGGCGCTTCCCACCGGCTTGTCCATCAACACAACCACCGGCATGATCGCCGGAACCCCGACAGCCGTCTCAGCCCAGGCCAGCTACACGGTTACCGCAACCAACTCCTACGGCTCAACCACCGCAACGCTTCTCGTCAGTGTCGTCCCCGGGCCTCCGCCCACCAACCTTGTCTATCCGGCATCACCCCTCGTCACCTACTACCTGCAATATGCTTCTGACACGCCTACCGTCTCCGGGGCGCAGATTACCTTCACCATCTCTCCAGCTCTTCCATCCGGGTTGAATCTCTCCACATCCAATGGCGCAATCTGGGGTACGCCCACTGTCTTCTCGGCTCAAACCAGCTACACCGTCACCGCAACCAACCCCTTCGGCTCTACATCCACCACCATTCTCGTCAGCGTTGTGAACATGGCCCCCGCGAATCTGTACTACGGGCAAACCACCATCAACGCCACGCTCGGCTTCGCCATCACCGCAGAGACTCCCTCCGCCAGCTACTATCCCACGGCCTACAGCATCACTCCCGCGCTTCCCACGGGGCTCAGCATCGATCCCACGGTAGGCACACTCTCCGGCATACCGCTCGCGGTCTCCCCGCTCACCGCCTACACCGTCACCGCATCCAACTCCGGCGGCTCCACGTCCATCACGCTCCATATCTCCGTCACCGGCCCCAGCAACGGCATCACCTATCCGCAAACCGCCATGACCGCATACGTCGGGCAGCCCATCATCACGGACATCCCCGCCGTCGTCGGCAGCATCACGGCATTCTCCATCTCGCCCACGCTTCCCGCCGGATTGGGCTTCGACACCACCACCGGCGCCATCTACGGAACCCCGACCGCGGTATCCGCGCAAACCAGCTACACCGTCACTGCCGTTGGTAGCTCCGGAACCTTTACCGCCTCCATCCAGCTCGCCGTCTCAAACGCCACCACGCTTCTCTTGGATCTGGGGGAGACGGAGTCAATCTCACTCCTGCGTTCACAGGGGACGCGCGTGCTCAGTCAGGATGCGACCGGCCACTGGGTCTACTGGAACTCCTCCACCGGGGCGCAACTTGCCGAAGGTGATGCCAACTATCCGGCGGATCTCGCTGGCGCCAGCCTCGTCACCGGCACCGCCAATGGCCTCGAAATCCGCTCCACCACCGACGGACACATCCTGTCGTTCCTCGCATCGTCCCTGCTGGATCCCACGCCCAACACCTTCGCCGCCTGGTGGAAGCTCTCCACCGACGGCAGCTACATCTGCGCCGGCTCCAAGCTGGGCCTCTCGGTCTGGTCCATCTCCGGCGCGCTTCTCGCTTCGCGCTCCGGCAACTACGCCTCCGCCAACGTCTATGCCGCTCCCGGCCAGCTCCAGATTGCGCTCGGCGCCGCCGGAACCAACGTCATCGAGACCATCTCCACCTCCACCGGACTCTCAACCATCAGCCCCGCGTTTCAGGGAACCTTCAGCAGTTGGTTCATCGACGGCAGCAGCTTCCTCTCCAATGGCACCTCCAGCAACCTGTGGACATACTCCAACTCCGCCGTGCAGGAGGCTCTGATTAGTTTGTCGGGAGTGGAGTACGGCATGGGCAACTGGCTGGTGACATATACATACTCTGGAAGCACCCCGGCCACAGCCGGTTATTATGTGACTTTTTACCTCATCGGCTCCACCACACCAAGTGCAAGTTACTTCTACAGATACGAACAAATCCTTGTCCCCTCCCTGTCCACCATGTCGGTTGCCGTCATGCCGCAATACGAGCTTGGCCCCAGCACAATCAATGTGTTCAACCTGTCCGGCCCCATCATCTCGAGCACTTCGTATTCCACGAATATGGGCTACTTGTGGGATAACGCGGCTTTTTCCAATTCACAGTGGGTTACCGGAAACGAATATGGGCAGATCGAAGTGGACAGCACGCCGTCAACCACTCCGGTCTATCTGGGCGCTGGCGCGGCTTACTGGATTGCAGGCGGCACAAACCGCGTTGCCGTTTCGACCGCAAGCTCCAACATCTACATCTTCAACCCGGCCGTCGCCTCCGTGCAGTCCGTCATCAACGCCCCCGCTTCGATGATGTCCATGTCGCTCGACGACACTAGACTTGCCGTGAGCAACACTTCCAGTGTTTACGGTTACGCGGTGATTGCCGGCAACGTGGCAAATCCGCTCACCGTCTACTCTTTGCCTTCAGGCTCAGTGCTGTATACCGTGGGCAGCACGTATCCCTCGGATTTTGCCATGTCCAGCTCGGGCACTATGCTGGACACGCAGATGATCAACAACAACACCGTAGCATGCACGGATACAGTAACGGACATCACCGGTACACAAATCATTGAATCCCTATCAGGCGGTTGGCATTGCGGCCCACCCCAGCTTTCGCCGGATGGCACGCAGTTTGCCGAAACATTCGAAACGTACCAGGGCGGACCCTATGTTGCCAATGTGTACAAGAACGGCCTCCTCACCACTGGCATCTCCATACCCGGATACGTTGTCGGCTGGATTAATAACAGCTATCTTCTGGTGGACACCTACAGTATGTCCGGCAGATACCCTTATTACTCCGGAGCGGCCATCTACGACGGCAATGGAAACCTGATTTCAACCGTCCCCAATTTGGCGACGATGACTTTCACGCTGCCCATCAACTCCACGTCCTTCTACGACCCCGCCAACAACACCGTCTACTCCACCTCCACCGGTGCCGCACTCTGGACAGGAAGCCAGCCCGTGTCCGGAGTCGGATCAAGTTCTGCCCCTGGAATCGGCGCTATCGCCGGAAGCTACGCCGTCTACGTCTCCGGCCATCGCGTGCTTTCAGAGGTCTACTGATTGGGCTGAAGATTCACGGGGAGAACGAACGTTCCGAACGGTCGCGAGGGGATGACGGGCCATCCGGAAGTTAGGGCGCTATGGGGCGGGGGCTACGCGCACGCCCATGCCGCAGTACCGCAATACGGTATGGATGCAGCTATTTTGAGGCACGGGCGTTGACCTCTCTGTGCGGCGGGGAGCAGAATCAACAACGAGAATAAGACGGTATCTTGATGAGCGAGATACCGAGGGAGAGAAGCGTGGGGATACTGGAGCGGTTCAGGCTGGATGGGAAGACGGCGTTGGTGACGGGGGCGGCGAGCGGACTGGGCGCGGCGATAGCGAAGGGGATGGCTGAGGCGGGGGCGCAGGTGGCTTGCCATGGGAACCGTCGCGCGGCGGATGAGACGGCGGCGGAGATTGTGAAGGCGGGGGGAAGAGCAAAAGCATTTCGAGCGGACCTGAGCACGAAGACGGGCGCGGATGAGTTGTTTGCGGCGGTGGTGGCGGCGTGCGGGCCGGTGGACATTCTGGTGAACAACGCGGGGATGATCTACCGCGAGGCGGCGGAGGAGTACTCGGCCGAGGAGTGGGAGCGGGTGCTGCAGGTGAACCTGACGAGCGTGTTCCGGCTGTGCCAGTTGGCGGGCGGGGAGATGCTGAAGCGGGGGCGGGGGAAGATTATCAATATTGCGTCGCTGCTGGCGTTCCAGGGGGGGATACGGGTGCCGGCGTATGCGGCGAGCAAGGGCGCGGTGGCGCAGGTGACGAAGGCGTTGAGCAACGAGTGGGCGGGACGGGGGGTGCAGGTGAACGCGATTGCGCCCGGGTACATGAAGACGGAGAACACGAAGGCGTTGCAGGCGGACGAGGTGCGGAACCGGCAGATCTTGGAGCGGATTCCGGCGGGGCGGTGGGGGGATGCGGATGATTTGGCGGGGGCGGCGGTTTTTCTGGCTTCGGCGGCGAGCGATTATGTGACCGGCGAGGTACTGACTGTGGATGGAGGATGGATGGCGCGATGAGAACAAAAAAGGCAATCACGATGGAAGAGACGGGGCCGTACAAGCTGCAGGTGGTGGACCGCGCGTTCAGTTTGCTGTCTCTGCTGGGCGAGAGCGGACGGCCGATGGGACTGGGGCAGATCACGGACGCGCTGCATCTGCACAAGAGCACGGTGCACCGGTTTTTGATGGTGCTGGAGCGGCACCGGATGGTGGAGCGTACGCAGGATGGCAGCTACCGGCTGGGGCTGAAGCTGTACGAGCTGGGGACGCGGGCGCTGCAGCAGTTCGACCTGCGCGACCTGGTGCAGCCGCACCTGCGGCGGCTGGTGACGGCGGTGGGTGAGACGGCGCATCTGTGCGTGATGGAGAAGGCGCTGGTGGTGTATCTGGACAAGGTGGAGCCGACGCGGAGCCTGAAGATGACATCGCGGATCGGGACGACGAATCCGGTGTACTGCACGTCGGTGGGGAAGGCGATGATGGCGGCGTTGAGCGCGGAGGAGCTGCGCGAGGTGCTGGCGCGGATCCGCTATGTGAAGCTGACCGAGCATACGCTGGGCAACGTGGAGGATCTGCTGCGGGACCTGGAGCGCACGCGGCGGCGGGGCTATGCGCTGGACGACGAGGAGGTGGAAGAGGGCGTGCGGTGCGTGGGAGCGGCGGTGCTGGACGACCGCGGGCATCCGGTGGCGGCGATCAGCGTGAGCGGGCCGACGTTCCGGATGACGGCGCAGAAGGTGAAGGAGACGGCGCAGATGCTGCAGAAGTGCGCGCAGGCGATCAGCGCGGATTTGGGATATCGCGTGGCGGTTTAGCGGAAGTTGAACGGAGGAAGAGCGATGAAAGCGTTGGAACTGAAGCCGGCGGCGAGTTGCCAGTGGGATGAGGTGAGCCTGGGCGAGGTGATGCTGCGGTTGGATCCGGGCGAAGGGCGTATCCACACGGCGAGGGGTTTCCGCGTGTGGGAGGGCGGCGGGGAGTACAACGTGGCGCGGGGGCTGCGGCGTTGCTTTATGCAGCGGACGGCGATTGTGACGGCGCTGGCGGACAATCCGGTGGGGCGGCTGATTGAGGATTTGATGCTGCAGGGCGGAGTGGACACGAGCCTGCTGCGGTGGGCGAAGTACGACGGCGTGGGGCGGGCGACGCGCAATGGATTGAACTTCACGGAGCGCGGGTTTGGCGTGCGTCCGGCGGCCGGATGCAGCGACCGCGGACACACGGCGGTGAGCCAGATGAAGCCCGGGGACGTGGACTTCGAGAAGCTGTTCGGCGCGCGGGGCGCGCGGTGGATGCACACGGGCGGCATCTTTGCGGCGCTGAGCGGGACGGCTCCGCTGGTGGCGGCGGAGGCGGTGGCGGCGGCGAAGAAGCACGGGACGGCGGTGAGCTACGACCTGAACTACCGCGAATCGCTGTGGAAGGACTACGGCGGGAAGGCGAAGGCGCAGGAGGTGAACCGCGGGCTGGTGGGGCAGATTGACGTGCTGTTCGGGAACGAGGAGGACTTTTCGGCGACGCTGGGGATTGCGATGAAGGGCGTGAGCGAGGAGTTCGACGAGCTGCCGGTGGAGGCGTACGCGACGATGCTGCGGGATGTGGCTGCAGCGTATCCGAACCTGAAGATTGTGGCGACGACGCTGCGGACGGCGAAGACGGCGACGGTGAACGCGTGGGGCGCGATGATGCTGTACAAGGACGAAATCTTCCACGTGCCGCAGAAGGAGATCGAGATCATGGACCGCGTGGGCGGGGGAGACTCGTTTGCGTCGGGGCTGATTTATGGCTTTCTGGCGGAGAAGGGGCCGCAGTGGGCGCTCGAGTGCGGCGTGGCGCATGGGGCGCTGGCGATGACGACTCCGGGAGACACCAGTATGGCGTGCCTGAACGAGGTGGCGCGGCTGATGGGCGGCGGATCGGCGCGGATAGCGCGGTAAGGATTGCACGGTAAGAGGAACGGAGAACGAAGATGACGAAGCAGCAGGTGATGGAGTGGGTGAAGGCGCTGGGGTTAGTACCGGTGCTGCGTGCTCGGAGCCGCAACGAGGGCCGGAAGCTGGTGGCGGCGATGGTGGAGGGCGGCGTGACGGTGATGGAGGTGACGACGACCGTGCCGGGGGCGATGGAGCTGATTGCGGAGCTGCGCAAGGAGTACGGCGAGAAGGTGCTGCTGGGCGCGGGGACGATCACGACGGCGGAGCAGTGCGCGGCGGCGATTGACGCGGGCGCGGAGTTCATTGTGAGCCCGAGCACGCATCCGGCGGTGATTGAGACGACGTTGAAGATGGGCAAGCTGAGCGCGCCGGGAGCTTTGACTCCGACGGAGGTGATCACGGCGTGGAACCTGGGCGCGGACATTGTGAAGATCTTTCCGTGTTCGGCGATGGGCGGGGCGAGCTATCTGAAGTCGCTGAAGGCTCCGTTTCCGTTTTTGAAGCTCATACCGACGGGCGGGGTGACGCTGGCGACGGCAGGAGATTTCTTGAAGGCCGGGGCGGAGGCGCTGGGCGTGGGCGCGGATTTGGTGAACGTGAAGGCGATTGAGCAGGGCAAGCCGGAGCTGGTGACGCAGGCAGCGGTGGCGTACTTGGCGGCGATCAAGGCAGCGCGGGCGTGAGGAGGATGCAGATGCGGAAGATGATTTTGATTGCGGTGATGGGGATGGCGGCGGTGGCGGCGCAGGGGCAATGGAATCCCGGTTGGCATACGGCGCAGCCGACGATTACGCAGATGGCGGACACGGCGATGACGCGGTGGCCGCTGGGGGATGTGCGCGGGACGGGGCCGAAGTGGACGTATGAGGAGGGCACGCTGCTGGAGGGGGTGTACGACGCGTGGCTGACGACGGGGGACGGGAGATATTACGCGTACATCAAAGCGAGCGTGGACGCGCTGGTGGACAAGCAGGGACACATAGCGACGTACAAGGGCGACGATTACGAGCTGGATAGCGTGCTGATGGGGCGGATGGCGTTGATGCTGTACGGGGTGACGCTGGACAAGCGGTATTACCTGGCGGCGAAGACGCTGCGCGCGCAACTGGAGAAGCAGCCGCGGACGACGATGGGAGGCTACTGGCACAAGCAGCGGTACACGCAGCAGATGTGGCTGGACGGGTTGTACATGGCGGAGCCGTTCTACGCGGAGTACGCGCAGAGGTTCCAGGAGCCGAAGGACTACGAGGACATCCTGTTGCAGTTCACGCAGGCGGAGAAGCACTTGCGCGACACGAAGACGGGACTGCTGTACCACGGGTGGGATGCGGCGCACGAGCAGAGGTGGGCGGATGCGGAGACGGGGCGGAGCCATGAGTTCTGGTCGCGGGGGATGGGGTGGTACGCGATGGCGCTGGTGGATGTGCTGGACAGTTATCCGGCAGGCGCGGGGCGGGATGAGCTGGTGGGGATACTGAATCGTCTAGCGGCGGCGGTGGTGGCCGAGCAGGACGCGAAGAGCGGACTGTGGTGGCAGGTGACGGACAAGGCGGGGGCGAAGGGGAACTATCTGGAGAGTTCGGCGAGCGCGATGTTTGTGTATGCGCTGGCGAAGGGCGTGCGGAAGGGCTGGCTGCCGGTGAAGTACGAGGCGGCGGCCGAGCGTGGGTACAACGGGCTGCTGGCGCATGAGGTGACGGTGGACGCGGCGGGGGCGGTGCACTTGGCGAACACGGTGGGCGGATGCGGGCTGGGAGCATCGAGCGCGACGGCACCTTACCGCGACGGGAGCTATGCGTACTACGTAGGGGAGAAGATTGTGACGGACGACGCGAAGGGTTACGGCGCGATGCTGATGGCGGCGAGCGAGGCGGCGGTGGCGGGTCATGCAACCGAGGCGCGCGGGCTGAAGGTGGTGGTGGACGCGTGGTACAACTCGCAGGTGCGGGTGAACGCCGCGGGGCAGACGGAGAGCTACCACTACAAGTGGAGCGACCATGCGAACAGCGGATATTCGCTGTGGGGGCGGATGTTTGAGGGGTACGGGGTGCAGTTGGGCGTGCTGGCGGAGGCTCCAACGGCGGCGAACTTGAAGGGCTCGGACGTGTACATCATTGCGTCTCCGGACATACCGAGCAAGAACCCGAATCCACATTTCATGACGGCGGAGGAAGCGGCCGAGGTGGCGGCGTGGGTGAATCGGGGCGGTGTGCTGGTGATGATGCACAACGACGTGACGTTCACGGAGTTCGAGAAGTACAACATGCTGGCGGAGAAGTTTGGGATTCATCTGAATGCGGTGGACAACAACAGCGTGCCGGGGACGGACGAGGAGATGGGCAAGCTGATGGTGGCGGCGGGGCATCCGTTCCTGACGCCGGGCAAGATCTTCATGAAGGACATCTGCAGCATCACGGTGAAGGCACCGGCCAAGGGGATTATGGATTGGCAGGGGAACACGGTGATGGCGGTGGCGAAGGTGGGGCGGGGCACGGTGTTCGCGACGGTGGATCCGTGGCTGTACAACGAATACACGGACGGACGGAAGCTGCCGAAGGATTTCAGGAACTTTGAGGCCGGCGAGGAGTTTACGCGCTGGATATTGAAACAGGCGCGGGCAGGAAGCCCGGGCAAGGAGATGAAATGAGAATCATCGAGATGGCCGACAAGGTGCGTTACCCGCGGATGACAACGGCGGAGCTGCGCGAGACGTTTCTGGTGACGGATCTGTTCCAGCCCGGGAAGGTGAGCATGGTGTACATCGACCTGGACCGGACGGTGGTGGGCGGAGCGTGGCCGACCACGGGGCCGCTGAAGCTGGAGACCGCGCCGGAGCTGCGGGCGGAGTACTTTCTGGAGCGGCGGGAGCTGGGGGTGCTGAACATCAGCGGGAACAAGGGCCGCGTGACGGTGGATGGGAAGGCGTACGAGCTGGGGCCGCAGGACTGCCTGTATGTGGGGCGGGGCGCGAAGGACGTGGAGTTCGCCAGCGTGGACGCGGGGAAGGCGGCGGAGTTCTATCTGCTGAGCTACCAGGCGCATACGACGCATCCGACGACGGTGTCGCTGCGTAAGGATCTGGAGCCGGTGAAGCTGGGGGCGGTGGAGAGCATCAACCAGCGGGCGATACGGAAGCACATCTGGACGGGCGGAGTGAAGAGCTGCCAGTTGGTGATGGGCTTTACGGAGCTGGCGGAGGGAAGCGCGTGGAACACGATGCCGGCGCACACGCACATGCGGCGGTCGGAGGTGTACCTGTACTTCAACGTGGCGGAGGGGGACCGGGTGTTCCACATGATGGGGCCGGGGACGGAGACGCGGCATCTGGTGGTGGCGAACCGGGAGGTGGTGGTGTCGCCGGGATGGAGCGTGCATGCGGGAGTGGGGACGAGGAACTACTCGTTCTGCTGGGGGATGGGCGGAGAGAACCAGACGTACGACGACATGGATCCGGTGAAGCTGGTGGAGATGCTTTAGGCCAGATTTCACATGGTGCGATGGTGAGTGGTAGGACCAGCGTAAACCACAGGAAAAGACGGGGTTTGCGTATAGTTCATGGTTCGGCTTTTACTTGACAATGGAACCGCTGAAAGAGCATGGTAATCGAGTTGGAATCCGGCGGTAAGAGCGGAGCCGCAGCTTGCGGGGAAGTGCCCGTGTGCAAGGGGAAGCAAGAGAGAGCCGGGAACGGATGGTTTGAAGTTAGGCGGAATTGATTTGAGCGGACGTGGAAGTGAATTGAACGGACGAGAAGGAAGCACGAGAAGCAGAAGCAGCGGGCAACAAAGAGACTGCGGAGCAGGGAAAATCCAGACGGGTCGAAGGTCAACGATGTCGAGCAGAGAGATGGCGGAGACGACGCGGCGCACGGGCGCTGTGGCTGGGACGATGGCAGGGCGCGTGCTGGCGGCGCTGGCGGTGATGCTGCTGTGCACGGTGGCGGCGCTGGGGCAGGCGGCGAACACGGGAACGGTGAGCGGCAACGTGCAGGACTCGCAGAAGAAGGTGGTGGTTGGGGCAGCGATCACGCTGGTGAACGCGGGGACGAACGAGCAGCGGACGCAACAGTCGAACGGGAAGGGCGAGTACCTGTTCAGCGACGTGGCGGCGGGGACGTACACGCTGACGGTGTCTGCGGAGGGGTTTGAGACGTACGTGGTGGAAGCGATTGAGGTGAACTCGGACTCGAACGTACGGCAGGACGCGGTGATGAGCCTGGGTTCGGTGAACGAGCAGGTGACGGTGGAGGCGCAGGGGACGACGGTGGACACGCGGTCTGCGGCGCTGGGCACGATGATTGACAACAAGATGGTGGAAGGGCTGCCGGTGGACGGGAACAACGTGGTGTCGCTGGCGGCGCTGCTGCCGGGCGTGAGCAACGTGAACGCGCCGACGACGTTTACGAGCGACACGGCGGGGCCGACGTACAACGTGGCGGGATCGAGGAACAACCAGAACCTGTTCCTGCTGGACGGGCAGTTGTGGAACAACCTGTTCTACAACACAGGGCTGAACTTTCCGCCGCACCAGGCATTGCAGGAGATCAGCGTGCTGCTGAACAACTACAAGGCGCAGTACGGGCGCAACGTGGGCAGCATCATGAACGTGCTGTCGCGGTCGGGGAGCAACCAGATGCACGGTTCCATCTGGGAGAGCATCCAGAACCGCGCGCTGGACGCGTCGGATTACATCTCGCACCTGAACCCGAAGCTGGTGCAGAACCAATTTGGGGCGCTGAACAGCGGGCCGATCAAGCGGGACAAGATCTTCTATCTGCTGGCGGTGCAGGACCTGCGGATTGCGCAGACGGTGTTTGCGCTGGGCGAGACGCCGACGGCACTGGAGCGCGGGTGGGATGTGGCACCATCGGGGTTCACGGGGTCGCTGACGTCGCCGACGGCGGTGGGCGGTTCGCCGCACATGTGCCAGTATCCGGGATTCGCGGGATTGCAGTGCGCGAACTTCTCAGTGGACTGGCCGACGACGGTGCCGGTGAGTTCGAGCGGGGTGACGATACCTGGCATCCCGTACTACAACCAGACGATGCTCAATCCACTGGAGAGCAGCAGCAAGAGCGGCGGATTCATCAGCCAGATGAACGCGGCGTGGCAGCAGCAGGGGAACACGGGGACGTCGCCGTGCGTGACGGCGTTCAACAACCTGTACACGTCGCTGGGGAAGACGGGGCCTTACTACTACCAGTACATCCCGTACCAGGAGATGCCGAGCTTCTGCTTCAATCCGGTATCGGTGGCGTTCCTGGACCACTACGTGCCGTTCCCGAACACGACGACTTCCAA